>Ga0182017_10000121_pt1 | contig 58052 bp, 62 predicted proteins | sample 712E3DmetaG_FD_120492 | JGI IMG/M metagenome (GOLD analysis project Ga0182017, IMG submission 120492) | Permafrost microbial communities from Stordalen Mire, Sweden - 712E3D metaG | ecosystem: Environmental > Terrestrial > Soil > Wetlands > Permafrost | place: Sweden: Stordalen | collected... | reverse complement strand
GTTCGGCGCCGACGCGCTGAGGTTGTTTCTGATCAATTCGCCAGCTGTCAAGGCCGAGGACCTGCGTTTTTCGGAACAAGGTGTGCTCGAAATGTCACGGGCGGTGCTGCTGCCGTTCTGGAATGCCTATGCTTTTTTCGTGACCTACGCGAACGTCGACGGCTGGAGGCCAACGGAAATCAAGCCGCCTGATAATTGCATGGAGCTCGATTCGTGGATCATTTCGCTGCTCAACGACGTGATCAATAAAGTCAACGCCGAGATGGAGTCGTACAACCTGTACAAAGTCGTCCCGGCAATCGTGGATTATATCGACAATTTGACCAACTGGTATATCCGGCGTTCACGCCGCCGGTTCTGGAAAAGCGGCAACGACGACGATAAAGAGGCTGCGTATCAGACGCTGTATTATGTGTTGGTGACGTTCTCGCAGGTGATTGCCCCGGTTTTACCATTTCTTTCGGATTCAATTTACCGGAACCTGACCGCATTCCTGCCCGAGGACAAGAAAAAAGAAAGCGTGCATCTGACGGGATTTCCCGAATGCGATCAAATCCACCATGACGAACCGACTATTGTGAAAATGGCCAAAATCCGGCAGATCGTGGCGATGGGTCATAGCCTGCGCGCGCGTTTTTTATTAAAAAACAGGCAACCGCTTTCCACGGTGACCATCATCATCCGGGACGATGTTGCCGGCAAGCTTCTTTCAAATTCAAAAGGATTGATAGCCGAAGAGTTGAACGTGAAAGAAGTAGTGTTCAGCAAAGACGAGGATTCCGTTGTAACGCTGTCAGCGAAACCTAATTTTAAAAAGCTGGGTAAACTTTTCGGCGCCAAAATGAAGGATGCCGCGAAAATAATCGAGGCCTTTGGTCCCGGCCGGGTCCATTTACTTGAAAAAGGGGAAACAGTCGACGTGCTCGGCGCAGCCATCGGCATCGACGACATAGAGATCCGCAGGACAAAGCGCGACGGGGTTGTCGTTGAGACCAGCGGTGACATGACCGTCGCGCTCGATACGCACATCACCAAAGATCTCGAAGAAGAGTGCGCCGCGCGCGAATTTGTCAACCGGATACAGACCATAAGGAAGAACAGGGATTTCAACGTGACGGACCGGATAGCCATTCACAGCGTGTGCGCGCCGGCTTTGGAGGAGGCGCTAAAACATTTTTCCGGATATGTCTGCAATGAAACGCTTGCCGTTTCGCTTGACTGGAGCGGCGCGCCTGAATTCGGGCCGGTTGAACCGGTGGAAATCAACGGTGACAAAGCCGACGTGCAGATCAAGGTTGTCGGGTGACCGTGAACAGCGCAGCACGCGGTTTTATTAAGCGCGGAAAAAACGACCTCATCTTCGCGGCAGTACAATGCGTTTTGTTTGCGCATCGTTTGTTGCCTCGAAGACTGGGCCTTGTGGTCTTTGAAATTCTGGGCGCCGTCGCATACTGTTTCCCAAACCGCGAGCGGACGCGCACCGTTGAACACCTGCGAACAATATATTCGGGCCAATGGCCGGAAAAAAAGATCCTGGCCACTGCGCGTCGCGTCTATCGGGAACTGGGGAAAAATGCGTTTGATGCGATTTACTTTGCACGGTGCAACAAAAAGCAGTTGGGAAAAAATGTCCTGTGTGACGATCTGGACGGGTTTAGGCAGGCATATGACCGTGGAAAGGGCGTGGTGGCGATCACCGCCCATTGCGGGTGTTTTGAAATGCTGCTGCACTATTTCGCGGCGCAGGGGTTTAGCTCGTTTGCTATTGGTAAAGAAGTCTATGACAGGCGACTGGACCGTTTGGTAACGAAAATGCGGAGCGGGCCGAATATAACGTACCTCTATCGTTCGGAAAATCCCCGGGTGATAATCAGGCTTCTCAAGGAGGGCAGGCTGATGGGGGCGCTTATCGATCAGGACACCAAAGTCGACGGTGTGTTCGCGCATTTTTTGGGCAGGCTGGCTTATACGCCATCCGCTCCGGTCAAGTTGGCGATGCACTATGATATTCCGGTTTTCGTTGTGACCACGGCGCGGCAGGAAAACGGGATGCACCGTATTTTCGTCAGCGAGCGGATTGTCTTGCAGAAGTCAGGGGACGAAACGCGCGATCTGGTAACAAATATTGAGGCGGTCAACAATCAAATAGCCGCGACTATTTATAAATATCCGACACAATGGGTCTGGATGCACAGGAGATGGAAACGGCAACCTGAAGATGAAGGATATGAGGACGTTCCGAATATTGAAAAATATGGGGAGTTAGAGAAAAGGTGAGGTCACGAAACACCTTAAAATATGCAAAACCTACGTTTACTATTCACATTCTCAATTATTGTTTTTTTCATTGGTGGGTGCTCCCATAAAAAAGACACGGTTCCCATCTCGAATATTATCGTGGGGACGCCGTACCAGGAAATAGACAGCACGGTCATGTGCAATTATAATGGGCCTAGAAAAGTGTTTACTCTGGAATCAAATCATATTATCAAGTCGCTCACCGATACGGGGCACATCCTTGCCTGGCCGGTAAGGATTTCGGTCTTTGATTCGCTGGGCAAATTGACATCAAAGATAATTTCGGATTCAGGATCATCCGATGCCGCGATGAAAGTCCTGATTGCGTGGTCAAATGTGTTTGTAAAGGCGCAAAACGGAGTACGGGTCAAGGCCCAAAGACTTGTGTGGGACCAGCGGACGCACCGGGTGACCTCGGAAACGTATGTGCAGATCACCACCCAGAAGGGCGACGTGCTTCGCGGAAAAGGCCTTGATGCCGCGGAGGACTTTTCATCGTGGGAGTTTAAACACGACGTAAGCGGCCGGTTCCCGAATTTCAAGGAACGGGTTGATAAGGGCGAGGACTTTTAATCAGGATGTCCGGGATTAAAGGATTGTCAGGATGTTTGGTTTGTGGTATGGAGTGAAATAAAACGTGATTTTATTTAAAAAAAGCAAATTGATGATTGGTATGATTTTGATTGTCGGCACATGCCATGCCTCGACCGCGGCAAAAAAAGACCTTATACTGAAATCCGCCAATTCCAACGTGAACAACATGTCCAATGGCGAATTGATTTCAATTCTCCAGGGGAACGTTGTTTTTTTATACGATGACGCGGTGATTAAATCGGAATATGCAAAATGGTGGAAAAGCAAAGGAACGGTTTCTTTTTCAAACCATGTTCATGTGACCAAAAAGGAACAGACCCTGACCTGTGACCGCATGGATTATGAAAAAAGCAAAAAATGGCTGGCTGCCGACGGGAACGTCGATTTTATCGATACCAAAGAACGCACCCGCATAACCGGGCGCCACGGGGACTACTATCCCGATACAAAATTTATCGCCATGAAAGGTAAACCGGTACTTTATTTTTACGATACTACCGCACACGACACGCTCGTGATTCACGGGGAAAAAATGACGTATACCGATTCCATCAAAATGGCCGAGGTCCAGGAAAACGTTACGATCCAAAAAGGCAAGCTTCTTTCCAACAGCCGCGTAGCGCGTTATTATTCTGAATTGAATAAGGCCCAGTTGCGTCAGTCGCCCCATATTTATTACGAACGCGACTCATTGTCTGGCGACTCGGTGGACCTGAAGTTTTCCAAGAAAGCGCTTCAAGGAATGTCGGTCGCGGGCAATTCGCATGGAATGTACAAGGAATTTTCACGCAACGACACCATGCTTTCGCGTATCCTTGGAGACAGCCTGTACATGGCCCTCGACGATTCCGGGAAGGTCGACTCCATGTGGGTATATAGAAACGCCAAGAGTACGTATTACCCATTGTCAAACCCGCTCCTCGAAAACGAGGCCCTTGGCAAGGTCATGCTGGTTGTTTTTACGAAAAAAGGCGATGTTGACAATGTGAAAGTCTGGGGAAACGCCAAGAGCATCTATCATGTGGAGGAAGGCGACAAGGGAGGGTGCAACAACGCCAGCGGCGACAGCATTTATGTCGCCTTCAGGGAAGGAAAAGCGTCACACGTCAAACTTTCCGGCAGCGTACGGGGTTTTTACGCACCGGGGAAGAAGGATTAAAACGGGTAATAGGTGATAGGTAATGGGTCATGGGTAATGGGTAAAATCCTAACACCAATGACCTATCACCTATAACCTATGACCTATAACCTATAACCTATGACCCATAACCCATAACCTGTTTTTTGAGCATACTATGGAAAATAACGGAGTCATCATAGATACGGCAGGAAACGCGGAAATAAAAAACCGTGAAATCAGGACCGACAGCCTGGTAAAAATGTACAGCAAACGCCGGGTGGTCGACAATGTTTCCATTATTGTGCACCAGAATGAGATCGTCGGGCTTTTAGGCCCGAACGGTGCAGGCAAGACCACGACGTTTTATATGATCGTCGGCATGATCCGGGCCTCCAGTGGAAAAATATTTTTTGACAGTACGGACATTTCCAAGAAACCCATGTACAAGCGGGCGCGCATGGGAATAGGCTATTTACCCCAGGAGGCCTCGATTTTCAGGAAACTTACGGTCGCCGAAAACGTGCTTTCGGTGCTCGAATCCCAGGACCTCTCGGCCAAAAAGAGGAAAATTCGCATGCGCGAGATCCTCGATGAACTCCATGTGGCGCACCTTGAGAAGAGCCTTGGATACACTCTTTCGGGAGGTGAGCGGCGCCGGGTTGAAATAGCCCGTGCCTTGGCGAACAACCCGGATTTCATTCTTCTCGACGAGCCTTTTGCAGGCATTGACCCCATAGCCGTCGAGGACATTCAAAATATTGTTCATGACCTTCGGAATAAAGGCTATGGAGTGCTCATTACCGACCATAATGTTCGCGAAACGCTCAGGATCACCGACCGGGCCTATATCATCAATGAAGGAAAGATCCTCATTTCGGGGACTGCCCGCGAATTGGCGGACAATCCGGAAGCCCGGAGAATTTATTTGGGACAGAATTTTCGTCTGGATTAGAAACTGTGTTTGAATTATGACAATGAGAGGCCGGTCGGGTGTTTCCTCAAGCGCCGTAGGGATGCTTTGAGGGGTCCCGGGCGCGGAGGAAATACCTGACTGGCCGTGTAGTTGTTTGTAAAAAGGACGTCACGTTGAACATCAGTTTAGACATGTCGCTTAAGCTTCAGCAAAAGCTTTCATTTCAAATGATCCAGTCGCTTAAGCTTCTGCAAGTGAACACGCTTCAGCTCGAGCAGCTTCTTAAAACCGAATTGGAAATGAATCCGGTATTGGAAACAAACGAGGAACTCGAGGCCGAAGGGGAAGACGCGGAAGAAAAAATCGAGGAAAAGGAAGAACGGGACGAAGACAGCGAGGTAGAGGTGGGCGAAGACCAGGTTGACTGGGAAGAATATCTCGAAGAAGGTTTCGGCCTTGGAGAGTCCTCCGGCGGCGAGGTCGACCCCAACAAGGAATATTTTGAGCCTACGCCGGTACATCAGGCCACGTTGGAGGAGCACCTTGAACAGCAGCTTGCCGAAAAGAAATTCTCTGAACAGCAGCAGCTTATGGTCCGTTTTCTCATCGGTTGCCTGGATGCGGGGGGCTATTTGAGGATTTCGGCGCCTGAGATCGCCGATGCTACCGGTACAAGCATTGGAGAGGTTGAAGAAGCCCTCCAGATTTTATGGAGCATGGACCCTCCGGGGATAGGCGCGCGCGACCTTAGGGAATGCCTCATGCTGCAGATCAAGGCGAAACATCTGGAAGACTCGCTTGCGATGAAGATAATCACCGAAGCGTGGGAGCTTTTTGAAAAATGGAAAATTCCCGATATCGCGAAACAGTGTGGTGTTGACATTAGCGAAATACAACACGCGGTCGATTTCATCAAGACACTCCATCCAAAGCCCGGCACTCTGGTCGGCGGCGACAAGCCCACGACCATTATCCCCGACCTCATCGTGGAAAAGGTGGAGGACGAATTCGTGGTCATGCTCAACGACCGCTCGGTGCCCATGCTGCATATCAATAAATCCTACGCCCAAATGCTCCGGCGGGGCAGCACCGTGCGCACGGAAGTAAAAAATTACGTACGTGAAAAACTCAACAGCGCCGCATGGCTGGTCCGTTCCATAGAGCAGCGCCGTACCACGATGCTCAAAGTCATGTATGCGATCATCGACCGCCAGAAGGAATTTTTCGAAAAAGGCCCGCCGTTTCTCGGCCCGCTTAAATTGCAGGACATCGCGGACATGGTGGGAATGCACATCTCGACGGTGAGCCGTGTGACAAGCAACAAATATGTTCAAACGCCAATGGGAATTTTTGAATTAAAATACTTTTTTCCGGAAGCCATGGGACAGGACTCGCTGGGCGGCGATATATCTTCGGAGAAGATACGGAACAGAATTCAGGAACTCGTTGATAATGAAAATGCTAAAAAACCGCTGTCGGACCAGAAATTGTCCGACATCCTGTCTCGTGAAGACCTTAAAGTTGCCCGGCGGACCGTTGCAAAATACAGAGAACAGATGAAAATTTTACCCGCGCGGTTAAGGCAGAAATATGATTAAGAATATACATAGCCGGGTCATAGAACAGGGGCGGAGGCCGATGCCATCATGGCTTAAACGGCCAATAACCTGTGGTGGGGGAAAAAACAACGTTGAGACCCAATGCGCTCGTCACGACCTGCATACTGTGTGCGTCGAAGCGAAATGCCCAAATCGTGGGGAATGCTTTGGTCGGGGAACCGCGACATTTTTGATTCTGGGCACTGTCTGTTCACGCAAATGCGCATTTTGCGGGGTAAGCCATGGAACTCCGGCGCCGTTGGATTTCGAAGAACCTAAGCGCGTTTGTGAAGCGGTAAAAAACATGGGACTGCGTCATGTCGTCATCACTTCGGTGACTCGCGACGACCTTCCCGATGGCGGGGCCGGGCATTTTGCCCGCACGGTGACAATGCTTAAAAGAAATATTCCCGGGATTGTCGTAGAAATTCTGGTGCCGGATTTCAAGGGCAATGGCGCGGCGCTTGAAACCGTTTTACAAAGCAGGCCGGATGTGTTAAGCCATAATATCGAAACCGTTCCAAGGCTTTATCCGGTCATCCGGCCGCAAGCGCTCTACACGCGCTCGATTCAGGTGCTTGCGAAAGCAGCATGCTCCGACGTACAATTAGAAACAAAGTCGGGCCTTATGGTAGGGTTGGGTGAAACCCGTGAAGAGGTCATTGAAACAATGCGCGATTTACGCGGGGTAAAATGTTCTCTGTTGACCATCGGACAATACTTACGGCCGTCAGAAAACCAGGTTCCCGTGCATGCGTTCATCCTTCCGGAAGAATTTAAGCGCTACGAAAGCATAGGGTATAATCTGGGTTTTTCCAAAGTGTTTGCGGGGCCCTTCGTCAGAAGTTCGTACAGAGCGGAAGAAATGGTTAAAGAAAACAGGTAACTTTTTTTAAATTCCAAGGAGGTTTTTTAAATGGACATCCAGATCACGTCGCGTCATGAAAAAGCTTCTCAAAGCTTACAGGACACAATTAGCGCGGAGTTCAGCAAATTGGAAAAATATTATGACCGGGTCACCTCGTGTCATGTCATCATCGACAGTGAGCGCGGCAAACAGATGATGGAAGTAGTCATGAATATGGCCGGACACACGGTCACTGCAACCGCAAAAGATGGGAATTTAGGAAAAGCAATGGACTCAGTGATCATGAAAGTCGGGCGACAAATGAAAAAAATCAACGAAAAAATAAAGGACCATAAAAAACCCAAAAAAACAGATGAATAGGGGATCCGTGGAAGGCATTGACCGCCGAAAAAGACCGGAAGAACCGGACGTTTTGATTGTTGAAAGATTTTATGAAGATCTTCGCCGGGAATGTAGTTTGTCCCGTTTTACGGAAGGTCAGGTCGTAAGCGGGCGCATTGTTTCTCCGACCGTGCACAGGCCTGGCCTTGCTCTGGCTGGGTTTACGGCAAAATATCCCTATCAAAGCGTACAGATCATCGGTGAGGTCGAAGGCGAGTATTTAAAAAGCCTGTCTTCGCAGGCGCGCCGCAAGACGTGGGGCCGCGTTTTAATTCAAGGGGTCCCCCTGGTTATTTTTGCAGATGGCTGCGTTCCGGACGCGACCGCCGCGCATATGGCGGCACGGAAAAAAATTCCCTTGTTTTCAACGCATTTTTCAGCGGAGAGAATGAATGCTGTTGCAGGTACATACCTAAGGGATTATTTTTCTCTAAAGACTTCCCTGCACGGGACGCTCGTGGAAGTTTACGGAGTTGGAATCCTGTATGTCGGTTTGAGCGGTATCGGAAAAAGCGAATGCGCGCTGGACCTCGTTTCCAGGGGGCATGTGCTTGTTTCGGACGACATCGTTCACATAACCTGTAGAAGCGACCGGCTTGTCGGAATGTGTAATGAGCTTTTAGGGCACCATATGGAAATCCGCGGCGTCGGGATCCTTAATATCCAGCATCTGTGCGGGATCAGATCAATACGGTCACAGAAAAGTATTGATGTCCAGGTTGAGCTGGTTCCATGGAATTCGGAGGGAAATTATGAGCGGACCGGTATTGATGAAAGTGACGTTACAATCCTTGGCGTATCGATACCTCATGTGGTAATACCCATTTCTCCGGGGAAAAATATTTCCGCCATTTCCGAGCTGATCGCACTTGATTTGATCGCCAGGAAAAATGGCACAAATTCGGCGCGGGAATTCAACCTTAAATTAATTTCATCTATGAAAATGAAAAACCCGCCGCAAAGATTCGCATTGCGTTTTCCCCGAAGGTCTTTTAAAAGGAAAGAAAGGAATACCTGGTGAAAAAGAACAAAATGGAACTTATCGTAGGCGGGACGATCCTGATTGCGGCCATAATTTTGATTGCCGGCGTATTATGGCTCAAAGGGGCGATGGTCACCGGTAAAATGGTTGAATACACTGTTTTATTCCCTAATATAGGGACGTTAAATCTTGGCGACCCGGTCATGGTCAACGGAGTGAAAAAAGGCAATGTGAGTAATGTATATCTTTTCGGGCCGAAGGTGGCGGTGGACATAAAATTGGATAAAAACGTGCCGCTGACTGATTCTTCAAAAATTACCGTGCAGAACATCGGACTCATGGGCGAGCGGATGGTCGGCGTCCAGCTTTCCGGAAAAGGGGCGTTATGTAAGCCGAACGGAAAAGGAAAAAACGGGACCACGTATATCAATGGCTATTTTGACACCGGCATCGCGGAAGCAATGGGCATGGTAGGGACCGTGCTTGGGGACGTTCGGGAGCTGGTGAAAAATGTTTCGCTTATCGTCGACAGCACGGTAGGTGATACGGCATTTTTCAGGAAATTCAGGCGCATCGTGTCACGGATAGACACGGTAACAAATTTGGCTGAGAATTTAATAGCCAATAACAGGCCTTCGATCAACCGAAGCATCGCCGCCGTTGAGAGGATGACCTCGGACGTGGGTTCGCTCCTTGACACAAATAAACCGCGTCTCAATATTATCCTTGCCAATGGCGCCGAACTGTCTTCCCGCGGAGTAACAGTTGTCGGGAAAATCGATTCGCTGACGCAAAATATTCAGACAATGATAAACCGGATAAACAACGGGGAAGGGTCGATCGGATTGCTTTTGAAAGACGAACAGTTTTATCATGACCTGAAAAAGTCAATCGGCGACCTGGATACATTACTCGGGGAAATCAATCGAAAAGGGCTCAAGCTCAATATAGTCAAAATTCACTGGCCATGGTAAAAGAGAGAAAAAAACATGTTGCAGCAGGAAGTCATTGTCAGTAATTCCTTAGGGATCCATGCGCGCCCCGCGGCGCTCATTGTTCAGTTGTCAAGTAAATTTCCGTCCGATATCTGGCTGGAAAAAGGCGGTCTTACCGCCAATGCGAAAAGCATCATGAGCGTCATGATGCTTGGGGCGGGGCAAAAGTCAAAGATTGTCATACGGGCAAGCGGTGCACAGGAAAAAGAGGCGGTTGAAGCGCTTGTTCAGTTGTTTGATTCGAAGTTCAATGAGCGGTGATCAGGGGCCGTGTTTGAAAGGAGCGGTAATGAACGACATTAATTTCGGTCTTGTTGGTGCAGGGACCGTTGGCGGCGGGGTTGTTAAAATGCTCAGCAGCAACGCCAAATTTTTAAGGAGCAACCTGGGTCTTCCAGTCAGGCTCAAGCGTATTGCCGACAAGGCCACTCATCGTTTTTCAGAATTGCCGGTGGGAAATACGCTGTGCTCCGGTTCCTTTGAGGACATCATAAATGACGAAGATATCCAGGTGGTCATTGAACTGGTCGGCGGAACGACTTTTGCCAAGGACTTGATCTTTGCCGCGCTTGCCGGAGGCAAGCATGTGATCACGGCGAACAAAGCGCTTATTGCCGAATATGGGCCCTCTATTTTTGAATTGGCCGAAAAAAAAGGACTTTCGGTGAGTTTTGAAGCGGCGGTGGGTGGAGGGATGCCGGTCATAAAATCCATACGCGAAGCCCTGATAGCCAATAAAATATCGTCGGTCAAGACCATCATAAACGGGACCTGCAATTACATTCTCACGCAAATGGCCGAAAAAGGACTGCTTTTTGAAACGGCCCTTAAAAAGGCCCAGAAAAACGGATATGCGGAGGCCGACCCGGCCCTTGACATCGGCGGCGGCGATTCCGGTCATAAGGTCGCGATCATGGCGTCACTCATCCATGGCGGTTATGTGCCTTTCAATAAAGTAAGCATCGAGGGAATCACCGACATTACCAAAGACGATATCGAATTCGCGCAGGACCTTGGTTACTGCATAAAACTCCTGGGGATCATCAGAAAAACCGATGGGGAAGATGAAATCGATGTTCGAGTGCACCCCGCAATGCTCCATAAAAACCACATTCTGGCGTCTGTTTCAGACGCCTTTAACGCCGTTTTACTTGAGGGAGACGCCGTCGGGCCGATCCTTCTTTACGGAAAGGGCGCGGGGGAAATGCCTACGGCCTCGGCGGTCATGAGCGATATAATCGACGTCGCGCGGACGATTACCGGGGGCGCGCAAAAAAGGGTCCCCATGAATTACTACCGTGTTGACAACGAGATTCCGGTGAAACCCATCGATTCGATCGAAACGCGATACTACCTCTGCTTCTGGGTCGTTGACAAACCAAAAGTGCTGGCCGCGATCGCGACGGTCCTGGGAGAGTATCAGATTTCAATCGCATCGGTCATGCAGAAGGAGCGGAGCGCCGAAAACTGCGTACCGGTGATTTTTCTGACGCATAAGGCGCTGGAGAAGAACGTGCGCGGCGCCCTTCGGGAAATTGAAAAAATTGAATTTATCAAGAAACCGACGCACGTGATACGTATTACGGGACAAACATATTAGTCTCTCTTGACTTTTGAGCGACAATTTATTGTCGTTCGAAAGTTTAGAGAGACTTACCTACCTTTAGGTAGGTTGAGAATTAAAAGAAAGCAGAACACACGTATGAAAAGACCATATTTGCAGGCATTCGGGGGAGAAAACGTCCAGACGTTTCCCATCGAAGATGTTCGCTATCGAAGCGATGACGGCAGGACATTGGAAGTGGTCAATAATTTTAAACCTATGGTCCCTGACAAAGTCAAACGGCTCAAAAGGCTTTTTGACAAACGCGCAGGATCATGGGACATCATCGACCGCAGCGGCGTGTGGCGCTACCGGGAGTTTTTGCCGGCGTTCGCCCCGTTTGACACGGTCGTTTCCATTCCCGAAGGCAATACTCCGCTGGTTTCGATGCCTCGCTGCGCCAGTTTCGCGGGCACTGACGGACTACTTGCAAAACATCAAGGTCTGAACCCGACCGGGTCGTTCAAGGACAACGGCATGACCACGGCCGTGACCATGGCAAAAAAACTCGGCAGCCGCATAGTTGCCTGTGCGTCAACGGGAAATACCTCGGCCTCGATGGCGGCATATGCCGCGCGGGCCGGCATGAAGAGCATTGTTTTCATACCCGACGGACAGATCGCCTATGGCAAACTTTCACAATCCCTGGATTACGGCGCGCTCACCATTCAAATCGACGGGGATTTCGACAAGGCCATGGATATTGTCCAGGAAGTTTGTGACAAGGGCACGATATACCTGCTTAACTCGATCAACCCCTTTCGTATCGAAGGGCAGAAGACCATCATGATCGAAATGCTCCACCAGCTTGGCTGGACGTCGCCCGATTGGGTCATTGTTCCCGGAGGGAATTTGGGAAACTCGAGCTCTTTCGGGAAAGCCTTTGCCGAACTTAAAGAATGCGGATTTATAAACAAAACGCCGAGGATCGCCGTTATTCAGGCGCATGGGGCCAATCCATTTTACTCAAGCTTTATTTCCGGGAGCACGGTGCTGAAACCCATGCATGCCGATACCCGCGCAACGGCGATTAAAATAGGAAATCCCGTAAGCTTCGAAAAAGCATTGTTCGCGATAACTTCAACCAACGGCATAGTCGAACAGGTGAGTGAAGAGGAAATTGCGTTGGCAAAAAGCACGATCGGCGCCGACGGCATCGGTTCGGAACCCGCTTCGGCGACAACCGTGGCGGGTTGCAAAAAACTTGTGGAAAGAGGAATCATCAAGCCTGGCGATTCGGTCGTATGCATTTTGACCGGACATTTGCTCAAAGACCCCGATTACACCGTGGAATTCCATAGAGACGAACTCTTCCTGGATGCCAGGAGAAAAACGTCGATAACAGGATCAGAGCCGATCCAAACCCGGGGGAAAAGCAACAAACCGGTGAAGCTGGCCGCTGATACCAGGACGATACTTGATTATATCCAAAAATTCTGCGCATTTTAACCTTGGAAAACATTACCCATGAAATATGCCATTTGTGTCGGTGACGGAATGGCGGATTTTCCCGTCCCCGATCTTGACGGTCTGACGCCTTTGGAATATGCCAAAACACCCGGCATGGACTCCATAGCCGCAATGGGTTGTGTCGGACGCGTTCAAACGGTCCCCGACGGGTTGCCTCCGGGCAGCGATGTCGCGAATATGTCGCTTATGGGCTACGATGCCGGGAAGTATTACCAGGGCCGCGCGCCCATTGAGGCCGCAAGCATGGGCATCTCCCTTAAAGTAAACGAGACGGCGTTTCGCTGCAACCTCGTGACTCTGCAAAACGGAAAAATGGCCGATTACTCGGCGGGGCACATTGAAACGGGCGTCGCCCGTAAATTACTGGAACAAGTGCAGGAAAAGTTAGGCAATGAACGGATGCGATTTTATCCCGGAGTCAGTTACCGGCACCTGCTGGTCATTGCCGATGTTCCTGAAGGGAAATTGGATTGCACGCCCCCGCACGATATTTCAGGGAAACCGTGGAACGAGCATGTGCCCCGCGGGGCCGGCGCCGACGAGTTGCTTTCCATAATGGACAGGGCGCGTGCAATTCTTTCGGAAGCTGCCGCGAACAAGGCGCTCGTTGGCAAAGGGAAATTGCCTGCCACGGACATCTGGTTATGGGGGCAGGGTCGTGCCATGAAGTTTCCGTCGATGATGGAGCGATACGGGATCACGGGATCGGTCATTTCGGCCGTTGATCTTGTTCAGGGACTGGGCGTTCTTGCCGGGCTAACGGTGCGGAAGGTAGCGGGAGCGACGGGATATCTGGGGACCAACTATGCCGGGAAAGTCGAGGCCGCGCTGAGTGCACTGCGGGAACAGGATTTTGTTTTTATCCACGTCGAGGCCCCTGACGAGACCTCGCATGAAGGCTCGCTGCATAAAAAAATCCAGGCTATTGAAGAATTTGACGGAAATATCGTGGTTGAAATTCTCAAAATGAAGAATGAATTCAAGGATTTGCGTATTTTAGTTTTGCCCGACCACGCGACACCGGTCTCGCTTAAAACGCACCATGCCATGCCGGTCCCGTTTGCCGTATGCGGTCCGGGCGTCAAAAACGGCGATGCCGCCGTTTATTCGGAAAAGACGGCGGCCGGTTCGCCGGTTATTTCGGCAATGGCCCTCTTTGAGACGTTCATTAATGGCGTATTTTAATACATAGGTATCTATGGCCGCACGGTTTTTTGAAAAACTTCTGACATTTACCTTTGATGTCGTTGCAATAAATATTGCTTTCGTGACCGCTTTTTGGCTGCGTTATAAGAGTAATTTATTTCCCGAAGCTTCCAATCCCGATCTTGATATTTCCTCCTATTTTGTTCCGGCCGTCATTTTTACAATCGCCTGGACTGTCCTGTTTTTTATTACGGGCCTGTACAGGGACTGGTATAAAGAATCGCGGCTTGACGAATTCATGGTTGTTTCGCGCACCGTGGCGGTCGGGACATTCCTTCTTTTCCTTATCACCGGGGCGCCCCAGATAATCGATTTAGCGAAAACGGGCGACGTCCCGACGTTTTTCACGCGGACGAAACTTGCCACGCTTTTTACGTACGGGGCCTGCATGCTGTTTTTTTCAAATGTCAATAGATTCACCATACATACCATTTTAACGTGGCTTTTTGTAAAAGGGATTGGCGTAAGCCGCGTGCTCATCATCGGGGCGCACAAATCCGGCGAGCAACTTTTAAATGAATTGAAAAAGTTTCCGTCGCTGGGATACGAGGTCAAGGGGTTTATTGATGACGATGGGAGGAAAAAAGGCGCGTTGTGCGGCGGCCTTCCGGTCCTGGGAACGTATTCCGATATTCCCGAAGTTATCAGGCGGGAAAAAGTTACGGGAATCATCATATCGCATGTTTCCGAATCCGCAAACGAAATCCTGAAAATACACAGCTATTGCGGAGACGCGCGTCTTACCATTTATATGATCCCTTCGCTCATGGACGTTATTTCGGGCCATTTGAAAACCCACCAGATATTCGGCGTTCCCCTCATGATCCTCCTGCAGGACCACATGCCCGCGTGGGAGGCGCAGATCAAGCGCCTCATCGACATCGTCGCTTCCGCGCTGGTGCTTGTCGGGGGAGCGCCGGCCTGGCTCCTTCTCGCGGGCATAATCAAGTGGACGTCGCCGGGGAAAGCAATTTACAATCAGGAGCGCGTTGGACAGAACGGGAAAACATTCGTCATGCATAAATTCCGTTCCATGCATGAGGACGCCGAAAAGTACACCGGGCCGCAATGGGCGTCGGAAAAAGACCCGCGTATAACGCCCGTCGGACGGTTCATCCGGAAAACGCGCCTTGATGAAATACCGCAGTTCATTAATGTGCTTAAAGGAGACATGAGCTTAGTGGGGCCCAGGCCTGAACGCCAGTTTTTCGTGGAACAGCTTAAAGACGAAATACCCTGGTATATACGGCGCCTCAAAATGAAGCCGGGCATAACCGGCTGGGCCCAGATCAAGCACAAATACGATTCGTCAATAGAGGACGTCAAACAGAAGGTCATGTATGACTTGTTTTATTTCGAAAACATGTCGCTCGTGCTCGACCTGAAGATCATCGTACGCACTTTCTGGGTGGTGGTCACGGGACGCGGGGCGCACTGACGAAAAGGAAATACCTGACCGGACATTATTCAGGTTGACAGGCAAACAAATCCCTTAATTTTACCCGGCGCATTTTTTCACCTTTGTCCAGGCTCAATTGCAAGCGCGCCAGTTGTTCCTCGAATGGCCCTATTTCCCAGCACATATCTTCGGGCAGGCTTTCCACGGGAATTCCCGGTTCGTTGATCGGGCAGATATCGCGCATGGCGACCTTTGCGCCGGTTTCAAGCTCTTCGATCCAATGCAAGGGTAAACCTTGCGTGCGACACACGTAAGGACGCTGGTTGTAGATCCTGCATGCTCCATTGTTGTCAAGGAACGCGCACAAACCTTTTTGGCGGGGAATTCCGGTTTTCAGTAAGGATTTATTGAAATGCCGGATAGTGCGGGCTTCAATTTCAAAAACCGACACATCGTCGATGCAACAATCATGGCAGCCTTTTTTACAATGCATTCGCGGGGCGTTTTTTATGGAAAGGTCATTGACCAACCGGTCGATCATTTTGTGCAAAGCGCCTATTGTTAAAAGACTTTTATCGTTCGGCACAATGGAAATCCTTTAGTCATGAGAACCATGGTCATGTTTTGAAAATGAAGTATGCCGCGCCTACAAGACACAGACCAGCCCAGAGGTAATTGAGTTTCAAGGGCTGATGCATGTACAATATGGCAAAGGGCACAAACACGGACAAGGTAATGATCTCTTGAAGGATTTTAAGCTGCGACAGGTTCAGCTCCGAATAGCCGATGCGGTTTGCCGGCACCTGGATCATATATTCAAAGAAGGCAATGCCCCAACTGATCACGGCGGCAATATACCATTTTTTGTCCGCAAGGTTTCTTAAATGCGCATACCAGGCAAAGGTCATGAAAAGGTTTGACATGATTAAAAGAACGGAGGTCTTTAAGATTACCGGCATACAGGTGGGCCTTTAATGGTGAAATGTTCTTTATGACAGGAGCGAATAATTGCTTATAAAATTAAATCTCAGCATGAGGTTTTGGCTATTGTTGTTTCCGTATACTTCCGACCCGCCATGTTTGCCCTTCGGAATGAGGGGAGCGATCATCGGGCGAGAGAATATGATTTAAGCAGGTAGGATTGAAAGAGTTTCCCGTTAACGTATTGCAAATAACCGATAGGCCCGATGTTTTCGTTGTAATAATAATAAGAAACCGAATTAATTCCGGTCTCCCTATAGAGAACGCATTCACAAAATCCGAGCGCCGCCCCGGAATTGGCATCAGAAAAGTAAAACGGGGCGTGCGTCGACATGACTTCAAGCGTGACGGTTTGCGAGGAGTCATTGAGCGTGTCGAGGTTAAGCCGCCATGTTTTACCGCTGTCGGCAGGGTAGGCAAGCCACAGTTTTTCCTGTGGATACAGTTTTGTCGTTGAATCCTGGTATTCCCCAATGATATACAAGCCGCGAATAGCAAGCGGATACAAGTCGCGGTAGACGACCAGCCACCCTTTCTTCCGGTTTTCCCATTCAAATTGATATGCATAGTCGGAATAGACGTCAGATTGATTTTCCCATGTTAACCTGACCAGTTGGGTGTCATTTTTCAGTCCATAGCCGCCGGTGATTCCCAGATGCAAATCGAGCCGGTTTGGGCTGATCCTGGCGCCCGAGGAGTCATAGCCCGTGAAGGAATATATCCATTGATTATTAACGGCAAGGGGTAAAACGCTGTTGGTTTTCGGGAATGGAGGATTTTGGGGCGATCCTCCGCCCGTGTTGGCCATATAGTTCGTCGAACAACCTGTCCCAAGTAACATCGAAATGAGCGTAGCATATCGTAATGCGGTTTTCATGGTAGTTATTCCGTTTTGCTGATCGTAAAGTGAAAATCAACGAATACGCATGCGTCAACACCATTAAAATCATAATGTAATGACGGACGGTCATTGTTGATCCCGTTTGCGGTCTGGTCCGCGGCGCCGTTTTCAAGTTCTTGAGGCGTTTTTTGATACCGGTATCGCAGTTTCGCTCCGATATCACAGAACCGGGACAGCGGCCATGTATAACCCGCTGCCGCGTATGGAACGGTCAGTGATCCGGCATTGGTTTGATTGCCTGATGTTTCTACGTTGAAGAGCGAGTCAACAAACAGCGAATTCATTTTAAAGCTGATTTCATAAACAACAATTCCAGCCCCGAAATACACATTTTTAAAATACCCATTTGCAAATCGATATCCGGTTCCACAATCGATGGTTACGGCGCTTAATAAGTAATCTGTATGGAGTTTGTAGCCATAGGTCTTATTGTCGAAATCGTTTAACCGGGCGCCATGATAATCAAAGGAATTGGAATAATTAAAAGTTCCGATCCCAATATGTCCCTCATACCGGTTTCGGACAAGTACCTCTACGGCTGCACCCGCATTATTCACCTGCCGTGGAAAGGAGAATAGAGGGTTGATTGAAAAAGAATTATAATCTTTAAACAATCCCTGTACATCGGATTTAAGGGAAGAAAAATTGGTCTTTTCATAAGCGACAAAAGGGCTTACGCCTATTTGAATGGATCTGTTCTCCGAGCTGCCCTTTTTTCCGTTTGAGGATGATGTAATCGAAGAAAACGCCCCATTGTTAAGGTGTTTGACAGAGCGGCCGTTTACCAAAACAGAGGCCTGCGCGTGTGTTTCGCCGTTTGTTTTGACGACACGATACGTCCCCGGATTAAGCGCAATCATGATCGCCGAATTCCTTTCTTTAACAAGATCGGCCACTACGCCGCTTTTATCGTTAAACATGGTTATGTCGCCCGACACATCAGCGTCGAGCATGATGCCGCTCGATCGGATGTTCAGGTCGGCCAAAACGATGTCGCCTTCGCCCTGGATGCGGAATTGATACGAAGGGTGCTGGATGCCGCCCGCTGACCCCGCGGTGCTTGAAAGCGTATGGTTATAGGCGTACTGGTAGGCCTCGGAAAGCGTGACTTTCCCGTCGCCCGAAAGGTCGCCGCTGCCGCGAAGGGCATTTACAAAATGAAAGGTGAAGATCGAATTGCCGTAGGCGTCGAATTCCTGCGCGTTTTCATTGATGGAGCTTGAGCAGAGAATGACCTGGCCTTTGGTTTTTCCGTCGTCCCTGAACAAAAACGGCTCATCGAGCTTCCCGCCTTTAATGCGGGTGAAGCTTCCGCTCTGGCATGCGTCGAATATCCCGATCCGGATGTCGGAGGGGAAAGCGGTCAGTTTTTCCTTGAGGGATGCGAGCGAATATTCATGGGCGCCCATTTTGAGGCTTGCCTGGTCGGCGTGCCCTGAATAATAGAATAAAAACATGTTGCCGCCGGTTTTTGCCATGCCCGCCGCCGCGTCTGAAAGCATTTTGTCAAGATCGGCGGGAGCGCCGTTGAAAAGCGTCAGGACGCGCTGTTTTTCAAACCCGCAGAAATCGCTTAAAATTCCCTGAAGCAAATTCAGGTCGTTTTCAACGTATTTTAACGGGCTGAAATTCCCGCTGGCCGTGCTGTTGCCGACAAGTACCGCATATCGCTCCGCGCAGGCGTTTTGAATACAGGCGGCGCACAGGAGTAAGGATAAAAAAATCCTATTCATTGCCGCGCCCCCGTTTCTACGGACAGGACATATTTGATCGTCGTGCAATTCGCGGGAAAGCCGCTTATGGAGTCAAGGGACCGCGACCGGTCAAACGAGGCTTGCGCGGCCTTTGTGATTGCCGGACAATACAGGGGTTTTTCTGAAAAAACGCCGACAAAAAGCTCCTTGCCGATATAATTGTCCAGGAGAATGCTGTGGGGCAGGGGAACATCTTGACCGGGTTCCAGCGAAATCGAGCTGTCTCCCCGCGAAGGATAATAGCGGGAAATTGTTCCCGATGTGTCAATGCTGAAAAGCATGAACTTGTTCCGACTGCCGCACGAATAAAGAAATTGGACTTTTTCGCCGGGAAAATAACGTTGTTCTCCGCGCTTTTCAACGGCGCCGGAATTGTTTTTCACGAAGAGCTTGAGGTTTACCTCTCCTTTGATTCTTGAACCGGGTCCGGTTTGGTGCAGCAGGAAAAAACCGGCGGTTATAAAAACGAGAAAAGAGGCCGCCAGACCGTAGATTTTCGGCATGATTCGAAAAGAAATCCGATTATCGCTCACGGATTTTTCCTGAAACGCAATTTCTTCAAATGCATGTGTTTTTAAAAAATCGTCTTTTTCACCTTCTAATTTTATTATATAATCGCTGCATGACGGACAAATTTTCAGATGTTCCGATATTTTGAGCGACAGGTCGTTGTCGACGTCCCCTACAAAGTAGGAAATCAGTTGGATTTTATTAAAAATATGGTTTTCCACTTATAACCTTACTCCCAAAGAAATTCTAACTGACGGCAAAATAGCTACATTTGGAATAGTGACGCTTTTCTTGGTAGTATTGTACGTGTATTCTTTTGTAAATTCTACGGAGTTGTCGTATTGAATTCCGATGCATCCTTGCATCTCAAAACGACGCCACAAATAGCGAATTGCGGGACCGAACGAAATGAAAAGATGGTCGGTTTTACATTCTTTCCGGTAATATATGGCTATACCGGAATCGGCCACATTGTTCTTTGCAAGATTATTGCCGGCGATAGCAATAGAATTTTCAGCGGGACTGCTATAAAAATATGCGCATTCAAATTGGGCGCCTATCCGTATCGAATGAAATTTAACCAAGTCCGCCCCCAATCTTATTGATGGATATGCCGGCCAGCCATGGACCGTGGAATAATAGATAAGCATGACAAGAATTCCCGGCTTAATCGACACATAAAACGGATCAAAATCGCGTTGATATTCCACATCGATTAATTCCATCGTTCCGCCTGAAAGCGAAACCGTATTTTTCAGACCGGTTTCCGCACAACAACTTCCAAGCATCAGGAAAAACAAAAGAGAAAAAACTTTCATTGTGTCATGACTCCAACAACCTCTTTTTAATTGACGAGATGCTTTTTTTAAAGCGATGTAAATTCCGGCGGATGGTGGCGGGGGATTGTCCGGTCAGTCTGCGGATTTCCCGCTGGTCGAATCCTTCTATATACGTGAAATAAACCGCGTCGCGGACTTTTTTCCCCTGGTTTTTAAAAATGAGCCGGATGATCTCTTTATCGCCTGTCCTTTCATCAAACCTGTCCGCATATTCGATGTCCTGGACCTCGGCGGCATGGTTGAATTTTTTTTGATACCTGAGAAAATTGAAACAATGGTTTTTTGCCGCGTTGAATATCCATGGCACAACCCTTTCCGGGTCCTTGATTGATCCATGGCATTCGAGCAGTTTGAGAAATACCGTTTGAAGCGCGTCTTTTGCATCATCTTCGGAATGCAAAATATGCACGCACGTTCGATAGATCAAAAACCCGTATTTTTCATACAATTCTTTTGCCGGCACAGCATCCATAATTCCCAGGTTTCTGATTAAAAGACAAACATGCAAAGGCAAATCGCTCAATTATTTTAAAATATATACTTTGCATTAATTGTGCCGGATTTTTATGCTTTTTAGTAAAGTTCGTGACTTTAGCGTGCCGATTTACGATTTTATGGGAAAGATACCGAAAACAATAAAAAAGGGAGACGATATGCGACAAATCACTTTATTGATGCTTCTTCTTGCTCCGGTACTCTGCCTGGGAGCAAACCGGTTTCTGCTCGATTCCGAGCTTCGTACCAATTTCGCCGATAACGGCTCGACCACCCAGTTTCTGACCGGCTACACCTACGATGCATCCGGCAACCGCGTTGTACAGCGGGTGTGGAGCGGCACAGACAGCGCGGTAACGCCCATGAGCACCGACAAGTTTACCTACGATGCAGGCGGCAACATTACCCAGGAGCTTCTGCTTTCGGGCGGCGATACCTTGGCGATCGTGCAGTATGCGTATTCCGGCGGTAATCTCACTGCGGTGCACACGCTGGCAAAAGACGGCACGCCGCGGTTCACCGACAGCCTGCTCTACGATGGGCAGGGGCGGAACATCGAGGAGCAGCGGATAATTTCAGGCGTGATAACCTACTTTCACCGCTATACCCTAAATCCGCAGGGGAAAATGGTTGCGGATTCTTTGTATGAACAGGTTTCGACTTCATACGTCGCGGAGCAAGCTGTCCTCTTTACGTATAATACCGATACAACGGTTGCGACGGAAACACAATGGCGGCTAAGCGGCTCCGCCTGGTATTGTATAAACACGGCGTTCATGAGCTATGCAAACGGATCGCTTGTTTCGGTTGCCACGCACGATCCGGTTGATGCCGGCGCGGCTATGACGGACTCGCTTGCATACACCTATGACGCCAACGGCAACCGGAGCAAGGAAGAAGATTATGACGGGACCCAGGCGCTCATATACAGGATAGTCTATACCTGGCGCGATACGCAGCCGACGATTGCGCTCATGAGCGGAAAATCGTGTGGCGACCAGGCATTCGCCTTGAGCAACAAGCAAGGACGGCTGAGCGTCGATTGTGCGTCACGGAACAGGGGTGAAATTTCGATTTATGACCTGACCGGCAAACGCCTTTGCCGCGTGGCCGTGGACCATTCGGGAATTGTGCCCTTGCAGGGAATCGGCAAAGGGTCATTTATTGCGGTTTTTACCAATGGAATGAATAAACAGATAATGAATTTTACAAACTATAACTGAGGAGGTGTTCCATGAAACGGTTTGCGATTTTTCTTGCGGTTCTCGGATTGTTTGCGACGACGGCCTTCGCCCAGAACATCGCCACGCCGATGTTTGTTCTCAAAGACGGCGACGCGACGGCCGTGGGATACAGCGGCACGGACAAGGAAATCTACGTTGACGGCAGCGCGCAGCAGAGCGTGGGCTGGATCACCTTCCAGACGCTGGGCGTCGACGTGACGAAGATCGCGTCGGCGAAGCTGGTGCTGTATGTCAATGCGCTGACCAATCCCGGCACGCTCCAGGTGCGGCTCTTGACGGCCGACATTACCGCCCCGGAAAACAGCGTGCGGTTGACGGCGATCCCGGCCGACGTCGCGGTTACGGCGACCCAGGCGCTTGGCTCGGCGAACATTGAGCAAGTGCTGCAAATCGACTTGACCTCGGCGGTCAAGAGCGGGACGTTCCATGGCGTGGCGCTCACCTCGAATGACGGGCTTGCCGCATCGTTCGATTCCAAGGAAGGGCATCTCGCGCCGATGATAATGCTGACGAATAACGTCAACGATGTCGCGGCTGCGTGGCTTTCGGGAACTGGCGTGCCTGCCTCGGGTATCGGCAAGGACGGCGATTATTATTTGAATACCGCAACCGGGAACGTATATGCGAAGGCTTCTGGAGCATGGGGCGCTGCGATAACGAATATTGTTGGTCCTTCCGGAGCGACAGGCCCGACTGGCGTAGCAGGAGCAACGGGGTCTCAAGGCCTTATTGGCGCGACCGGACCTACTGGCCCGACTGGAGCAACCGGAGCAACAGGCTCTCAAGGACTTGTTGGCGCCACTGGCCCTACAGGCCCCACTGGCGCAACCGGATCTTTCCCCTCAGGTACAAATCCTGGTGATATGCAATACTGGAATGGCAGTGCATGGGTGATGATACCGAAAGGTTATCAGGGACAGACATTAACGTATTGGAATGGAAAACCAGTATGGGGTGGTGGTACGGTAAACGATACGGATGGAAATTTATACCATGTAATTAGAATTGGCGGCCAGGATTGGATGATAGAGAATTTACGGACCACCAGGTATAACGACGGCACCGCAATACCCTTGGTAACGGATAACACGGCATGGGGCGCCCTTATTACACCGGGGCGTTGCTGGTACAATAACGATTCAGCCGCTTATAACAATTATGGGGCATTATACAATTGGTATACCGTAAACACGGGTAAACTAGCCCCAACAGGCTGGCACGTTGCATCAGATACTGAATGGACTATTCTCACAAACTATCTTGGTGGCGCAAGCATAGCAGGTGGAAAGCTGAAAGAAGCAGGTTTGGCTCATTGGCTAACACCCAATACCGGCGCTACCAATGAAACCGGCTTTTCGGCGCTTCCGGGCGGTTATCGTTACAGCAGTGGGGCATTCACCAACGTTGGCACCTACGGTTTCTGGTGGTCGTCTACGGCTGGCGGTGCTACGGACTCGTGGTCCCGTGGCATGTACTGCAGTAGCGCGAATGTGTTCCGTTTCAACTACAACGATACTTACGGGTTCAGCGTCCGGTGCGTGAGGGATTGATTTGGAAGGCAAACGCAAACGGTCATTAATCGATTCGATAGGTCTTGAAATACAATGAGGCAAATATAGGTATGCAGGTTCGCTTACATTTACAGAGGAGTTTTCCCATGAAACTGATGATGCGTTTCCTTGCAATTGTTGTAGTGCTTTATTCAGAAAATGTCCCTTACCATACGCCCTACCTAAGCAAGGTGAAGCCGACAAGCGGATAATTTGGCGGATTGCATAGATTAAAAGGGCCCCTACCGGAACATTTATTTATCCCCTTTAGGGTATATTTTCTTATATTATTAAATATTTTATACCCTAAATGGTATAATTGTGTTAAATTAATTGTTAGTTATACCTTATCGGGTATTAAAATTAAAGAAAATAACATGAAAGAATCAACACCCTTTGCCCATTTTTTTAAAGAAAAACGCAGAGAATTAAAAATCACGCAAAACGAGCTGGCGCAGCGGGCGGGGGTGGGGTTGCGGTTTGTTCGTGATGTAGAGCAGGGAAAAAAATCACTACGTCTCAATACAGTTGATCAAGTCCTAGCTTTGTTCGGTTCCCAGGCCGCCCCTGTACGAATTGTAAAGGACCATTAGCATGGCGAGAGCGGGAAAAGTGTTCTTTAAATCCGTGTACGCGGGAAAGATCGAGGAGACCGACGATAACAACAAGGAAAGTCACATCGTCTGAATTCGACCGGCGTCCTCCAATTAAAAAGCCGCCTTGATTTTATCAAGACGGCTTAGCAACCAAACCCCATAGAAAATTGTAACTAATTAAATACTTTGATCCTCGTTCTTTAAAAAAAGCCTTACTTTGCAGCAGGAGCGGCTTCAGGAGCAGCAGCAGGAGCGGCAGCAGGCTTCTCAGTAGTAGTGGTAGTAGTAGATGTAGATGTTTCAGAAGTAGACACGGTTTTCTTTGATTTTGCGCTCTTAGCAGCAGCGGCAACGGCAATATGGGTGGCAACTTTTTTGCCGTCGACCATTTTGCACGTGACGGTAACGGACTCATCGGCCTTGATGTCGCCAAGGGTGATTTCTTTCTTGCCCTGGGTGATCTTCGCGCCGGCTTCAACACTCAATGTGTCTTCGCCTTTTTTCACTTTTACGATAATCGTGTTTGCAATTGCATCAACGGACACAACCGTGCCCATAAGTTTCTTGACGGCTTCTTTTTTTGCGGCTTTTTCGGCTTTAGGAGAGGCAGCGGGAGCGGCTTCCTGAGCAAAAAGAAAAGCGGTAGCAGCAAGAAGGACAACCAACATACGTGCGAGTTTCATACAATAACTCCTTTGATTTTGGGGTTTGAAGGTTTGGTTTATGGGGTTTGCATTCATTTGTTATGACGCTAATATAAAGCAAATATCAGGCCTTAATAAAATGGTAGGCCTTTAAACGATATAACATGTTGATATTATTTGAAATAAAAAAAACAGAATTTAATGGTTATTTAAGAAAAAACCAAGTCTTTACCCCAAATGGTATATACCCAACATCCCAAAACGTTAATTACCCTTAAGCCCGAACTTTTCAGCCCTGTATTGGAAAGTTCTGTAAGTCATGCCCAAAAGTTTTGCCGCATCCGCCATAATACCATTTGATTTTTGCAATGCCTGCATCAGCAGGTTGCGCTCAAGATCTTCGAAAACAATCCCCTCCTTGGTGAGTTCCCAGGGCTGTATTTTACCCGAGACTTCTGAAATCCTTTTCAATTCAACCGGAAGATCGTCGACCGTTATGACGTCGTTATTTGACAAAACAGATATGCGCTCCATGACGGCCTCAAGTTCACGGACGTTTCCCAGCCAATTATAGCCGGTTAAAAGCCGCAAGGCCTCCGGTTCGACCGTTTTAGGCCTTCCCGACCGGTTGATGAAATAGTTGATAAGCGCCTTGATGTCTTCATTGCGTTCGCGAAGCGGAGGAATGGTAATGGGGATGATGTTGAGCCGGTAAAAGAGGTCGTCGCGGAAAGAACCTTGTTTGATCGCCTCTTCGAGGTTTTTGTTGGTCGCGGATATTATTCGTATGTCAACAGGAATGGTCTTTGTCCCGCCCACGCGCCTGATCTCTTTTTCCTGCAGCACGCGCAGAAGCTTGGCCTGGGTGGAGAGCGACATGTCGGCCACTTCATCCAAAAAAAGCGTACTGCCGGAGGCCGATTCAATGAGCCCGATCCTTCGCGACTGAGCGCCTGTAAAGGCCCCTTTTTCGTAGCCGAAAAGCTCCGATTCAAGCAACGTCTCGGGAAACGCCGCGCAGTTGATGCTCTGCATTGGTTTATGGCCGCGCTTGCTCTGGTAGTGAATGAGCCGCGCGATACGTTCTTTGCCGGTCCCGGATTCCCCCCGCACCAGGACCGTTGAGTCGCTCGCGGCGACTTTGGACACAATTTCAAGCACCGCGCGCATCGGCGCCGATTCGGCGATAAGACCCGACGTCAGTTGCCGCGTCAGTTCCATTCTCAATTGGATCCCGTCGACCCGCAGCCCGTATTTTTCCGCCGCGCGCTCGACCACCATAAGCAGTTCTTCGCGTTCCAGCGGTTTGTTGAGATAATCATATGCGCCGCACCGCATGGCTTTCACCGCCGTTTCCACGGTCCCGAAAGCGGTGATGACGACGACCTCCGGCGGCAATTGATGCTTGGAGATTTCTTCAACCAGGATAAGTCCGCTTTTTCCGGGCATCTTGAGGTCGGTCAAAACCACCTCGGGCCGGTTTTCGGCAATTTGCTGTATGGCGTCGTCGACGGATGCCGATTCGTAAACAAAATGACCGACGGATTTAAGAATGCTCGCTACGATTTTTCTCTGGCCGGCTTCGTCGTCCACGACAAGAACATTAGACATGGTTTATGCCTCGACAGGTAAGGTTATTTCGAATTGGGCCCCGCCTTCAGGATGGTTGGACGCTTGTATCTTTCCTCCGTGTTCTTCAACGATCCTTCGCGCCAGGGCCAGTCCGAGGCCGGTGCCTCCGGGGCGGTTTGTAAAATAAGGGTCGAATATTCGTTCGAGGTTTTCCGGAGGAATGCCGGGGCCGGTGTCGCGGATCCTTATTGAAAGGGTTCCCGCGAGGTCTTTTTTTTCAATGGTGATGATAATTCCGCCTTTTCGGGACAATGCCTCTATGGCATTAAGCAGCAGATTCAGGGCCACCAGGCGCATCTGTTCCAGATCGGCAACGAGCGGCTCATCCTGCGGTCCGTCGATCGACAAAGAAATTGATTTTGCTATCAATTGCTGTTTGACAAGCATCTGGACCTGGTCGAACAATTCCCGTAAGGTGAATTTAACTTTTTTTAATTTTGAAGGCCTTCCTATGGCAAGGAATTCGGCGACCATTTTATTGAGGTGTTGCACTTCCGCCTTGAGCGAGGCGATCAATTCATTGTAGGTTTTCAGTTTTTCGTTGTTGTCGGGTTTGTATTCATGTCCTAAATGGTCGGCGGTAAGGTTGATCAGGTTAAGAGGGTTGCGTATTTCATGCGCAAGGTTGGACGCCATTTCAGCCAGAATGGCCCGGCGCTCAAAGACCCTGAGCTTGTCTTCGAGCTCCTTCTGGACGGAAAGTTTCTGGGTCATGGTGTTGAATGATTTCGTGAGTCGCGCCACTTCATCGGCCTGGTTGGAATTGGTGTCTTTGAGTTGGACCGTAAGGTCTCCGGAGGCCACCCGTTCGGCCGCCACGCTCAACAGGTGCAATGGTTTATTGATGCGCCACAGGGCTATGAAGGAGGCGCAGAAAGCGAAGAGGACCGCCGCCGTGGCGATGAATATGTTTTTTATCTGGAGCTGCTGGAGCAGGAACCGGTAATCATTGACAACAACGGAAGTCTGCACCAGCCCGATTATTTTATTGTCCCGTTTTATGGGGATCCTGACGTCATAACGATTATGACGTCCCGCGGAATCTTCTATGCCGAACTGTTCCTGGACGATGACCTCTTTTCCGTCAAGCTCCCGGTGCTGTCCGACCTTCTTGGGGTTGCTGCTGGCCACGATCTCATGGCTGCTGCTGACAATGGAGACTTCGCTGACGGCCTTGTTCCCCTTGAGTTCCTGGATGAATTTTTCAAGTTCTTCACGGTCGGGGCCTTTTTGGGCGGAAAGTTTCTGGTTTGAAACATGGACCGTATGCACGATGTTCCTCAGGTCGGTTTCCACCTGGCCGATGATACGGCGTTCCGACCGGATGGTAAAAAGCAGCATGAGCCCCACGCCGATAATAAAGAACAAGACAAAAACGATGAGTAATTTAGTTTGAAAACGCATGAGCTATTAAACCCGAAAATTCTTTTTCACTTGATTCATCTGATTAGAGATGGTTATTTTTGTTTAGATACTGTGTCTGATTTATCCACATTGTGGGTGCATCGGACTCTCGGGCACGTATAGAAAGTAATTTATGGGAATTCAAAATTTAAACACTTCAATCTTTGCCGATGCCGGGGAGGTGCGGGAATTTATCGCGCCTCTTCGAGCGGCAGGGAAAAAAATCGTCACCACGAACGGTTGCTTCGACATTATCCATGCGGGCCATGTGCAATACCTCAGCGAGGCGGCGCGTTGTGGAGACGTCCTTGTCGTAGGGATCAACAGCGACGACGTTGTTCACGCTCTCAAGGGGCCGGACAGGCCGGTGCAAAATGAAAAAGACCGGCTGCTTGTAGTAGGGGCCCTTCGCATGGTTGATTGCGCCTTTATTTTCCGGGAAAACGATCCCCGCGCTTTTTTAGAAATTCTCAGGCCCGATGTCCATGTCAAGGGCGGCGATTACAACCGGAACATCATTGAAAAAGAAGTCGTTGAACGATACGGGGGAAGCATCGCGATAGTTTCCTATTTGCCCGGTCACTCCACTTCATCGCTGGTAAGTAAGATACGCTCCTGATAACAATTGAACTTTTATTGCTTTTATAATAAAATTATATAGTAACCTTTCTTAACAGTTATACACATCGAGGTCATTAAAAGCCTCACTCTATTTTTAATCGGGGAGAATCACATGGCCGGGCAAAAGGACATTTCGGCGCAGGTATACGAAAACAAACTTAAGGGGAGCCCCCGATCGCTCGTGTTTTCCAGGCTTGCAGACAGTTATCGCAAGAGGGGTGACATTCAGCAAGCGGTCGACGTCTGTTCGCTGGGGCTCAAAAACCATCCCCGTTCCACTACCGGACACGTCATATTGGGAAGGTGTTATCTGGAACAGGAAAAATTTAAAGAGGCCATTCGGGAATTTACCCAGGTCATAGAATCCGATCACCGCAACCAGATGGCGCTTAAAATGCTGGCGGATATATATGCCCGCCAGGGCCTGAAAGAAAAAGCCGGTGATTTATATGCCTATCTTCGCGCTATGGACCCGGAAAATCGTTCGATCGTTAGCCTGTGTACTAATTTTTCAGGAACAGGCAAAACAAATATCCATGAAATCCTCGGCCTTGCCGTATCCGGCCCCTCGTCTTTTTCCAAAACGGAAAGCAACCGGGAAGCTCAGCAGGACATTCTTGAAGATATTGACAAAACAATATCACTACGGGTCGTGACCGACGAGACATTGCCTCAAGACGCCGGGCCGTTCGCTCAAACCATGCAATTTGACGCGGAGGAACTTAAAGCAGCGCCCCAGGACCAGGATTTTCAGGTTGAAGAGGTGATCGGCGATATCGCACAAAATGTTGAAGATTCGGTGACCGGGGACGATATCACCTCGCGGATGTCTCTGATGTTCGAAGAAGAAGAAAAGACCGGCGATCAAGACGTTCCTTTTGAGGCCCCCGAAACCATGAAACTGGAAGCTAAAGCACGCGATCAAGAAGTGACCGAGCAAATGCCTTTGACGGCCCTTGAGACGCCTGAAGGTTATAACCTTTCAATGGGGCTTGGTACTGAGATTTCCGGTGGAGACATCTCCTCCCGGATAGACCAATTATTTGGTGATCAACAGCAGGATGCTTCACCTGCTGCGGCGCTGGAATATTCGCAGACCTTTGGTTTTGCCCCTGAAAATAGTGGCCGGTCCGAGGCCCCCGCGGACAGGCAATCCGGGGCATTTGATACCTTGCCTGACGCCGCTCAGGAAGAACTTGCCGTTGTACAGGATGGCCCCGATGCGACGGATATTTCGGGTGAGGACGTTGTGAACAGGATGTCTCAATTGTTTGAGCCCGCTGCTGAGGCAATGGATCAGCCTCAAAGCCAGCTTTCCCATGAACCGGCATCGCTTGGCGAAAAAGATTTTGATAAAACCATTCGGTTCGATGCAGTCCCCGGTCCGATGCGGGAAAACGGAATTGACGAGAATAAAAATGATGTGATCAGTGGGGTTTCCGAAGAAATAAACTCTTCGATCGAAGAATCTTCCCATTCGGACGAGTTGGCCGGTGAACCGGCATTTGATGCTGCTTCGTCAATTACCGACGAGGGCGCCGCGCTAGTGGAGGAAGAAGCAATTTCCGGTGATGACGTGGCAGCGCGGCTCGAAACGATTTTTGACGAACAGGATCTCGGAGAAGTGCCTTCGAATAAATCAGACCAAAGCCCATTATCCGATGTCGTCGATGACGACGCGCCGCCGTCGGCCGATCAAATTTCCGTCGCTGATGAGCCTATTGACAGGTACGATAATACCCTTGTGCCGGGAAGCGAACAGACACTTGAAGCAACCGCTATCGGCGATGAGGAAGAAAAACAAATTCCGCTTGGAGGACCGCTGCCGGTCACGGAAGAGCCATACGGCGATATAGTGACGGGCGAGGAATCACCGGAAATGTCGGGTGATGACATTGTAAACCGTTTAACGGAGATTTTCCCCGATAAGTTACTTCAGGAAGATACGCTCTCCATTCTTGAATCCATCCCGGATGATGAAAAGGAGGATGAAGAAGTAAACGCGGGATTTTATACGATGTCCGGAGAAAACGCCCAGACGACCGCCCAATCTGAAGAGACGCTTTTTGAAAGGCTGGATGATGTTCAAATCGAAACCGCTTCGGGTCCCGGTGCTGAAAGCAAAGACGCCTTTGCACGGGAAATATCCGAAAGTCAACGACAGGACGCGCCGGATGAAAATAAAACCGTTCTCAATGCGCCTGACGATAGCGATCGCCTGTATTCCATCCCGGACCACGTTCTTACTCCAACCCTTGCCGATATTTACTTTCAACAAGGCCAGCCGAACCTTGCCGTTCAAATATATTCCAGGCTTTTAGAGCGCGATCCGGACAATGAAAAAATAGCCCGGCGTCTTGAGGAAATAAAAAGTTGCATTTCGGAAGGGCGTGCGCCGGCGCCTCCGGAGGAAATCCCGATGGATTCGGCGGCGAAAAAGGTCCCTGAATCAAACCCGAAACCCTCCCGAAAGCCCCGCGCGAACAAAGCGCAACGCGGTCATAAACCCCTGGAGGGCGTGCGTATTAAAAAAGCAATAAGAAATAAAAGAAAATAAATGACAAGGGAACATGTATAGCGGTGCAAACGAAAATAGACAAGGCAAACAGGCTCTCCCGGGTAAAGAAGATCCTCGATCTTAAAAAATGCAGCCATATTCTTATTACCGACACGGTTGATGTTGAATACATATGCGGATTCCATTCATCGAATGCCTGTGCGCTCATCTCCCGCCGAAAAAACCTTTTTTTTACCGATTTCAGATACAAGGAAGCCGCGCGCGCGTTCACCCGCGCTCATTCAGAATGGCGTTTCGTCGAAGCAAAGGAGAACGATTTTTCCATTCTAAAGGAATTCTGCCCCGCCGGGAGCATTGTCGGGTTCCAATCGACCGATCTTTCAGTTGACAGGTTTGACAGGCTCAGTCGGAGTCTGAAAAAAAGGCGGTTCATAAAACTTGCCGATTCACTTACGAATGTGCTTGCCTCCAAGCAGGAATTTGAGATAGACTTAATGCACAGGGCGGCACTCATCGGCGACGATGCTTTTGCCCGAACGCTTGATTTTTCAAGTCCCGGGAAAACGGAAAAAGAAGTCGCTTATTTTCTGGAACAGGAATGCCGGAATGGGGGGTCCGAAAAACCTTCATTCGACACGATCGTGCTGTTTGGAGACCGCTGTGCGCTTCCCCATGGTAAACCCTCTGACAGGACATTGAAAAAAGGGGAGTGGGTGCTTATTGATTTCGGTTGTACCGTGGGTGGATTTTCGTCGGACATGACCCGCACCGTTGTCGCCGGAAGGGCAAACCCACGGCAAAAGGAGGTCTACGGCGTTGTCCTGGATGCCCAGCAAAAAGCTCGGGACTGCGTTAGGGAAGGCGTTGCCGCCCGCGTTGTGGACAGATGCGCGCGGGAAGAAATTGAAAAGGCCGGATACGCGCGGTATTTCGGGCATGCTACCGGCCACGGCGTGGGGCGCCGGATACACGAACCGCCCCGTGTTTCCCGCGACAACAAAGCTATTTTACAAAGAGGCACTGTCATTACCGTTGAACCGGGAATTTATATCCCCCGGTTCGGCGGCGTAAGGATAGAAGATATGGTCGTGGTGGAACCCGATGGTTCCCGTTTGCTTACTCATGCACCCCGTCAACTCATAGAGCTTAATGTATGATCAATATCAACGCACTGCTTAAAGCAATGATGGACAAGGGCGCATCGGACCTTCATCTGCGCACCGGAACGTCCCCGGCATTCCGTATACACGGGTCGCTTTTCCGCGCTCAGATGGAGCACCTTTCGACGGAAGACATCGAACAGGTCCTCGTTGAACTCATGAGTGAAGAGCAGCGCCGGATCTTCAAGGAAAAACACGAACTGGATTTTGCCATCGGGCTTAAAGGCGTCGGGCGGTTCCGTATAAACGCGTTTCGTCAACGCGGGACCGCTTCTCTTGCAATACGCTCCATACGGACGAAAATCCCGGAGTTCGGTGAGTTGAACCTGCCGGTGGTGATCCTCGATATTGCCATGAAAAAACGAGGGCTCATTCTGGTGACCGGAACGACGGGGAGCGGAAAATCGACATTGCTGGCGTCGATGATCGACCACATAAACAACAATGAGGCCGTCAACGTCATAACGATCGAAGACCCGATTGAGTTTTTATACCGCGACAATAAAAGCATTATTGCGCAGCGCGAGATCGGCATGGACACGCACCAGTTCGGCAACGCCCTCAGGGCGTCGTTTCGGCAGGACCCCGATGTCATTCTTATCGGCGAAATCCGCGATACCGATACCATGGAAACCGCAATGAGCGCGGCCGATACCGGGCATCTGGTCCTGAGCACCCTGCACACGATGAACGCGCTGGAAACCGTGTCACGCATCATTTCTTTTTTCCCTCCGCACCAGCACCAACAGATCAGGCTGGTATTGTCAAGCGTTTTGGTCGCGGTCATTTCGCTGAGGCTTCTTCCTAAAAAGGACGGAAGCGGCCAGGTCCCCGCGGCGGAAATCATGATCAACAATGCGGCCGTAGCCGAGTATCTGCATGACGCGGAAAAATCGCACCTTATTTTGAATGCGATCAGCGAGGGATATACCCATTACGGGTCCCAGTCTTTCGATCAGTCATTGCTCCAGCTGCTGCGGGATGAAATGATTACGTTCCAGGTCGCAAAGCAGAATGCAAGCAATCCCGATGATTTTGAGCTTAAAGTAAGGGGCGTTGAGGGAACATCGGACAGAAGATGGATCACATAAATTATGATCCCGTATCGGGAATGGCGGGGGTTTGATTTTATCAACGTAGAGACAAGGCATTGCCTTGTCTCTACCCATAGAAAAAGAGGCCCAAAATGAATAAGGTTTTTATAATTGTCGTTTCAATTTTTATAATTTGTCTTTCAGTTCATGCCGACGTCGTGGCGAGGATCACACGGCTTGAAGGAACGGTAAGTATAATGAGAAGCGGCTTTGCCGAATGGCGCGCGGCAAAGCCTTCCACGCCGCTTGAAGTGGGAGACCAGGTGTATACGCGGGAAGAAAGCTTTGCGGAAATCCGGTATTCGATCGGGACCGTCCTGCGTATGGACGAAAAGACCAAGATAACCATAGCCGCGTCTTCCGAGCAGACCATAAAAACCAGAAACGGCATCGGGGACGTGTGGGTCAACATGAAAAAACTGCTTACCAAAGGGAAAGAGTTTGATGTGACCACGGCGACCGCGGTAGCGGCCATACGAGGCACGGTGTTCCACATGGCAAACCAGGCGGATTCGACCGCTTCGGTAAGCGTGTATAACGGGAAAGTCGCTGTGGGCCCCACGGACGAACTCAAGAAAAAAATTGAACAGGCGAAGCCTGCGGCGCGTGTGGATGAGCCGGTTGAGGTCCCCGGTCCGGAAGAAATCCCCGGCCCCTTCGAGGTGCCTTTGGAGCAATGGCGGGACATCGTGGCGGGCCAGAAAATTTCAATCCGCACTGACGGCAAATTCGCCCAGGAAAAATTCGACATGAAGGCAGCGGCTGAAGAGAAATTCGTGAAGAAAAATCTGGAGATGGACAAGGAATTGATGAAGGAGAAATGATCCGGCGGCTCCTATTTGCCGTCTTGTACGGTTTTGGCACCTATTCACCGGACCTTCCCGGTTGCGTTGCCGTTGGCGCGACGCAGAAAGAAACTCGCGTTACCTACTCAACTTTCAGCAATTTTAATCCAAGCCGGGAAAGATCTTTATCAAACGAATAAGCGCCGGTGATACCCTTGGACGTGGAATAAGCAAGAATCCATGCATCGACGATGTCGATATTTTCATGCTTGACAATTCTGAGGCATTCCTCCGAAATATGTTTATCCGGTAGAGAGATCCCTTTAAACCGGACGATTTGTTCTAGTTTTTCCGCCGCGAGCGAAGAAGGCACTTCATAGTAACTGGTGAGAACGAAATATGCCTGAAAAAGGACCAACTCGGGGAGGTATACTGTTTTTGCGCCTTCCTCGATTTTCATAAAGAAACGAAAAACGCCTTTGAACTGCGCGGGGATGGATTCGGGCGTCTCCACCAGGAATCGTATAATCACATTGGTGTCAATGCATTCATGATTCACGAATCAAGCCTTTTCGAAGAATGTGCGCCGCTTGTTTTCGCGTCGGAAAGGATTTGCGGCGGGCATATTTTGCCAAGGACCCCGCAATTGAAGTCGAGCCCGAGGGGCGGTATGGTCGCAGTTCAATCTTTTTGTTTTGAAGATTTACCACAACATCGACAAAATCACCCGGTGAAATGCCCAGGCCATCACGGATTTTGGACGGGATCACGACTTGTCCCTTATTAAATACTTTCATCAGCATGAACGTTCTCCTTTAAGTTATACAATAAAGTATAACCAATGCTATGGCCGTCCGCAAGAAAATAAATATAATTTGACGGATACGCTTTAGCCATGCCCTTTACGTTTTGAAATGCATATAGACAATTAATTCTTCTACAACAACTCATTTCCCCATAACCGTCGTAAAAATTCCTTCCAGGGCAGAATGAGAATATTATCTTCGGTTTTGCGCGGTTGCGGGTCCAATGATACGATAATGGCTTGCTTTGGAGAGAATTCCTCCTTGAACGCTTTCAACCCCTTCTGATGCCGCGATTTGACCTCGGCCGACGACTTTATTTCCAGGGCGATTTCCCCCTCGCCAAGAATAAAATCCACTTCAAAACCCGACGTGGTTTTCCAAAAGGTAATCGGATAAAACTTCTCGGAATACCTCGAATGGGCGAGAATTTCCTGGTATATAAAATGCTCAAATGCCCTGCCGAACAGTTCCGATCCCGGCTCGACCAGGCCTCGTTTTGTCAAATAAGCTACCACCCCGACGTCAAAAAAATAAAACTTGGGAGCATGAATGATCCGGCGTTTGGCGCGGGCTCTATATGCCCAAACAACCGTGCCGATAAGCGTGTCTTCGAGGATTTGATAGTATTCCTTGACCGTGGGCGCGCTGACACCGCATTCCGCTGCAATATTTTTATAATTTAGGAATTCGCCGTTGCATAGTGCGGCTATTTCCAGGAACCTGCCGAATGCTGGAATATTGCGCGTCAAAGACTCAGCGGTTATTTCTTGCTGCAAATAATCCCCCACATAGGATTGAACAATCCGTTGTGGTGCATGTGCCAGGTAATGCCGGGGCAGAAGTCCGGCATTAAGGGCCTTGAGAAGGTCGAAATCGTTTATTTCAGGAAATACCAGCGGACACAATTCATAGCGGACCGCTCTTCCGCCAAGGAGATTTGCATGACTACGTTTCAATTTTCGGGCGCTTGAACCGCACAGAACGAAGCGGAGGCCGCGATTTTCAATCAGCCAATGCACTTCGTCAAGCAATGCGGGAATTTTCTGGACCTCGTCAATAATGACCGGCTGCCGTTGATTTTCTCCGGAAAGCCCGGCCGCCAGTAATTGTTCCCGTAATATATTCGGATTAGTGACCAACCGATGGTAGACATCGGCGAGCAAAAGATCGAAACGAAGCGCGCCGGGGAATAACTGATTGAGCAAAGTGCTCTTACCCGTCTGCCGGGGCCCCCATAAAAAGCACGTTTCAGTACCGCTTAATGATAAATCTAATATTCTTTTATACATGTTAAAATAAAATATACTTTTATTTTAACATGTTTTCAAGAAAATAATATCGTTAAAAATTAACACAGTTTCCCGAAAGGCGGATAACAATTACAGGAAAAAATATTATTGATATGAAGCTGGTTACCTTGTTATTTTTTCCTCTTGAACATACTCCCCAAACGCGACCTTCCAATCACGCATCACATTAATCCCCAGTTCCTTTAATCGTTTATTTTCCAAAACGCTGTAGGCGGGCCGCGGCGCGGGCAGGACGAAGTCTTTTGACGTGCATGGTTCAAGAGGAACGTCGATGGCATAGGTTTTCAATATTTCCCGGGCAAACTCAAACCTGGTGCAGAAGCCTTCATTAGTGCAGTGAAAGGTCCCGCGATGGTTCGTGGTTAAAAGTTTGAGGGTTTGCCGGCAAACATCAATGGTGTAGGTGGGAGTGCCGACTTCATCGGTCACGACTTTGAGGGGTTTGCCGGTACCCTGCATTTGGAGAGCGCGTGCCCTGATTTTTTTTATGAAATGCTGCCCGTGGACCCCGTACAGCCACGCCACTCTTAGAATAATGTGGTCAGGGAGCGTCTGCGCCAGGCGCCGGTCTCCTTCGAGTTTTGATTTGCCATAGACGCTTTCGGGATTAGGCATATCGCTTTCCGCATACGGCGCGTTTTTCGTGCCGTCGAAAACATAGTCAGTGCTGAAATGCACGATGCGCGCATTAATTTCCCGCGCTGCCTGTGCGATATACGCGACGCCGTCGCTGTTGACCGCGAAGGCCTCACGCTCATGGGTTTCACATGCGTCAACCGCGGTGTAGGCGGAGCAGTTAACGATCATATCGGGGGCATACGAGGCTATGATTTTACGTGTTCCCGCGGGATCGGTAATGTCGATGTCGGGGACATCGACTCCCGAAACGGAATATCCCGCGGAAGACGCCACGGACTTCATATCCTGCCCAAGCTGGCCATGCGCTCCTACTATCAAGATTTTTTGCATAGATTGTTCATTTATTTTCAATGAGGGTTTTACATTCTTCCAATATAGGATCGATACGGACGCGGCCGTTTTGTGTCACCTGTTTAACGGGAAGATCATATTCTTTGGTAGTCCAGTTTTTTACCGCGATGAATTTTGAATAATGGTCCATGATTTCGCCCGACGTGAAATTCGTTTCAAGATTGGCAATCAACTGCTGGATGAGCAAGGCGGTCAGAACAATGTTTTTTGACTGTAGTCCTTGGAGAAGCGCTTTTATGACCTTGGTTTGCCGGGCCTCAAAATCTTCCGAGCCCGAAAGGCCGGGTTTCAGGAATGAAACAATCTGAGCGCTATTAAGAGTCTGAAAACCTTTTGTAATTTTCAGGGCTGAGGCCGCTTTTTCATCCACCTCCACTTTTATGCCGCCGATCGCTCCGGCCACACGAACGACCTTTTCCTTATCAAAAACGCAATACCTGGGTATTCGCGCGTCCATGATCTGCTCGATGAGCGTGCTGACAAATACGCCCCCGCCGTACAGGAACGCCTGGTCGAGTGTTGAACAACCCTGGACGAATTCTTCGACCGACGTGCCTCCCGGAATATGGACCACATGGACTTTACCGCTTTCAAACTGGATGGAAATGAATATATACACGCCGGGGACCGCGTAAAAAACAAAGTTAAGGGGCATGTGCCGCATGACAAAGTTTGATTTTTCTTTTGTCAACATCGAAAACCGGTCCGTGGGATTTGCCTCCGAAGCGAGCTGGGTGACCTGAAACGGCCGGTTGTCCCTGAAAATGACCGCGGACTGCCCTGAAATCATGTTGATCGCCTCGGCGCCCGTGGTTCGTTCCACGAGGAGCAGCCCGTCCATGTCGTGGATGTCTATTTCATCCTGCTTGACAACAACCATAAAGTCGGCCCCCGTGCCCGCGACGGTAATAGTGACCAAGGGAGTGATGGTCTTGAAAAGTTCCGATTTTGTCGTATACACGATTTTGTTCCAGCAGACGCCCGATTTCTGAAAGGTTGAAACAAGTTTTTTGCCCTTTTCGTCGGCGTTGATTTTGTCAAAAGTCAGTTCCGAAAAATCATCCATGTCGATCCGGGAGAAGGCGTTCACCGACAGTTCCGCCTGCGCTTTTTCTTCGGTAAGGATGCGGTCGCCGGCGCTTATTTCCAGTCCCTCTTCAACCGTGCGGCTCCTCCCGTCGCCGGCGACGATATTCAGCTCGCCCATTGAAAATTCCAAACGGACACTGCCCGTCTGGTTTTTCAATGAAATGGGGTTCGGCATAGTTCCCACTTCAAGCTGCTGATTTCCGGAGATCTGCCTGGTCAGATCAAAAAGGGAAATGTCCGAGGTAGGGCGGATTCCGGCCACTTTTAAGATCTCAAATTGCGTGACCCCTGGCGCGACGCGGTAGGAGCCCGGTCGTAATACATTGCCCTCTATGTCAACAAAGCAGTCATTGGAGGAAGAAGCGACCGGGTCTGGGGTCCCCGCCATGAAACGGGCCGCTTGCCATGCGATGAACAATCCCATCGAACAATAGACAAAGGAGGTGAAAAGGCGCTTTTTTGTTTTTTTTGAAACTTCCACTATCGTACTCGCTGTTTTTCGCGGACTATTCGCCAGCGATTATTGCTGTTTTTCCAGATAAACGTAATCTGCATATAAGCCGTGTCTTTGGATGAGATTTTTTTCGCAATGACGGATGTTTTATAATACGGCGGCGCCGTGCTATCGATCCATACGCTATCCAGGTGAATAATACTATAACGAGAGGGGTTGTGCAATAGATTGTTATTTGTCTCGGTCACCCAGTTTGCAAAATTTCCTCCAGGGAATTGAAAACCGGTTGAATCGTAAAAGGCGATGAAGCGAGCGAAGTCTTTGGTATTATAAGCGTTTTGCCAGATTTCCAGACTGTCTTTAAGGGCCGTAAGCGTAAGGTCGCCGCGCGGATTGGCGCTCGAAGCTCCAGCCAAATCGCGATCTGAAACGACAGGCGGGTGGCTTCTTGTGTTCCCTTCACCAAGATAGATAATGGCCTGTTTTTGGGCCCCCGGACTAAAATGCTTTTTTTCGGTGTTGAGAACAGTGAGGCCTATCGATAAACAAAGAAGCAGCCAGAATGTTTTTCTCCTGAGCAGGTGTCGCATAATGCTTTGCGATGAAGCGACCCAGTGGGGGAAGGAAAGGCGGGCCGTCTGGACGATCTCCTTGAATTTTGATTCAATGCGCAGACCGAATTCACGTACGGAAAACAAGGACTTCCGGTCTTCGTCATAGGAATATTTATAAGCATAATACCGGTAATAACCGTAGTAATATGGATAATACCCTCGTGAATGTGAAATCCCGTTAAGGATGGCCCCAATTATTGTGCATCCGATCCGGTTCAATTGGTTCTTGGCTTGCCGTGCCGCTTTCATCGGGGTCCATAATGCCCTTACCACCATGATACACGCGTCCATTTTCGGGGCCATGGTAATACCGTCGCTTACCGGCAACAAGGCGGGGGAATCAAAAATAACATAGTCGGCCATGGTCCGCAGGTCTTTGACGAGCTGATCGAACCTGAAGGAACCGAGAAGTTCCGCCGGATTTTGAGGATGTTCGCCGGTAGTAATAATAAAGAGGTTCTGGTGGACCGTAGGTTTTAAGATGTCCTGGACTTCGGATGCCCCGAGGAGATAATCGCAGAGCCCGTTTTTTTTAGGTAGATGGAACAATCCGTGGATTTGCGCCCGGCGCATGTCCCCATCGACAAGAATGACTTTTTTTGCGTCCATTGCAAGGGTGATCGCGATATTGGCGGCAAGGGTCGTTTTTCCTTCCCCTTTCACGGCGCTTGATATAATAATGGTTTTTATATGGCGGCTTATCGCAATATGCTTAAGGTTGGCGCGAAGGGCGCGAAACGGCTCCAATATAGTTTTGCCCTGGTCCCTGGAACTTTCGATGATCGCCTTGTCGGTTTCTATGGTCGGAACAATACCTAAAAGCGGCAGCTCCAGGGTCTTTTCAACGTCCGGCGGCTCCTTGATGGTCTGGTCGAGGTATTCTAAAAGAAATGCAAGCGCAATGCCGATCATCAGGCCGATAAATATGGTAATAAAGATTTTTGAGAATTTAACGTTGGAAATCGCGGCAACCGGGATTTGGGCCCATTCGAGGATTTTAAGGTCCGACTCCTGTGAGTCCCTTTTAATTTTCGCTTCTTCAAACCGGCTTTTAAGAAGTTTGAGCACCTGCAACAGCGATTCCGTTTCTCTTGTCAATTGCGCGTACTGCAATTCGACGGAAGGAAGTTTCGAAAGGTCCGTGTCGAGCTGTTTGATAAGTTGTTCCTGGGCTATCCGCTTTGCCTCCAAGGCCGATTTTTCTATGGTAATATTGACCAGGTCCTGGAGCAACGATTGGCGGATCGGGTTTTTAACGAATGTCTGCGAGGCGGCCTCTTTGGTGATGTCGGATTTCATGGCGTTTTTAATTTTATCTATTTCCGCTTTTACCATGCGTACTTTAAAATGTTCGGGGCTGTATTCCGCCGATAAGGTGCTGAGCTGGAGCTCCAGTTCGGCAAGGCGGCTCTGATATGGGTTTTGATAGGTCATCGATTGAATGACGTCAACCTGCTGCTGGTCGATTTCTTTTTTGAGCCCGGTAAATTTTTCCCTCCCTTCCAGCATGTCGAGCTGCGTCTGCTGGATGGCGAGTTCCATCTGTGAAAGCTTTGAGATGGTGACGTTCGTTTCCGATGAAAGCTCGACCTTACGGTTGTTTTCCTTGAATATCCGAAGGTTGTTTTCTTTCCGGTCAAGGTCCTTTTCCACTTTCCCGATTTGTTCGTCGAGTTTCATGATAAGCCGGGTCACGTCCTGGACATTGACTTCTTTTATATATTCTATGTAACTTTTGCACAGCTCATTCGTCACGTTACGCGCGATTTCCGCGTTGGCGTGGCTGAACGCTACGTCGACGATGTCGTTTTTCTGCCCCTCCTTTCCTCCGCACTCCACGATGAGGCCCCCGGAAATTTCGTCGGCGCCAATGGCGTTGTTTAAATTTTCAGCCACCCGTTTAACGACTATTTGGGATTTGATAAGTTCAAGGTGCGTGTTCAACCTTTCTTCGCGCGAGTCCCAATACATGTACATGCCCGAATTATTGCCCATGATGTCCTGGTCGCCCCCCGGGCTGAAAAGCATCCGGGCATGCGCGGTGTAAAATTTGACGGCCCTCACATAGGAAAAAACTGAAAAAATGGACGCGATGACGGCCACGGCGATAATGATGTTTTTCCTTCGGACCAGGATCCCCACATAGCGCATTATGTCAAAATCAACGGATTCCTCCTCGGAGCCTGAAGCGCTAGTATAGAGCGGAACATCGAGTTTTGCCCGCGGATGTTCTTTTTCAGGAAGCGCCGCAACACCGGAAACGTGGTCGTGGGTTGTGGAAAACGTCGCCCTGACGGCGTCGGTTTTTTCAGCCTGCGGGGGCGCCGGGTCGGGTATAGTGATTGGGGGCAAAGAAGGATCGTTTGGGACCGCACTATCCGCGGTTTTTTCCTCATTGATCTTTCGTATTATATCGCTGAGGCTGAATTTTTGTTTCTTTTTATCGCTCATTGTCAACTATGCTTTCGCATATCGTCAAGTATTACTTCAATGTCTTCCCTGGATATTTCCGAACAATTCTGGGCAAAGCCATAGGTGAGCGCCAGTTTGCAGAGGCGGTTGATTTCGCGCGGGACCCCGCCGGTCATGCGGAAAATCATTTCAAGGGCGAGACTCGTAAAAATGCTGGAATTTTCAACCCCGCCGATCCGAAGGCGGTGGTGTATATATTTTACAGTGTTGTTATAATCAAGATTGTTGAGATGAAACCGCAGGAAAATCCGTTGGTCCACCTGCTTGAGCCTTTTTATCTTTTCACGTAATTCAGGCTGCCCGACAAAAAAGATGGTCAGATAATTCTGGGTCTGTGATGAAATATTGGTCAGGTTTTTTACCTCGTCCAGCACTTCGTCCTCCATTTGCTGCGCTTCGTCAAAAATGAGGACGAGGTGGCGCTTCTCCTCGAAAAGCAGCGACTCTAGCTTTTTCTTGAAAATGCTCATGAGCAGATAAATATCTTGACGCTTAGGGGTTTCGGCGGGGTCTTCGTTACTATTCCGCGGGTTGCGCATGGTCATGCGTGAAACCACGTCGAACAGAATGTCGGTAAAAGAAAAGTGTGAGTTTTCAAACCCGACCACTTCAAAGCTCTGCTTGGCCAGCGTACCCTGGAACACCGTTTTGGTTATGGTTTTCCCCGAGCCGACCTCGCCGGTAAGCAGCCCCATGTGCATGTTATGGTCGTTGACAACATACAACATTCGGTCAAGGGCCTCGCGATGGTCGTCGCTTTCAAAGAAAAAACGGGGGTCGCACAGTTCCTCAAACGGTTTTTCCTGTAAATGCCAATGCTCGAGGTATCCCATACGATCTATGGCTTGCTGAGCGCATTAATGGCCAAGAATACGCTGAGTGTTATGGCAATAGTGCTCATGATAATGTATATCGCGTTCCACGGTATCTCAAAACTTTCAGGCACATACATGGTATCGCCCGGATACAAAACATATTGCTTGGTGTCCCGTTTGCCTTCCGTTCCCCATAGCTTCTTTACATCAACCGACAGGATCGTCCCATCGGCGCGTATGATTTTTAAGGTTTTTACTTTCGGGTTATTAAGGCCTCCGCACATTGCCACGGCCTTAAGGACGTCAATAGGCTCATATATTTGAAATTGTCCGGCCTGGCGGACGGCGCCGATAATGTAGATCTTGTTGGAATAGTAATCTTCGATGGAAATGGAAACGACGGGATTGTTGACATACGATGAAAGCTTTCCCTGCATTATTTTGACTAATTGCGCACAGGTCAGGGAAGCGACTTCTATTTCCCCGATGACGGGATAATTCACCCTTCCGTCCGGCCTGATTTTATGCCGGCCCGAGAATTCGGGATGTTCGACCACCGAAATTGATATCACGTCTCCGGGCTGGAGAATATATTCTTCAGCCTCCCCGAAGCAGGCGGTACTGAAAAGCAAAAGGGAGATTGACCCTAAAAATATTTTCAAAAATAAACAGCTACGCAATTAATTCTTACCTCTTCCGTTCTCCTTGGAAAATTATGTATAAGATGTTTAATTATAAGTTATTTACACAAGACTTTCAAGATTTATATGGCAATCCGCTTGGTTATGCTATGCAATATACTACCCCAAAACACATTAATCAATAAGAGACTGTAAAAAGCGGTTCCTGACAGGGAGCGCTCTTAATTTTTCGTGAAGAATCTTCCGGTCTACCTTAGGCTGTCAGGGGAAATCTTTTTTACCGCGGGAGTTACCGAAGGGACAATGGTTTTGTTAGTAGTTGAAGAAATAGAGGGCTTGCCGCCGTCCGGCGCCGAAACCGACGGTTTTGGTCGATTAAATATTTTGACTGTATCATGGATTTTAACAGTGTCGTGAACGACTAAGGACTGGGATGAAGTGGCTTCAGAGGGAGTATTTTCCCGGGCGACATCACCGGGACGGGAAAATGTGTTCGCTTTAAAAAAATTATGTGTTGTCCATGGAAAAGCCAGGGTATGTATTGCTTGGGAAGAGACGAAAGAAACTGCAATGTGCGCTTTTGAAAAAGTTAGACACACATACGATCCAACGATGAAAAGCGCTATGGACCCCGTAAGAACCGCTGACTTGAAAAACCGGTTTCCCCGTTTGAAAAAAGTAAAGGGCACCGGCGCCGCGCCACGCTTTTTTGCCCGCCGGAATTTTCCATAGTGCCGCTGCAAAATCAAGTTAAGCGCCCAGTCAAAATGAACCATGTCGGCAGTCAAAAGATTTTTAAAACCGGTCTCGTTCAAACTTTCAATCGCCACTTCTTGCGAAGCGGACAGATATTTTATTTCCTGTTCTTTATACCATTCCTTAAAAGCAAACTGGGTCGGATTGGAAATAAAGTTTTGATACATCTTTCTGAAAGTCGGGAGCAGGGCCGAAAGTGATTCGCTATGCTTTTTTCCGGAATTTCTTTCGGCAACATAGGCGGCATTGGCATACGGGACGATCAGGGTGTAAAATGCGGATGGATCTCCATTGCCGGCAAGGTGGATAAGGAGTTGCTCCTGGGTTTGAATAGGTTTCATACACTATTGAAAATAAATTTGCGGACGGCATTTCCAAGCAGAAAGTTTTTAAAAAATGATCACTATGCACATAACCTGCCTGAGAACAGGCAAGAATCTCTAAATTTGAATTATCCACACTTTTTGTTTGGATAATTCAAATAGACACTCTAAGCCCCCCGAAAAATAATTATTTTTTAAGTGCCATGAAATTTACAGAAAAAGATAAATTCTACATGTCAATTGCCTTGAAGCTCGCGGAAAAAGCCAAAGGGACCACGTTCCCGAACCCCGCGGTCGGCGCGGTCATCGTCAAGGACGGCGCGATTGTCGGAAAAGGCGCCACCGCCCCCGGCGGCGTGCCCCACGCGGAAATAAGAGCCCTTGACAAAGCCGGTAATAAAGCGCGTAATGGGGTGATGTATGTGACGCTTGAACCCTGCGATCATTTTGGAAAATCACCTCCCTGCACCGACGCCATCATCACAGCCGGGATAAAAGCGGTTTTCATATCGGTGCCGGACCCTAACCCTTTGGTAAGCGGACGGGGAACACGTCGGTTGAAAAAAAACGGCATTCAGGTCCGCTCCGGCCTGATGCGGGAGGCGGCATATTCACTCAACGAAGATTTTTTCTGGGCCATAACCAGGAGTTCGCCCTGGATAACTTTAAAGCTTGCCTTGACCCTCGATGGAAGGATTGCCGACGCACACGGCAATTCTCAATGGATATCCTCTTTTGCCTCACGTTCGTTCGCGCACGATTTGCGGCGGCAACACGCGGCAATCGCCGTTGGCAGCGCAACGTTAAAAAAGGACGACCCGAAACTGACGGTCCGGCATACAAACGGTCCTGACCCAATCAGGATTGTGTTTTCTTCGACCACTCGTCTTCCTGCCGCGAGTTATTTTGTACGCAACGCCCGCCGCACCAGAAGCATCGTGGTGGTTGCCAAAGGCCAAGGCCCGATCAAAAGAAAATGCGCAAACGGGGTGGAAGCCTGGCAAACTGGGCGCCATTCGCCTGAAAAAAGCCTGCGGTCGTTTTTACGGATGGCTTATGCGGATGGCATTACCAGCATTCTCGTTGAAGGCGGGCAGAAGCTTGCGGCTTCTTTCCTGGAAAATCGCCTGGTAAATCGCGTGTATCTTTTTTACGGCAATAAAATCCTGGGGGCTGGGCGGGACGCATTTTCTTTTAATAAAGGATTGACCCTTGAAAACGCTTGTGTGCTGAAGCACGGGAGAATAAAAGTTTTGGGACCGGACATCATGGTAACGGGAATTCCGGAATGGAAATAGCGCTGTATAATTGAAAGAACAACATGTTTACCGGCATCATTGAAACAACGGGAGTACTCAAGGACGTTCGTCGCGCCGAAAAAAGCGTGACTTTGGGAATAATGCCCGAGATGATCAACTTTGATGTTTCAATCGGGGCCTCGGTTTCGATCAATGGCGTGTGCCTTACGCTTGAATCCGTTATTGACAATCGTTTATTTTTCACTGCCGTGCATGAGACCCTCAATCGGACCACTTTTAAGAATGCCCGCATAGGCGACGTAGTCAACCTTGAACGGGCTTTGCGGGCATCGGATAGGTTCGACGGGCACATGGTGCTCGGTCACGTGGACGGAGTAGGATCGATCGCCGGCGACCGGCACGAGGGCAACAGCACGGTTAGGAGTGTCAGGGTATCGAAAGACCTTCTGCCGCTCATGGCCGAAAAGGGGTGTATTGCCCTGGATGGCATAAGCTTGACAATAGCGCAAGTTCATGACGATATCGTTGAAATTTCCTTTATTCCCCATACGTTGAAAAAAACAACCGTGGGACAAAAAGCCGTTGGCCACGAAGTCAATGTCGAGTGCGATGTCCTGGCGCGCTATGTATCGCGAAGGCTGGATTATTATTTGGGAAGTGCTGGAAAAAAAGGCCTTTCGGCAGCGGCGCCGCGGGGATCGCTCCTGGACAGAATGGAAAGGTCGGGCTTTTGAACGCTTTTGAACACCTGGAATCCGTGATCGACGATTACCGGAAAGGGAACTTTATCATTATCGTGGATGATGAAGACCGGGAAAATGAAGGCGACCTGGCTTTTGCCGCGCAGACCTGCACGGCAGAAAAGATCAATTTCCTGGCCAAAGAGGCCCGCGGGCTCATTTGCATCGCCATGGAAGGCAAACGCCTTGACGAACTCAAGCTTCCTCCCATGGTGCATGAAAACACGTCGCACTTCGGGACCGCGTTTACCGAAACGGTTGACGCCAGGGAAGGGACCACGACGGGTATTTCGGCGTCCGACCGCTCCACGACCATTTTAAAACTGGCCGACCCGGCTGCTATGGCGTCCGATTTCGCGCGTCCGGGCCACATGTTCCCGCTCAGGGCGCACGATGGCGGCGTGCTCTTCAGGAGCGGGCAAACTGAGGCCGCGGTCGATTGCGCCCGGCTCGCGGGTATCATTCCGGCCGGGGTGATTTGCGAGATCATGAATGATGACGGGAGCATGGCGCGGATGCCACAGCTTAAAAAGTTTGCCCAAACTCATAATATTAAAATCATCGCGATTGCCGATTTGATCAAGTACCGGCTGTCGCATGAACGGTTCGTCAAGTGTATTTCCGTCGCGGATTTACCCACGAAATTCGGGCACTTTAAACTCAAATGCTACGAGGATGCTATCACGCAGGCGGTGCATCTGGTGCTTCAAAAGGGGGAGATATCTTCCGAGGAACCGGTGCTGGTGCGCGTGCATTCGGAATGTTTCACCGGCGACGTTCTGGGATCACTACGCTGCGAATGCGGGGAACAGTTAGAGAAGGCGATGGAAGCGGTCCAGAAGACGGGCGGCGTGGTCCTGTATCTTCGTCAGGAGGGGCGCGGCATCGGACTTGTCAACAAGATCAGGGCATATGCGCTCCAGGACGAGGGTATGGACACGGTTGAGGCCAACGAGTATCTCGGTTTTCCGGCCGACCGGCGTGACTACGGCATCGGGGCGCAAATACTCCTGGATTTGGGCATCCGTAAAATGAAGCTGATGACGAACAACCCGAAAAAAATCATCGGGCTCAACGGATACGGAATCCACATAGTGGAAAGGATACCGCTGCAAATCCCCGCGCGTAAAGAGAATATAAAATACCTTTCAACAAAAAAGGAAAAAATGGGCCATCTGTTCGAAGGAGGATATTTATGTCAACCGTAGTGGAAGGCATCCTGAATGCCTCGGGAAAACGCTTTGGAATAGTCGCAAGCCGCTTCAATGAGCTGATCACCAAGAAGCTGCTCGAAGGCGCGATCGATTGTCTCCTACGCCATAATGCCACGCAGGAGGTAATAACGATTGTGTGGGTCCCCGGCGCTTTTGAGATCCCCGTGGTCGCGAAAAAAATGGCGAAATCAGGAAAATATGACGCGATCATCTGTCTGGGCGCGGTCATAAGGGGCAATACGCCGCACTTCGATTACATTGCCGCGGAAGTCTCGAAAGGGATTGCCAGCGTCGGGCTCGAACAGGACCTCCCCGTGATTTTTGGCGTCCTTACGACCGATTCCATCGACCAGGCAGTCGAGCGCGCGGGAACAAAGTCCGGGAACAAGGGCTGGGACGCGGCGCTCACGGCAATTGAAATGGTCGATTTGTTTTCTAAGCTATGATGAACACAAACCGCAGAAAATCCCGCGAGTTGGCCCTTCAGGCCCTTTATGCATGCGAAGTCGGTAAAGACGCGGCGTTCGGGCCGGTGTTCGAAACCATTGCCGGTGAAGCGGCGCGAAACCCGGCCGTTGCGGACTACGGCAGGAAATTAGTGGAAAAAACGCTGAATGCCAAACTGGAAATCGACGATCTGCTTACCAGGCATGCGGCAAACTGGGACCTCAAACGCATGACCGTCATCGACAGGAACATCCTTCGTCTGGCGGTTGGGGAGCTTTTATTTTTTAAAGATACCCCGTTTAAGGTCGTGATTGACGAAGCTGTTGAAATCGCCAAGATTTACGGGACCGACGAATCGGGCAAATTCGTCAATGGCGTCATTGATTCGATCCATAAGGAAATGGACGCGAAAAAAAGTGGCGTTCCTTAGAAACTGGTCGGTGTCCGTCGAGTTGGTCCGCTCTTTGCCAGCATATACATTAACAAATCCCGCTGTATCGTGCTCAACGTTTTTTTCGATCATGAGTGGAAATATTGTTCCTGAAGGTTCACAGTCCTTTCTCTTGTTGCTCGTAAAAGCGGTAGCCTTGAACCCATCTTCTACCGAGACGGCGGCAAAGTGATTCAGACAACCGTCGCAAATCTCGGCCGACTTGACATTCTCAACAAAACCGGCGGACTTGATTCGCTTTTGCGTTCAGGTGCAAAGTTTTCAGAAAAGGTGCTGTTATTGGATGCTCACCATGATGGCCAAACAACCACGACACATACGGTAAAAATCGGACCGGTGCTGCTTCTTGAAAAGCTATGGAAATCCGGGGCCATGTTTTCTGCTCGTTTTTAGCGCTCTGTATACGAAAAAAGCTATTTGACAAGCTTGAAAAAAGAAACTGGAAACTTGAATGGGAACAAATCGTTCAGGATGTTGATGCTATTACGGAAGTAACGGTGACCCATGCTCAAAAAGAGTTCGTGATAAGAACGGAAGCTCGTGGTGTAGCTGGAAAAGTCTTTCAAGCTGCCGGTGTTGGGCGGTGTTGGGCTACCACCGGTGCTGCAAGACGCCTAAACTATGTCCACTACAATATTTTTGCATCCGTAACTGATTGATAATGAAAATGTTGTATTTTCAAACTGTAGAAGATGAGCCAAAGAGAATTGTATCCGCCATCTGTCTGTATATTTTTTCGTAGATTGTTTTGGGTATTTAAGGTATATTTGCGTCGGAGGTGGAAAAATGCCTGTTAAACATGTTTCTTCAAAGAATTCTATTAATCGCTCAATCGCACTGCCAGTTGTTAAAAAACACCTTGCAAATAAAAAGAATTTATACAAAATAGCTGGTTGTTTATCTTCTCAAGATGCCGAGGAGTTGAAAGCGATAATCGAAGAAGGCTGTGAACCGCGGATCAGTATGGTTCTATAAAAGCCTCCCTTGCCGAAAAAGGAACACCGATTCCTGAAAATGACATCTGGATAGCGGCATGCTGTTTTTCCATTGATGCGCCATTATTAACATACGATAAGCATTTCAAAGAAATCTCCCATTTAAAAACATTCTTTGCAAAATAATGTTTTAGACCGACCTCACGGGTTATTCGCGTTGTTTTAAAAAGCCTTCCTCCTTTACCCATACGACATTAAGCTTGCTTTTTATTGCATTAACAGGTAATTTATTTAAACATGAAGAATTTATCTGGAATTCAATTGATTTTGCGTACACATGCCGTCGAACTTCGCGAACGCTATGGAATAACGAGTCTCGCTGTTTTTGAATCGGTTGCACGCGGAGAAGCAAAGGACGAAAGTGACGTTGATTTACCTTATGGATATGATCGAGAACATTGTGCAAGCTGAAGCGTGTATTACAATTCATCATGATGAATTTATAATTGAATAGATATGAATCAAATTGTATATTACCGCTTAAGACCATTCATTTTATACGCTTATTTATTCGAACCCACAAGGCGGATAAGGTTCTGTACGGGTAATTATCTACGCTAAACGCGTATATAATTCTCCTACAGAACCTAATCAAATGGGAACTAAAAGGAGAATTAAAATATGACTCGAACTACTATTTCACTTCACGAAACGGTCCTTGATAAGGTCCGCACTGTTGCGCATCAATCGCACACAACAATGGGGGAGACCATCACAGAATTGTTGAACCTTGGGCTGCAAATAAAAAAGGCGCGACGCCATTCTCAAGGAAAAAAGAGGTTTCATCTTAAATCCTTTTCAATGGGGACGCCGCGGATACCGCTTGAAGACAAGGAGGCGCTCAACGCCGCCCTCGACGGGAGGGATGCTTGAGCTTCGTTGTTGATGCAAACCTTCTGCTTTACGCCGTAAATGAGAGCTCCGAATATTGGAGCAAGGCGAAGGCGTTTATTGAAAAATGCGCGGAGAGTGAGGAACAGTGGTGCATGCCTTGGCCTGTTGTCAATGCGTTTATCAGAATTTCAACTCATCCGGCCATTCTCCCACATCCGCTTTCACCTTCGCAGTCAGTTGCCGTAATCGATCAGATCCTCGAATTGCCGCATGTCGTTCCATTAGGTGAAGATTCGACATCGTTTTGGAAAACCTTCCGCCATGATATTACATCGTTGCATCTTCGCGGGAACGCTATTTCCGACGCTTTTATCGTGGCAATAATGCGGTCAAAAGGCGTTTCAACCATTTATTCAAAGGACAAGGATTTTCTGCGGTTTTCCGGAATAAAGCTCATCGATCCTTTGAAGGTTTGATAATCGGCTTGCTATAGTCAAGACAAATTCAGATGATTAAGCAGGTGATGCGTGCCATTATTAAAGCCTTCCTCCTTTACCCATACGACATTAGACTTGCCTTTTGTCGCCTTAATAGGTAATTTATTGTAAATTCAGTTGAAAAAGCGTTATGTTCTTCGTCAGGGATTTTTAAATGAAAAAAATTAAAATTGATTGGATTAAAACCTGTGAGTATTTGGGTGCGATTAGTGCCTTGGTTATTGTATTATTAACTTATTTACAATTAAAAGAAGTTAATGACGCAACTAAAGCCGAATTTGCCCATAAATTTAAAACTGATTTTTTTACAGAACAATCTTGCATATTGATAACACTTTTTGATTATGACTTATTAAAATTTAAGATTATTCCAAAAAAGAACCTTTTAGATGAATTTGGGTATTTCGTTATTGATACCTCCAACATTGATGCCTTAAAGAAAAAATTCCCTAAACTTTTTAATAGGGACTTTTATACTCCGTATGAGCTGGATAATTTTTTACTAAATCATTTCGATGACTTAGGGCAATTTTATAAAGGCGGGGTTTTAAATATGGAATATATTTACAGTGGTTTTGATTATTATGTTGAATTAATCCATGAAAATGAACAAATAAAGAAGTATCTGGGAATGGGCAAGAAAAGACGAAAATTCAAAAGATTCATATGAAGGGTTCGATTTCATATATCAAAAACTAAAAAGTTATAGAGCAAAAAAACTAAAAAAATAAGCACCATGAAACCCTGGAAACCTATTTATTCAATAACTTCCGATATTGCACGGTCCCTCATGGAGATCGAGGCTGCAAAAGCCGTTATTGATGCCACGCCCATTTCTCCCTCCATCGAATCGGAACTTCGTTACAAAGCGCGCCTCCGGTCAACACATTATTCAACACAGATCGAAGGTAACAGGCTTACTCTGAAAGAAGCCGAACAGGTAATCCAAAAGAAAAAGACCGGATTTCATGGACGGGAAAGGGACGTCAAAGAAGTGCAGCATTATTGGGATGCGCTTTTAAAGGTGGAAGACTGGGCGGCCAACAGGTTGGAATTGACGGAAGATTTGATTCAACGAATACACGGTCTTGTTGAAAAAGGCAAACGAGCGAAACCAACACCCTACCGCGATGGCCAGAATATCATCCGCGATTCAATGTCTGGTAAAATTGTTTACCTGCCGCCTGAATCAAAAGATGTTCCGGGGCTGATGGCTGAAATGGTTGGCTGGGTCAAGAAAGCCCAGCGAGAAAAAATTCCGGTCCCGATTATCGCGGCATTGCTTCACTATCAATTTGTAACGATACATCCTTATTTTGACGGTAATGGCCGGACAGCCCGTTTACTTGCAACCTTTATTTTGCAACGAGACAATTACGGTTTGCACGGTTTTTTCTCCATGGAAGAACATCATGCAAGGGATTTGGCGAATTATTACCAATCGCTTTCGGTACACGACCATCACAATTACTATTTTGGCCGGGCCGAAGCTGATTTGACCGCATGGATTTCTTATTTTATAAACCTGTTGGCAAAAGTATTTTTGCTTGTCAAGGATGAGGCTTTGAAAAATGCCGGAAAAGGTATTTCAATCGAACCGAAAGAATTGCGCCGCCTTGACCATCGTTCCCGAATAGTCTTGGGTCTTTTTGGAAAAAAGGACCGGATAAATGCGCAAGACATTGCGCTGGCGCTTGGTCTTTCAAGTAGGATGGTGCGGGTACTTGCTCAAAAATGGGTGAAAGATAATTTTCTTATTGTTGCAGACGAATCAAACCGCTCAAGGGCCTATGGTTTATCGGCAATTTATCGGCAATTTATCGGCAATGGTGACCCGTCTTCGGGAAGTTTATATAGCGGGAACAATACGCAATGAACCTTTCGGTGGCCTATACCTTTGAACCCGGCATCATCGCCCGACTCGCGCAATTCTCTTGCGTAAAGGAAGTCTACGGAAAGCCCGACCGCGATTGCATTGGCGGCGGCCGCGCGGCGTTTACGCTGAGGCGCTCGCCGCGGTCGCGCCTTGAGGCGGCCATCAAGGAGGCCCATGCCCATGGAATCGCCTTCAACTACCTGATCAACGCGGCAAACCTTGCCGGGCTGGAACAGACGCGGGCGGGGCAGAGAAAAATACGCGCCCTGCTCGACCGGATCGACCGATCGGGGGCCGACGGCGTGACCGTGTCGGCGCCGTACCTTCTGCAAATAGTCAAGAAGAACCACCCGCGGCTGAAAACGCGCGTGGGCGTGTTCGCGGTGGTCGATTCCGGCGAGAAAGCGCGGCAATGGGAGGACCTTGGCGCCGACGTCATCTGCGTGAGCGCGATCGCCTGCAACCGCGATTTTGCCCGCTTAAGCGCCATTCGGCGCTCAGTGAAATGCGACCTCGAGCTTTTGGTGAACGCGAGTTGCCTTCCGGGATGCGCCTATGAGCTTACCCACATGAACATGCTGTCGCAAGGCTCGCGCAGCGGAGACCCGCTGAAAGGGTTCTGCCTTGATTACTGTTTTTTGCAGTGCTCGAAGCGCAGGCTTATTGAGCCGGTAAATTTTATCAAGGCCGTGTGGATACGGCCGGAGGACGTGGGGCAATATGAAGAACTTGGGTATAGCTGGTTCAAGATCGTGGAGCGTGGTTGTCCCGGTGATTTACTTGTGCGACGGGTGCAGGCGTATGCCCAACGGTCGTTCGACGGAAACCTCTATGAATTGGTTGCGCCCGTGGCGCAGGTAAAGAGCGGGCTCGGCGCGTCGCGCATGCAGCGGCTGCGCATGGCTTTGATCATGGCCAGGCCGGGGAAGGTGAAGATGGGCGCGCTGCTGCTCATGAAGCGCTATGCCGGACTCGCGCTGGTCGATTCGTTCGACAAAACCAACGCGCCTGTTTATATCGACAACCGGGCGCTCGACGGGTTCCTAGACGCCATTCGTTCGCGCGACTGCGATTCTCTGCAATGCGACACATGCGGACATTGCGGCGCCACGGCCAAACGGGCCGTCGTCATAGATCGCCTCTATCGCGAAAAAACGCTCGCCCTTGCCGCGCGCCTGGATGAAGGTCTGGTATCCGGAGGTCACTGGTTTTAGGGGCGGACGAAGACCAGCGCCGCATTGTGGCCGCCGAAGGCGAAAGAATTTTTAAGGGCGGCGCGGATTTCGCGCTGGCCCGGCGACGTCACGAAATTGAGGTCCCGCACCGGATCATCGAGGTTTTTGCACGCGTGAACGGCCTGGTCGCGGATGGAAAGCGCGGTCACCGCTGATTCGATGGCCCCTGATGCCCCGATAGCGTGTCCCACGAGCGACTTGGTGGCGTTGACGGAAGGTTTTTTTCCGAATATTTCGTCGATGACCCGTGCCTCGATCTCATCATTGATCTGCGTGCCTGTGGCATGGGCGTTGACATAATCGATATGCGCCGGCGTCAGCCCCGCTTCGTCAAGCGCGTCCCGAATCATTGCCTTGATCGGGCCGGCCCCGGGATCAAGCGCCATCATGCTGTATGCATCGAACGATTCCGCAAACGCGGCAACTTCGGCGATCGGTACGGCGCCACGGGAATCGGCATGTTCCTTGGATTCCAAAATGAGCATTGCCGCGCCTCCTTCCGCGAACAAGAAGCCCGACCGATTCTTGTCAAACGGACGGTTGGCTTTTTCGGGTATGCCGCAATCGCGGACAAGCGTTTTTGCCAGGTCGAAACCCCGGAACACTCCGCCGAATTCATCGGCCAAATATTCGGCGCCGCCCGTTATCGCAAGGTCGCACCTTCCGGAGCGGATCGCGCGAAACCCGTTTCCTATGGCCACGGTCCCGGCAGCGCAAGCATTGGCGAATGTGTTGTTTGGCCCGGTAAGCGAATACTTTATGCCGATCGCGGCAGCGGTCGCGTTGGGCATGATCTGCGAGACCGCGAAGGGGTTGAACCGGGCGGGCATGCGCAGGAGAGGTTCGGCGGGGGAACCGACGCCGAGGCGCTCCTTTATGGGTGAAAAACAATGGAAAGCCTGGTTAAACGCGAAACTGGCGATTCCCGCCATGCCGGTGCCGACAAAAACGCCGCAGCGTGAAGCCGTAAGCCCGTCCACGGAAAAGGTGTTTTTTTTATCGTCCTTTGCACGAATGAAAAATCCTGCATTGTCAATTGCCTGCTTGCAGGCGCAAAGCCCCAGGACCGTGGCCATGTCGATTTGCATGCGCTCGATCCGATTGACATTGTATTGCAGGAAATCGAATTCCGGTAAAGGCGCCCAGAGCGTTGAGGAGGGGTGGTGGTAATCGAGCCAATGTGCGGGGATAGGCCCGACGGCGGCTGCCCCGTCGAGACATGCTCGCCAGAACGGATCGGTTCCTATCGCCATGGGCGCCGCCACGCCTATTCCGGTGACGAAGACCCGCGTGGGGCTCATAAAGCAGTAAACCCGGTTTTTTTCTCGATGAAATTCACTGCATCGCCGATAGTCGCCAGGTTTGCCGCTTCGTCATCGGAAATCGGGCCCTTGAATTCCTCTTCGAGGGCCATGATCAGTGTGACCAGATCGAGAGAATCGGCGCCGAGGTCTTCTTTGAACCGACTCGACGGAATGATTTTTGCAGGATCTACCCGCAGGACTTCTTTGACAATCGAATCGACCCGCTGAGTGATTGTTAGGGTTGCCATGCGTTCGCTCCGTTAGGTATGTAACCGCCCTTAGGCGAAAAGAGTTGGAGAAATATATTTTAAAATACCCGAATATCGATTCGAATTAGTCTCTGAAGCCGACTTATTCACCTTGTGAGTTAAAATAGTAAGATACACTGCAAATCCTATACCATGCAAAGAAAATAACATCAACATGCAACAATTTGAAAGAAGTAGTACGCGCCTCGTCGCGGTGGCAACGGCAAATCCGCCAACCACAATCGACCAGCAATTGGCGGCGCAGCTTATCGAAGAGCATTATGGCGATGTTCTCAAGCCGCGAAGCCTCGAAATCATGCGAAAGGTGATGTCGCATCCGAGCATCCGCACGCGACATATCGCCGTGGATGACGTGGGCGACGTGGTCAGGCTCAAAAATGAAGATCCTGACGCGCGCATGGAGCGGTTTACCCGATGGGCCACCGACCTTTCGGTGGAGGCCGCGAAAAAGGCAATGGCGCGGGCCGGGGTTTCGGCGCGAGACATCACGTGCCTTATGGTCAACACCTGCACTGGGTATATCTGTCCCGGCATCGCCACCTATCTTATCGGGCCGCTGGGACTTTCACCTGATGTAAAGCTTTACGATCTGGTGGGCGCGGGCTGCGGCGGCGCGCTTCCAGGCCTGCAGATCGCGCAGGCGCATTGCGAAAGCGGCGGCGGCGCGGCCCTGGCCGTTGCCGTGGAAATCTGCTCGGCCACCTATCAGATGGGCGATGATATGAGCCTGATCGTTTCCAATGCCCTGTTCGGCGACGGCGCCGCCGCCTCAATCGTTTCAAAGCGCCATGCCGGACCCGGCATGGTCGCCAGCGCGAGCCGATTTTCCCCGTCGAACCGAGATGACGTGCGCTATGTGTATAAACACGGACAATTGCATAACATGCTCTCTCCCGCGCTGCCGAAAATAATCGGCGAAATGGCGCCTCCGTTCGTTATGTCCATGCTTGAATCGCGGGGATTGTCAGTGTCTGACGTTTCGCATTGGGCCATCCACGCGGGCGGGGAGAAAATCCTCGCGGAGGTGCAAAAAGGCCTCGGCTTGACTGATGCGCACCTTGCGGTTTCGCGTCAAGTCCTTGAGCGTTTTGGAAACATGTCGTCGCCCACCGTGCTTTTCGAACTTGAGCGTATACTTGACAATGGGATAGGGCCGGGGCGCTATTGCTGCGTCGTGGGGTTCGGGGCGGGCCTTTCGTTATATGGCCTGCTGCTGAAGGGCTAAGACTCTTTTATAAAATATTAATTGGGTAGTCCGGTGTTTTCTCAAGCACCATAGGGATGCCTTGAGGGTTCCCAGGTGCGGAGAAAATACCGGACTACCCAACACAGATTAAGCTGGCTTGCGGGCAACGATAAGGTCAATGAGGCCGCACATCCTGCCGTGCAGGGAAATGTTGACAAATCCGACGTCGGCGAACATGGCTCGGAGCGCGTTACGGTCGGGGAAAAGGCGAAGGCTTTCGGCGATATAGGCGTAAACGGCCGGATTACCGTGCATTAAAACGCCCCAGAACCCGCCCCAAAGGCGCAGCGTCCAATAGCTAACGGCGAACCTGAAGCGCCCGGGAGAGCGTGAAAAATCGAGAAATGCGGCCGTCCCGCCCGGCCTGAGCGCGCGGTAGCATTCGAGGAGCGTTGCGTGGACATCCGGGGCGTTTCGCAGGGCATATCCGCCCGTGACCACCGCCGCCGATCCGGTGCGCACGGCAAGCACGGTCATGTCCTGGCGGGTAAGCAGGAGCGGATTGCCTAAGGCCCAATGGCCATATGACAGCATGGCAAGGCTTAAATCGCATCCGACAAGACCGGCGGCCGGCCATCGGCAAGCGGCAAGGGCAAGGAGGTCGCCGGTGCCCGTGGCGATGTCGAGCACTGCGCCGTCGACGTTTGCTGGAAGGCTTGACATAAGGGACCTTTTCCACGCCGCGTCCCGGAACAAAGACATCAGGCGCGTTATCCGGCGGTAGCGCGGCGCCACTTCGGCAAACAGCCGCCGGTTATAATCGCGTTTGGCAACGGGACTGGAAAGGACCGCGGGATCGTTTTTCAGTGTGGAACGCATACTAGTAAAACAACCTGCCTGATTGCAGATAAGAGTCTCTAATGAAAGATATGTGATGACGTTTAACAGTAACCATTGGATTCCGGACCTTTCGCGGCGCATCGTGTCGCCCGAGTTGATGGATGATGCGGCTGCCGACGAAAAGATGCTCTTTTCCACGTTGAAAGATTTTAAATATATCAACCGGTTTCTCTCCCAGGTCCGGCACGTCTTGCGAAAGACGGTGTTTGCCGACATGCGCCGGCGCGGCGCCAGGGAAGTCAGCTTTCTCGACGTTGCCTCGGGCGGCTGCGACATAGGACTTTGGTTCGCCCGTGTTTGCGGCCGAATGGGGGTCAGGTGCTCGGTCTACTGCCTCGACAAGGACCCTCGCATCATGCGCTACGCGAAAGCGGCAAGTCAAGGCGAGCAATCGATCACCTTTATTGAATCCGATGCCCG
>Ga0182017_10000120_pt1 | contig 58551 bp, 45 predicted proteins | sample 712E3DmetaG_FD_120492 | JGI IMG/M metagenome (GOLD analysis project Ga0182017, IMG submission 120492) | Permafrost microbial communities from Stordalen Mire, Sweden - 712E3D metaG | ecosystem: Environmental > Terrestrial > Soil > Wetlands > Permafrost | place: Sweden: Stordalen | collected... | reverse complement strand
TACGGACAGTATTGGAAATACGATTAAAGTCGGAATAACCGCGAACCTGCCTTCGTATGTCGATTCAATCGGATTAAAGTTTTACTCAGCGGAAGGTAATGTTGAAATTGATACGATATTGACAAATTTATTTTTATTGAAAAATAACGATACTCTTTGGTACAAAACGTCTTTTGCTGCAAAAGATAAAAGCACCCTTGTTGCCACGGTATTTGCCGGACAGAATAAGAATATTACCTATGGGTATTTTAATATTTTCAACAAACCAGTTCCTCATACCTGGCCGCATCTCGTAATAAGCGGATTAAAAAGCATAACCGCCGCTCAAACGTGCAGCCTCTCGGTTTCGGTCAATGACAGCAATGCCGCTCAGCTCTATTCTTTTTATGTCAAGAAAGACACCTTGCCTTTTACGGCGTTCACGCCGCCTTTCAAGTGGACGCCGCCAACGGGTTTCAGCGGGGCACACCAGGTGCTTTTCAAAGTCACGGATACCGATAGCCCGGCTTATTTCGACACTCAGACCGTGACGATAACGTTATCCGCTTTAATTGATACCCATCCAAAATTGCCACACTGGAATAATGACTCAGTTAATCTGAACGAGGCCGAAGGCAGCACGATTTCTTTAACGCTTTCTGATATATCCACCGGCGATTCATTGTCCTTTATTTTGATGCCAGGTTTACCCGCAAAGGACACGATTATTAATACAGTTTATTCCTACACCTTCGCCGCTTTCGACACGAATAATTATTACCCGAAAATCATTGTGAAGGACAAAAAGGGCAATGCCGACACAATGACCCTTCATTTGTGGGCGAGAAGGACCAATATTGTTGACACAATTGGACCAAGGATTACAAAGATTAGCGGCCCTGCAACCAACACACGAACAACCAATCCGAACGATACGCTCGTTTACGCCATTACGGACCAGAGCGGCGTTGATACTGTTTCCTGGACGCTGAATTCAAGCGCTCCGACGGCCTTATTGCCGGATGCAAACGACCGGTACACCATTATTGCCATTCTGAGTGTTTATCGCGCGAATAGAATAATTATTTCGGCTACCGACAAATCTTCGGTCCATAACAAAAGCGCCGATACAACCATCCTCGATTACAATGTTGCGCCGAAGTCCATCGATCAAAACCTTTCAACAAGGAAAAATACATCGCTATCCATTACGCTCACTGCCGATCCCATTGACGGCGACACGCTTTCCAGCTGGTCCGTGGTTACTCCGCCCGTAAACGGCGCCCTTTCGGGGACTGCTCCATCGTTGATCTATACGCCCCAAACCGGGTTTTTAGGGTCCGATAGTTTGACCTTTACGGTTTCCGACGGAAAAAATACCAGTAATATAGCAAAAGTAAAAATCAATGTATCCGATATTCTGGTCGCCCCGGTTGCAAGCAAGATCATCGCGGATGCGTCCGTAAATAAAGGCTTGCCCGTTTCATTTGTTGCAACTGTCAATTCCAATTCCAATCCTTCGCCAATATTCAAATGGTTTAAAGAAGGTCTTGCCGATTCGGTCTCGGCAAATCAGACTTTTACCATAAGCAAGACCGTTTACTTGGATCAAGGACGATACCGCTATTTTGTCATGAATTCTCAGGGAAAAGATTCTTCGAACTGGATCACCCTTACGGTCAAAGACGTGACAAAACCGGTCATTGTTCTCAAAGGGGGAACTCCGCAGCAGATTCCTGTCGGCGGGGTATATACGGAACTTGGCGATTCCGCGTATGATGATAAAGACGGAATTATCACCTCAAAGGTGGTTATTGATACGTTAAAAGTTAAAGCTTCACAAATAGGAAGTTATCCGGTTACCTATGCCGTTAAAGATAGCGCCGGGAATATTGCGGACACGGTAACCCGGTCTGTGCAGGTTTACGGGGCTGCTCCCACAGTGGCCAAAATATCAGGGAACAAGGAAACCTGCATCAATGTTGCCGCTGTTTTTTCAGTGATGGCCACAGGAACACGCCCGCTAAAATATCAGTGGATGAAGGGAACAGCGGCAGCACCCGGCGCAGCGATTGATAGCATTTATCAAATTACGCCAATTTCAACAGCGGATGCGGGTAGTTTTTATTGCATCGTAAGTAATGGTATTAGCCCTGACGCTCAAAGCCAAGCCATGACATTGACTGTTGATAACCCTCCGGCGATTTCAAGCATAACCGCAAGCCCTGCAACAATGCCGATTTGTCAGGGTACGCAAATTGCGTTTACGGCCACGGCTACCGGCACTGCCCCGCTTACGTATTCCTGGAAAAAGAACGGAACTGCAATTGCAAGCGCGGCTAATAGCGCCACGTATACTATTAATGCCGTTGCCGCTTCTGATAGCGGCCAATATTCATGCACGGTTTCAAACGGTTGTGTACCTGCAACTACGAGTAGCAGCATTCAATTAAAAACAACCACTCTGCCGGTTTTTTCCTTTCCGCCTAAGGATACTACTTTTAAAAAGTGGGCCGGAGATTCGATAACATTGACAGTTGCCGCTTCAGGCGCAGGTGCTTTAAGTTATCAATGGTATAAAGGCACTACGCCTTTAGGAGTTGCATCAGCTTCCCCAACAAAGCTGATTAACCCGATAGCGCTTGCAGATACGGGAACATATACATGCGCAGTTTCGAATGGCTGCAATCCGGTGATCAGCAAAGCAATTATATTGAAAGCTAAAGTTGTCGCTAAAGTCGCGGCTGGTGACGGTCATAGTCTGATACTTATGACTGACGGAACGCTCTGGGCGTGTGGCGAAAACGGAAATGGGGAACTTGGCGTCGGCTCAGTTAATCAAATTGCCCCTGTGCTGGTAACAACCTCAGTCAAAAACATATCTGCTGGTTCTGGAGGTAATAACAGTTTTATTCTTAAAACTGATGGAACACTTTGGGGTTGTGGCTATAATGGATTTGGACAATTGGGGGATAGTTCAACTACTGACCGATCAACGCCAGTGCAAATAACGACAGGTGTACAAAGCATAGCTGCTGGGGGACTTCATAGTTTGATTCTCAAAACAGATGGCACGCTTTGGACTTCTGGATACAATGGAGTTGGTCAATTAGGTGATGGAACTTCTAACGATCATTTAAAACCTATTCAAGTTTGGACAGGTGTCAAAGCCATTGCGGCAGGCGCTAATCATAGTTTAATCCTTCAAAATGATGGCATCCTTTTCGGTTGTGGATTTAATATTTTGGGGGAATTGGGAGATGGTTCTAAAACCAACCAACCTAGCCTTGTGCAAATAAAGACCGGTATACAGAGCATTTCTGCAGGGTTTGAGCATTCTTTAATTCTCCAAACCGATGGAACACTTTGGGGTTGCGGAACCAATAGCAATGGACAATTAGGAGACAATACGGTAATTGATAAATATACGCCTGTTCAAATTATGCTTGACGTACAAAGTATGGCTGGGGGGAATAATTATAGTTTGATAATCAAGAAAGACGGCACGCTTTGGGCTTGCGGAGCTAATGATTATGGACAACTTGGGGACGGCACAATTATCGAACGACATGCACCGGTTCAAATAAAATTTTAGATTTGAATGAAGCGTGTCGTATCGTGGTCACTAGTAATCTGCTTTAAAAGGCAGAGCAAATGAAAAGAAATAAAAAAAGAATAAAAACAGTTCCGCCTGTTACGGATTCACCTAAGGCAACGGTCAAGGGTATTTCGGTTTCGGATGCGATACGGGAGAAGCGCCGGACTGTCTATATCGCCTTTGTATTGACAATTATCACGGCGGTCGTTTATTCCGGCGTATTCAAGAATGACTTTATTAATTTCGATGATAACGTTTATGTCACTTCAAACACCCACATACAGCAAGGATTGTCGTGGGAAGGCGTCATGTGGGCTTTCACAACGATTTATGGCAGCAATTGGCACCCCCTCACATGGATAAGCCATATGCTGGACATCCAATTTTTCGGGCTCAATCCTGCCGGGCATCATTTAACAAACTTAATTTTCCATATTCTTGCAACGCTACTTTTATTCGGTTTCCTGCGATATGCAACCGGAAAAGTCTGGGTTAGCTCGTTAGTCGCCGCACTATTTGCTTTGCATCCTGTGCATGTGGAATCCGTCGCCTGGGTAGCGGAGCGAAAAGATGTCCTGAGCGCGATATTCTGGTTTTTAACTCTTTGGGCATATGTTTACTATACGCGAAGTCCTAATAAAAGAAAATATGCTCTTGTTTTAATTTTATTTGCATTCGGCCTTTTAGCAAAGCCTATGTTGGTGTCGCTGCCGTTTATATTGCTGCTTCTCGATTATTGGCCGCTGGAACGGATGACGCTAAATAGACAAGCCGTTGGTTTATTATTGTTAGAAAAAATACCGTTACTTATAATGGCGGTAGCTTCATCGATAATTACTGTTATTGCTCAGCAAGAAGCGATTTCAGGCTTTAACAGGATCGACTTTAAAATAAGATTATCAAACGCCATCTTATCTTATTGTATTTATTTATGGCAGGCATTTTGGCCAACAGGTCTGGCGATATTTTATCCGTATGCAAATCCGCATTCTATAAATGTCCTGGGATGTTCATTTTTACTCGTCGTGGTTACAGTCGCAGTTTTATGGAAAGGTCGGCAATCAAAATTTCTGATAACCGACTGGTTTTGGTTTATCATTGCACTAATCCCCGTCATTGGTATTGTGCAGGTTGGCGGTCAAGCACATGCGGACCGCTACACTTATTTGCCTTTTATCGGCATTTTTATAATATTCATCTGGGGATTTAATGAAATTTCAGAGAAAATACTCATCAGAAATAAAATGGTGATGAAAATAGTTATAGCAATTTTATTTTTGGCATTATCTGTTAAAACGTGGGTACAAGTCGGAAATTGGAAAAACAGCTTAACGCTTTTTTCCCATGCCATTGATGTTACAAAGGGAAACGACCTCGCTTATATGAATCTCGGTTTAACAACGGAGAGCATGGGGCGACCTCTGGAGGCGATTGATTATTACCAGAAAGCCATAGATATTGACCCCAATTATGGCGATGCTCATTATAATTTGGCTACTACTCTAATGCATCTCGGGCGAACGGATGAAGCTATTGCTCATTTCAAGAAAGCATTGGATATCGATCCCAATAAAATCATTACTCTTGATAATCTTGCCGCTGCTTATTTTCAAAAGAACCAGGTATCAAATGCAATACCACTCGTTCAAAAAGCGCTCGCATTAGCAAAGTCCACTGGCGATGAAACAAAGATGAAAGAACTCTCTGGAAACCTGGAGCTGCTAACAAGGCAATCTGTTCAAAACATACAATTCCGCGAGAGCGCCAATAAATGAGACTTTACAAATTATCCAAACCTCCGAGCGGTATCCCGCGACCATAGACCGCCCGACCTTGCCCTTAACCAACAATATCGGTGACGCGACATGCGCCACGCCCATCAATTAAATCGCTCGACGGCGGCCCGTTTTGGCCGACGAACGGTTTCGTACACCTCCCGTGCCGTGCCGCATTTAGGGGGGATTTTCGCCCGCCATGCGTTTGTTGAACATGCTGTTTTTTACATAATGCCTTTTTGTATTGTTCCAGCATCCTCAGACGAGGGCTTGATGTATTTGTTTAATATGGTATGAATTGATTGCGCACTGCTACGGAAAAATCCCCGGTTATCCTGACAAATATAATTCCCCTTATTTTGTAGGTTGTACTCAATTTCAGATAATGAAAGCCTGCCGTCTTATAGCCGTCAATTACCTTATAAAGCAGCTTGCCTTGAGCATTAAATAGCTCAATTTTAATATGGCTATTTCGGTTCAAATTGTAGGAAATCTCAATCAGGCCCGGTAAGCTTTTTACAGTGGAAGTTATTTCGGATAATGGTTGATTCACCGCGGGAAGTGTCTTTACAGGACCTGAACAATCCTGCCAATTTTCCCATCCCGGATCATATTTATCCAGCCATGCTTTTATATCATTTGAAGGTGAACAGAGTCTATTGTATTCAACGAATAGGAATTGCAGATTATTTAATTTGACAATAGAATCAGGTAGACTTGTCAATTTATTGCGATATAATTCAGCCTGTACCAAGGCGGTTAAATTTCCAAATTCATTCGGTAAATTTGCCAGTTCGGTATTAGCAATAATGATGATTTGTAAATTACTCAAGTTTCCGATTGTATGTGGAAGCTTCTGAATATCGGTCGCGTATAAATTGAAATAACGCAACTTACCCAATGCACCGATTTCATCCGGAATAGTCGATAATGGATTATATCCCAGAGAGAGGGAATTCAATTCGGTCAATTCACCCATGGCCGCCGGAAGAGACGCCAGGTTGTTGTGTTCGAGAATAAGCCCCGAGAGTTTTTTTAGCCCTCCGATTGACGATGGAAGCTTGACAAGGTTGTTCCCATCCAGATTAAGACCGACCAACTCGGACAATTTACCGATTTCCTCGGGAAGACTGTCCAGCGAATTACAAAGAGGGTCTCGGGCGACGCCTGAAAATCGGATACACCCTAAAAAGAGATACTTCAAGCCGCTCAGATTCCCTAATGCGGCAGGCAATACCTTGATTCCCTTCCCTGTCAGGTTAAGAGAATCAATCCGATTATTATGAACGCCGGTTACATTTTTAACCGTTACGGTATCCAAACCATTATAATCAAGTATTTCCCTCACCGTAGTCGAGTCGCATGCGTAATCAAGGCACGATTCAGCCGGTATTTCATCGATTATGAATAAAAGCGCCGAAAATAGAAAGAAAATTCTCATGGTGATTCCTCCTTTAAAAATATGCAACTCTCGAAATACGAACAATAGTCGGATATTATAAATCCCAAAGTTTGCGTATTCCCCGAAGGTTTGCTAGCGCGGCGCGGAACCAAGTTCGTCATGCGCTTACTCCATAATATCAATTTGCGCTTTTAGTTAAGTCAACAAAAAATCAACTGCAAACCGCTCCAACGTTAATTATTTTATCCTGTTGTCGCATGTCCATCAAATAGCTTTAATGAGTTTGTTAAACAAATAAGACTTCCGCAAATGTCAGACCAACCGGTTAAATCGGCCCTATTTCATTCATTAAATCGGGATTGGGTTTTAGGGTTTCTTCTCCTAATCGCTACGTTTGTTGCCTACCAGCCCGCATGGAGCGGCGCGCCGATTTGGGACGATGACGCGCATATGATCAGGCCAGATCTTCGACCATTCGGCGGCCTGGCGCGAATCTGGACGCAACTCGGCGCTACGGAACAATATTACCCGTTGGCGCATAGTGTTTTCTGGCTGGAATATCATCTGTGGGGCAATTCGACGCTTGGCTACCATTTAGTCAACATCCTGTTGCATTTCATTTCCGCATTGCTCTTGGTATTCATTCTCAGGCGTCTGAAGATCCCGGGCGCATGGCTGGCGGGGGCGATTTTCGCCCTGCATCCGGTGATGGTGGAGTCGGTGGCGTGGATTACCGAAATGAAAAACACTTTGTCCGGGGTCTTTTTTCTTTCGACAATATTGACTTATCTGAAATATGATCAAAAAAAGGAAAAGCGGTTTTATATTCTTTCCATTGGGCTTTTTATTCTTGGCTTGATGTCCAAAACCGCGATTGCACCGTTTCCTCCGGCAATGCTTGCGGTCCTTTGGTGGAAGCGGGGAAGTTCAAACTGGAAGCGCGAAATCCTACCGATTCTGCCCTTTTTTCTGGCCGCGATTGGCTTTGGAATTGTGACATTTTATGTTGAGCGAAGGTTTCTCGGCGCCTGGGGCAAAGAGTTCGATTTTACCTTTATTGAACGCTGCCTGGTCGCGGGGCGGGCCTTTTGGTTTTACCTGGGCAAGCTTTTCTGGCCCGCGGACCTGGTCTTTATTTATCCGCGCTGGAAAGTGGACGCGGAGGTGTGGTGGCACTATTTCTTTCCATTGCGGCGGGGGCGGCGCTTTGGGCCGTGCGCGGCTGGTCGCGCGCCCCATTGGCCATATTTATCTACTTTATCGCCATGCTTTTTCCGGTCCTTGGTTTTATGAATGCGTGTGCGTCGCTATTCATTTGTCGCGGTCTGGGAGGACCGACGAGGCCCTTGCCAACTATAAAAAGGCGTTCGAACTTTACCCCGACGCGACGACCGCCGACAAAATCAGCGGGCGATGAATCGCGCGCACGGGAAATCGAATTAAATCTTCAGAGGATGAATCAGGCAAACCGATAATTTCAAAATGGCCCGCGGTAACATCAATAGTGATGTCTCTTAAAACCGATAAAAAAAAATCCTTCCCATCTTTGAAAGGGTAATGGGGCGGTAGAAAATATTTAAAAAAATAGTATAAGCAAATTATTCAATTTTTCCTTAAAATAATTATGTTATATTATTATTGATTTCGAATTTTCCTAAAAGCCGCCAAGGACAATTCCATGAAGGATATTGGACCTAAAAAAATCCTGATTATTAAACTCTTGGCATTGGGAGATATCCTTCAAACGACCCCTGCAATCAGATTATTGAAACAAAATCATCCAACATATCTGATCGATCATCTGGTGTTTGAACCCTATAAAGGCGTTACGCAAAATAATAAGTATATAAATCGGGTGATAACCGTCAATAAAAACAAGGTCAAACTTAAAAGGTTTCCATACGTTTTCAGGCTTCTCATGACAATTCGCTCAGCCCGATATGATGTCATTATTAATTTCCATCCCAATCGGGCCATCAGGTTTGCCTGCAAGTTTTTCGGATCTAAAAAAGTGCTCCATACAAATCCAAGCATGAAAATGATTAAGCGTTATAATGGAGCTATTTTTCAAGAGGTAATCAGTAATAATTTTGAGGGCATTAGCGTTGGGATTGATAATCAGATCATGGATTTTTTTATTAATGATAAAAATGTATCGGATTATTTCAAGAATTCCCTGCCGCGTGATTTTATTTGTATTCAGTCGGGTGGAGGAAATAATTTAGGGGAGTCAAGCACCATCAGGCGCTGGCCCGTGGAACATTACATCGATCTGATCAAATCCATTCGTAAGCGTTCGTCAATAGCTATTTTGCTTACGGGAAATAGCGCTGACTACGAAATCGCTCATGCAATTGAAAGCGGGTTTGCTGGCATCATTAATTTATGCGGTAAAACAAATCTTGATGAATTGGCGTATATATTTTCAAAGAGCCGCTTGAATATTTCCGGCGACACGGGGGCCATGCACTTTGCGGCCACCACCGAAACGCCTCTTATAGCGCTCTTTGGCCCAACTGATCCCGTTAAAATGTTGCCGAGAAGGGATGAAATCACTTTAATAAAAACGTCCGTAAATTGCTCCCCATGCTATTTTGGCACTTATGAAGGATGTAAAACGGGACAAGAGAACTGTATGAAGGCGATTGATGTGGAAACGGTTTTTAATTGCGTGAAAAATTATTTGTAAAGCAAAAAGATGGCCGAAAGATTTTGCAATGGCGTTAGAGACGGATGCCGACGGGAAAGTCGATATTTTACTTTCAACCTATAACGGCGAGAAATACCTTTCCGAACTGCTTGATTCCATCATTAATCAAACCTATAAATTTTGGCGTTTAATCATTCGTGACGATGGGTCAAAAGATAAAACCAAGGAGATTTTAAATTATTATAAAGACAAGTATTCCGATAAAATAATCATTGTTGAAGAAGAATCATCGAGACTGGGGCCGTGCAAAAGCTTTCTCAGCCTGCTATCCAAGAGTTCTTCCCCATATGTCATGTTTTGCGATCAGGATGACGTATGGTTGCCTGAAAAAACAGAGGTTTCCCTTAATTGTATTAAAAAAAATGAAATTGAAAATCCCGGGATTCCACTGGTTGTCTTTTCCGACATGGTCGTTGTAGACGAAAACCTTCGAACATTAAATGAATCGTTTTTTAAGGGGCTTTCCGCGCCGATATCGCAAGTAAGCGATCCTTATTATTTGGTTTATAGAAACGTTGCCGCGGGATGTTCAATGCTTGCAAACAGGAAGGCCGTTTCCCTTCTTGACAATATTACAAAGAACATTTTAATGCATGATGGGTGGTTGATGATCGCGACCGCACTGAGTGGCAAGAACATTTTTATTCCGCGGGCATTAGTAAAATACCGGATCCATGTTAAAAATGTAATTGGATTTAAAGAACCTTCCGGTTTTTCAAAAGCCAAAATCTGGTTTCATGCTTCAATTCGAAAAGAAAATCTCAAGAACCATTTCCGGATGATCAGGCAGGGCAAGGACGTGTTTCGCTGCAACAACAAGAAGTTTTCCGTCTTTATATATGTCGTTAAAATTATTAACGTGAATTACCTTTTTCCTTTTTTAGTCAGGGTCTTTTTAAAAAGTTGACGATCGTGGAATTTACTTCTGTATAATGCGGTTAGCTTGGCAAGGCTATCTTTTGTATCGGCGATTTCTTTAATCCGTTTATACCCGTTATTTCCGAATTCGGTGATTTTATCTTTATCGGATAGAAGGGCTATAATTTTTTCGGAAAGATCTTCTTTATTTCGCGGGTCGAATAAAAATCCGGTCTTGCCGTCTTCGACGAGCCAGGCGGTCCCGCCTCGATCGGACCCGATTACCGCCCGCCGGTGCATCATGGCTTCCGCCGTAACAAGCCCAAATTGTTCCATACCAATGCCGGGGACGACCAGACATGCCGATTCTTCATAATACGGATCCGGGTGCGCCTGCCGGCCGAGGAACGTGACATACTTTTCCATTCCGGTTTTTTTTACCAGCGTAACCAGTTCATCTTTTAGGGGTCCGTCGCCGATGACCATGAGCCTGATTTGGGGAAACTGCGCGGAAATGGATGGAATTACTTCAATTAAAATTCGAATGCCTTTATTTTCCTCGATTTGCCCAACGAAAAGGATTTGATGGTCTCTTATTTTGAAGAAATTTTGTCCGGTTTCCTTATTTTCCACGAAGCATGGAATAAAGGCGACATTTTTGAACCTGTTCATTTCAAGGTATTTCTTTAATGGTAAGGAAGGTGCGATGAACGCTTGCACCTTTTTTCTCAGCAAGGCGTTTCTTCGATAAAAGAAGAAGAGGTGCGAAAGGTATACGGCCCAATTGCAGTTTCGCCGGTGCTTTCTGATGCAGCCCAATTTCATTCCGGTAGGGCAGGGAGCCAAATCATTATGCACGTTCCACAGGGTCGGGCATACCAGCTTATAGTCGTGTACGGTTTGAATTACCGTGCGTTTGGAAACGGCTTTTAAAAGTGAAATTGTGTATTTGTTAATATTGTGAAGGTGAATAATGTCGGGGTTGACTTTATCGATATAGTGTTTTATCCGTAAATATATCCGCACATTAAAAAAGAGACGCCAGATATGCCGCATCGCTTTTAACGGCGTTTCTTTTAGTATCGAAAAATCGGCGCCTTCCTCGTCCTTGTCCGAAAACCCCAAAGAAAAGACCTCGCAGCCTTCTTTTTTCAGCAGCTCCTTAAGCTGGAAGAATTGCATTTCGGCGCCCCCCATAGGCGAATGAGTGTCGGTAATGAGCAGGATTCTCATATAATAAATTAAGTCTGAGTAATGAAACGCAGCGAACGGATCAATAACTTATGATAAGGGAATTATTTTTTCTTTCTGGAACATTAAAAACTCCGCTTTTCTGCTTAGAAATTTTTTCGTATATGTTTTTCTTTTCTTCGAATATTGCCGTATTCCCATGAATCCATGCAACCTTGCTTTAAAATAGTTAAAACGGCCGTTCTTCTTAATAAAATGAAGTCCTACAGTAACAATTTCCTGGAAAATAATCGAATGAAGATGGCTAAAAATAAATGACCATGGAAAAAATTTATAGATAAACCATATCCTGTTTCTCTCATGAAAATAATGGGAAATCGCGCCTCTTTTTTTAAAGCTTGCATTGTCTTTGTGATAAACTACCGATTTGGGTACATACAAGCATTTCCACCCGTCAAGGAAGGCCCGCATGCACAAATCCGCATCGTCGTGGTAGGCAAAAAAATATCCGTCGAACCCTCCGAGCTGGGTGAACATTTCTTTTCGGTATATGGCGGACCCTCCGCTTAGCGCTAACACATACCCGGGAGAGGCAAAACGGCCATGAGGATCAAACGTCGTTTTATGCCCAAATCTTTTAAAAATTAATTCCGGAGCGGGATAAAGAAATAAACCGTCGACCAGCGTCCGATTAAAATAATTCATCTGGCGACAACCAACTATGCCAAGATGCATGTCCCTTTCGAGATATTCAATCGGTTGATCGAGCCAATCTTTCTCAACGACCGTGTCGTTATTCAAGGTAACGACATATTTACCTTGTGCGATACCGATTCCGCGATTGTTTCCTTCAGCATAGCCCAGGTTTTCCTTGTTTTCAAGTATAATGACGGATGGAAAATGTGACTTAACAAATTCAACAGATCCATCGGTCGAACCATTGTCGGTTAAGAGAATTTCCAAGGGGGAATAAAGGGATTTTAAAACGGAACCTATGCATTTCTGGAGGTGCTCTTTTCCATTCCAATTAAGAATGACTATTGAAACTAAAGGGGAATTCATTTATTCTCTTGCTATAGAAAAAAGCCTAAAAAGTACCTGACGAACTTTCACAATCAAATTCATGGTCGCGATAACGACTCCACAAAATTATATTATATTCTTCAGTAAAAAAAAGATTTATTTTTCCGTTGCGCGAAAAGGACTCGGTGATCACCAGAATTAGGTATATTTCACAATAGTGTTAGTATATTTTAATTGCGATATTACTTGTCTAAGGGGAAGTGATCTTGATAAAATTCTTACGTATAATTATTCCTAAAAAACATCGGATGTTTATTAATTTTTTATTGCTTCAAATACAATTTTATTCCTATGGGCTTATTGAAACGCTATTTCCAATAAAGCAAGAAATTCCGGTTCCTGGGCCTAAGCTTCGGTATCGTGTGCATGGCAATATTGACAGAAATGATTTTCTTAAGGTAGGACAGAAATGTTTTAATGATATTCAGTTTGCAATTGAATCTGTAAATTGCCATTTTGATAAATTTACATCCATCCTCGATTGGGGGTGCGGCTGCGGAAGAGTCATTCGCTACCTCCTTCAAAAAGATATAAAGGCCCAAATATTCGGATGTGATATTGACAGGGATTTAATAAACTGGTGCGGAAAAAACATACGTAATGCAAAGTTTGACATTGTAAATTCGACACCACCGCTTTCCTATGAACTGGGCCAATTTGATTTTATTTATGGGATTTCCGTCTTGACCCATCTTGATGAAAAAATGCAAATGGCCTGGCTTAAAGAACTCAATCGAATTATGAAGCCGGGTGCAATTCTATTATTAACGGTACATGGACGAAAAGACCATAAGCTTTTGATTCCAGAAAAGAACAAGATTCTTAACGAAAAAGGGTTTCTTTTTGAAATTACTAACCCAGGCAAATATAAACTGGATGGTTTACCTGACTTTTATCAGACCTCATATCATACGTATGAGTATATCCTAAAAACATGGTCAAAATATTTTTCCATACTCAATTTTATTGAACAAGGCATGAACAATCACCAGGACGTGATATGTTTGGGAAATAAAGAACGAGTTTAAATACATTATTACGGCTTATTTGATAAAAGAGCTTGCTCAAGGAGATCCACGCGGGAATCCCAATCAAATTTCTTAAGAGTGTGCGGAGCGTTTTCGGATACTTTTAGGGCCCTATCCGGATTATTTATTATATACTCAACTTTTGCAACAATAGATTCCGCTGATGCGGGAACACAATAAAAGCCGTTTACATTGTCTTCAATATATTCCCGATGTCCATCGATGTCCGTTGCAACGCAAACGCAACCGCAGAGCATAGCTTCACATAATGGTAAATCCCATCCTTCCGACAAGCTCGGAGCAATGAAAATTGCGCAAGAATTATACAAATTCCTTAAAAACTCCTGAGGGGGGGTTTGATAATATTCAATAAAAGAAGGATAATTGACCGATTTTTTATACGCGCTGAATGTCTTAATTTTAAATTCCGGATATTTATTCATCAGGAATTCTGATGCTTTTAACGCATACTTTGTCCCTTTAAATTCAAATAAATGAGAAATAAAAAAAATACTTTTTAAAGGCCGCTCGTTGAAGGGATTTATTTTATTTAAAAATGAGAAATCCAATCCGTTCGGAATATACTCGACATTCTCGCCAATACTGAGCACCTTATTTTGCAGCCATTTTGAAATGACTATTTTTTTCATAGGATATTTCCACGTCATTTCAATTTCTTCTTTTTTCATCGACCAGTCTTCGAAACCTTGAATGAAATAATATTTTCTCCCTTTCCGGCGGGAATATGAATTGACAAAGGATGCAGTTTCAACCGAAACGGCAACGATGCAATCCGCATCGGGAATGAATTTTTCATTTAAATCCGGCACCCACTTCATCCGAACTTCAGGGCCAATTTTAAACCAGGACGTGGGCAAGTATGATTTAAAAATAAGGCCATAAAAATATGTAGAATAAAATCTGATGTATTTATAAAAAGACCGTTTTGTCAGGCGCAGGATTTTAGGATGAATGACAATAACACGCCAGCTTCGTGCACTTAAACGAGTCGCATATTCATAGACTATTTTAAGCCCTCCGGAAGGCAATTTCCCGCTTGAACCTAAGACAAAAGTAATGGATTTGCTCATACAAAAAATTCTTTAATGTTTTGTTGTGGACATGTTTCTTTAAATAGTCAACGTGCTTGTATACAATTCTTACTTCGCCAGGCGGTGTTACAGAAAAACCTGGTAATACATCGCACATATTCATAAGTTTAATCTGTCAATGATTGGATACGCCAATATGCTTGCCGCTGAGCTTCATAATAAAATTTGCAAATGCCATGAAATGCGTATAAGCCGTTTAATCACAGTAAATAGTTTTTGTTTCATTGAAAAGTATTTTCTGTTAAAAAGAAACAAATAAAATCTAAAGGGAATCCATGAAGATTCTTTCTTCATGACCGAATAGATTTCCTGGAGCTGTCTTTTGGGAAGCCGACTTGTTTTTGTCCCTTGAAAAAGTCGGAAATAGCACAAGTTTATGTTAACATGGTAAAATTTAAATTGTTTTGCAATTCTAAGGAAATAATCGTAATCCATTACTAAATGCAAATCCTCATTCAAATTCCCGATACGATTAATTACCTCTCTTCGCCAAAAGCAACCAGGTTGCCGGACAATATCCGGGTTTATTAATAGATGCTTTAAGGTGATTGTGTCCCCGGTTCGGGTCCCTAAGATGTTTTTGTTCTCGCCTATATCGGTCATGTTGCCGTACAGTACGAAACAATCTTTACTATCTTCAAAAAGTTTAACTATTCTCGAAAAAATATTGTTTTCAAAATAATCATCTGAATTTAGCCAGGTTATTATATCACCCTTGGCCATTTTGAAGCCTTTATTTATGGCATTGCTCTGACCGGAATCTTTTTCGGAAATCCAAATTAAATGAGGGTGTTTTTTCAGTATATCAATTGTGCCATCGTAGGACCCGCCGTCGATAACGATATGCTCGAAATCCTTATAATCCTGGTTCTTTACGGATAATATAGTATCTTCGATAAAACGTGCATGGTTCAAGGTAGGTGTAATAATGGATATTTTCATGATAATTTATCTGGTAAAAAGTGTAACTTTCAAATAAATTTGGCAATGCGTTTTGAAGATAGCGCATTTTTTAAGATTATTAACATTCCTTTTATTTCCATATTAAACAACCCCAAACAAAACAACGAAAATACTATTTGTGAAAACATCCATTTATTAGGTGCTTTAAGAAGAAAAACAATATCGGCTATCAACAAAAAATGAAATAAAATCAATCGGGTTATTTTTGTTTTTTTATAAAAATCAACAGCTCTAATTTCGGCATGTTTATTTAAATACCGCATCATAATAATGTTTCCAAGAATAACCGAAAAATAATATCCGATCAATCCGATGTAACTTTTTAAAATGACGAATCCTGAAATTAAAAATAATGTAATAAGAAAAACATTAAGCCCCTGCAGAATTATTAAGAACGCCGCTTTTCCAATGCCAAGAATAAACACATAAAGGATGTACCCCGTATTATTTATTGATTCTGATAACGCGAGGATTAAAAAAATTATTATACTGTCGTCAAAATTATAAAAATATTTAAATAAAAAAGCGTAAAAAATTGAAAATACGCCGAATAAGATCCCTGAAAAAGAAATGCCGAATTTTGAAAGTCGTACGCCGTCGTAAAATAAAAATGATTGATAATCGATCGTGCTGGAAAGTGTGCTTATATTAGGTAAGGCATTTTTAAATGTAAATGAATAAAGACCTGAAATGGCTAAAGCAAATTTTCTTGCGATTTCGTAGGCAGGGATCATTTTTTTATCGGAATAACTTCCGATAATATATTTGATTATTGGGTCTAATAAGGAGCCTAAAAGATTAATGACCTGCACCGAAATACTGAATTTTGCGATTTCCTTAAAAGTCGCATAATTTGCGTAACAAAGCTTGATTTTTAATTCAGAATAGCGTTTCCCTAAAAAATAATAAAATAAAGCTCCCTGCAAAAGTGTGGTGCATAGATTAGAGAGACCTAAAAATATTAAATTCCCCTTCACAAGGAAAATAAGGACTATAAGAGCGAACTGGATGATGCTTGAAGCAATAGATATTTTGGCTGGAAGAATAAAATCTTTATGTCCTTCAAAGATCGCTCGAAAAACTGAAAAAACAAATTGAAGATAAAAAGTGATCGCTAATAAATATTCGACGATTCTTGAAAGTGAAAGCATTTGCGCTGGAATCAATGCGCGGTTTTGGAAATAAATCATTTCCGTCGCGCCATAGCCGGCCGCTATGATAATAAAGCCAAGAATAATGAATAATAGAAAACCGGTGGAAATTATTTTATTCACTTTAAAGGTATCGTTTTTATATTGCGCGATGAATTTTATTGAGGAAATATTAAAGCCAAGATCCAATGACGAGCCTACTCCCCAAATAGAGGAGAGAAGTATCCAAATTCCGAAATTAATGTTGCCAAATGTTAATAAATTAAGCTTTAATCCGATTAATGACAATACTAACGGAATCGAATATTGAATGGAAAGCCAGAGGGAGTCTTTGTCATCAATTTTCAAAATGTATTTTCTCTCGCATGATAATTTTAAAATTTGCGACGGAAACGCCCATGACTAAACTCCACAGCATACCGCATTGGCCCCATCGCCAGGCATCGGTGAGCATCATGGAGACAAGGATATATATTTGAACAATCAATATTCCCAGGGAATAATATATTTGTTGTTTTGAAACGGAATATTTAACGGATTTTATTGCCATTACGGTCGTTGCAAAGAGGAACATGATAAAACCGATAAAGCCTATTATTCCAGTTTCGGTTAATGCCGCCAGGTAAGCAACATGCGGACTCTGGTCTTGAACGAATATATAAAGACTATTCGGGATAGTTGCATAATTATATGATTCGAACGGGAAAGCATAGGCTCCAATACCGATAAAGGGATGGCGTATAAAGGCCATTATCGAAGTGTGCCAAATCAATAATCTTGAAAAAAGGGTGTTTTGGGAAATATCGGCAGTATTTGCAATATGGCTGGATTTTGATCCTAAGAGCTCATTAATTCGACCAAAGGCCTGGGGTGTTACAACATTCATAATCGCAAGAAGAATTATCGTCAAAGCCATACCGAGCATACACGTCAGCAATAATTTCTTGCGGCTAATGGAAAACGCTACATTATTTTTAAATAAAAATATAATCAAAAAAGTAAATGATGCTCCCAATGAAATCAGGGGATTTCTTGTTTGAGTTAATAGAAACGAAATAAATAATATGACTATTGCTATCATGAGGGGAATAGTCCATATGGAGCGATAAAACAGAATTATTATCAAACAAATTACAATGGCAATGCATGCATAATCAACGTAAACAACGCCAGTATAACCAAAAACTCTTCTTTCTATTGAATGTCCGTCATAAATAACCTTTAATCCATTGCAAACCGAGGCAATTATGAAAGCAATTAAATACAATTTGATTTGGCTATACTTAGTGATATAACTTCCGACAATACAAAGCATTATTACCATAAAAACAAGATTGAATATGGTGTGAATCCATTGATGATAATCCGTAATATTTAAAATCGATGGGACCATTGTGAGAAGGAAAAATATTAGCGGTAGTATTATCGGGCTTTTAACGTCGTTCGCAATTTTGCCTTTATACGTTATAATAAATGATAGTCCGACCGGAATAGCGCTTAAAACGACAACCTGGTAATAAGTTACATTCACGAACACAAATAACAATAGTATTGAAACTATAATTATTATGTCCGTATTAAAAATAAAAATCAGCAACAACGGCAGCCCAAATAAAGCCGCGCAAGAAAATCTGCTAAAACCGGAAAAGGTTAGAATCGAAAAATACAGAGCGGACAGAAGAACGCTGCCCAATAGAATTTTTTTATCGGGGATCCTGGATTTTTCATATGAATATAAATGTAAGAAATCCAAAATATAATGCGGCCATTAATGTTTCTTAAAATGAAAGAGTTCGTTTTTAATAAACCTTATTTTAGGATTCTGGGAAGCGGAAAGCATCTCTTTTAAAATAAGATAAAAAATAAAAATGAACATTACGGAACATGTGATAAGACCCGCCATTTTTATTCTTTGGGGAGCAACTCTTTTTTCCATGGGAATCGCATGGTCTAATACCTGTAAAATTGGAACCATTTTTTCTTCTTCAAATTTCGCTTGCTCGAAAAGAGGCATAATAAATTCCAGCAGCTGCCCGCAAATTTTAACATTTCGGTAATACCGCGCATAAGCCAAACCTTTTTTAGGAATGGAATTTAGGCCGATGAGTACGGTGCCGGAATCTTTTCCGGCCTTTATCTGCTCATATTTCTTTTTAAATTCATCCAAGGATATTTTCCCGTTCGCAACTATCGGGGAATTCTGGCCGTAGATTTTCTGCAGGACCTCATATTCCACTTGTTTGATGGATAACTCGGATTCAAGTTTACCATACGTTTCCACGGAAGCCTGGGTTTGCTTTTCCGCTTCCATGACTCCTGATTTTTCTTGATATGCTTTGAGTGAATCTTCGGAATTTCTTAAATCCAGTTTAATTTCATTGTACCTTTGTTCGAGAAAAAATCTGTTTTCTTTTGATTTTGTTACATTTAAGTCCACAATTTTATCGTTAAGGTATTTTACCAGATAATTGGTAAGATCGCTTGCTAATTGCGGACTGCTGGCGCGCATGGAAATTGTAAACGCATCTTCCAAGGTTATTTTCGTTTTTATCATTTTCCCGATTATTTCGATGGCTTCAACTCTTTTTTTAATTTTATACAACTTTTGCAAATTAAACTTATCAATTAAATTTTCTATTGACGCTCTGCTATAAATAATCGTTTTATAGAGGTCCATTTCCGATTCTTTTTTAATATTCCCGAGGCTTCCCGGCATTACCGAAGAAAAGTTTTTCATCATTGAATAGAGGCCGCTCATATAATTATCTTCCGTCGAAGGCAAAATAGTCGCGGTCGATTCATACTGTTTGGGCACAAAAAGAAAAATAAGCCCATACGAAACCAGTAAGGATGAAAAGAATACGGTCAAGAGGGTTTTTTTCCACTTAACAATGAGCACAAGATAGTCGAGGAACTCAATTTTATAATGATCTGACATCGGAGGCTCTTACGCTTTGTAAAGCTGAAAAAATAACAGGACCAGAGTCGCCATGCTTCCCACGACCGATGCGACGATCCCAACCTGTTGGAGATAGTATTCAAAATGCCGCACCGGTTTTTTAGGTATCCAGATATAATCGCCCGGTTCAACGGTAATGGAGTCTTTTTTTCCGACAATAAACCAACTTCTGGTATTTCCCTTTATTAAATAAGCGTTGTTCTTGGCTTGTTCACCCACGCCACCGGCCTTTTGAATATAGTATTGCGCGCTATTTCCTCGTTCAAATTTTATATATCCGGGAGAATTGACTTGGCCAAAAACATACACCAGTTCAGATTTTTCGGGGACGATTATTTTATCGCCATCCTTAACAATAAAATCGCCTTCGCTTGATTTATCATCAAAAACTTTGGTAAAATCGATGGCGCCGTTTCCGGACAGCAGTCGTAATTGATTATCCACGAAAAACGATATTGAATCTTCCTCGGAAATGGTGGACATACGAAGCATAAGCAGGTTTTCGACCTCCGTGTTGATAAAAGGCGTACTGAAAACGTTTGCGCCTCGAATAAGTCTTACCCGGTTTAAATCGGCGTTTTTCTTAAAACCTCCGGCTTTTTCCAAAGCATTTCGAAGGGTCGTATTGTTTTTTGTAATAGGAATAAACCCAGGATGAAATACTTCGCCTTCAATGACAATTCTAAAATTTCTCCGCTGATTTTCATCGGATAGTATGGTAATTCGGTCCCCGCGCTTGAGCGGCGGGTTCTCGGATATGGCAACACTGAAGGCTTTTAAAGTGTCGCCGGTTTTGTCTAATCTGCTGATTCTTGCCCTCGTTACAGTATCGTATGCGGGATTTATCCCCTGCGCAATAAGGATTGCATCGGAAAGTTTATCGCCATCGACGTATTGAATCGTTTGCGGAACATTTATTGCTCCGTCAATTGATATATAATCAAGACTTAAATTAAGGGGAGGGATAATTATAACGTCTTCATTTTTTAAATAGGGGTTGAATTTGAAATCACCGGTTATTTGAAATTTTGCCAAATCAACAGTTAAATTCTCTCCGTTAGCGTGTTTGAGGATAATATTTCTTTTCGCGAATAAACGATTTATCGCCGCGTTTTCCGGTTTTTTCTGAATGTTATTGCAAAGTCTGGTTATAAATTGATCAATCCTTTCGGAAGGCGAAGCTGTAAAAGTCCCCGTTAAGGGAAAACTTCCGCCTATCGTGATGCTGATGCCATTCAAAGGGGGAATTAAATTTAAGTCTTCGGAGCTTTCAGTTTCTCGGGCTGAGGATGCATTTTGGCAAAAAACAGCGAGAGCAAGATACAAGACCATGAAAATCGTTAGAATTATTTTTTGCATGCTGAATTGTAATTTTTGATAGCTTTTATTTAATGTACTTGAAAGGAATAAGTATTAAAATTACATGATACTTGTTAAATGAGTCAATATCCAAGTGATAATTTTTTAAAAATGAAAAAAAATAGAATGAAGCCCTATACCATTAGAAAATAAAAATATTCGGCTATTTTTTACTTCAGACATGGGCGCCAGTAAGTATCATTTTAGTCGTTCCATTTCTCTGTCCATCAAAAATGCATAATACATAGCATCCCGCAGGGAGGAATTTTTTTGAAAGGGAGATACAGTTTTGACCGATTGAAAGATGAATGCGTCTCATGAGAAATCCGTCAATAGAAAGAATCAACAATTCAGCCGATTTTGTTTTTATGTTTGAGAAAGAAATTGAAAAAAGCCCAAATAAATTTAGGGGGTTTTGCTTGACAATGAGGTCTAATTTGTTTTCTATGCCATTTGATTTTTTTATCGATTGGCTATCTTCCGGATTAATTTGCTTAACGTTGTCTATTATGAGTTGATTATAAAATGGTTGCAGTGGAATATGAGAAGTATCGGAACAATTAAGATTGGTCGGATTACAGCCAAATCCAATAGTTGAATTGCTTGACAGTTTGTTGTTAAAGGCACAAAGGATTTAACTTGGATCTTTTCGGATCATTGAAATCGGGTTTTGCCGTAATCCTCTATCAGTGACAAAAAAATCATTTATTTCTCTGGAAAGGATGATTTCACCGGAAATTTCCTTTATAAGCACTGAAACGGTTTTATGCGCTGTATCATTGAAGAAGGCTGATGCATAACGAGGTCCTAAAGCTTGGTTATTTTTCCCGTAGACTATTTTAAGCGCCGCGGCCGCAAAACGGTTTCCAATGCTCTGGTATTGAGGTGTGGCGAAATGGAAACAGTCATGCCGGGGCAAATCCGCCGTTGTAATTGTAATTGCGTTTTGATCCTCTGAAGGGAGTTCTCTTTGGGCGCCTCCCGGACTTCCATTGAAAACGTCGGGTTAAATCCTTCGTCGTCACAAATTGTAGCCACCTGTGCAAGAATCCATGGAAGTTCTTTGTTATTTAACAGTGTTCTTATATCATACATAAAAGCCTTCATCTAATTTTTATATATCCGCATCTTGTTGATAATTTACCACATTGGCTTCGCCTTGGTACCAAATAATTCCCTTAAGATTTCCGCCGCGCATTGAAGTTACGCAAAAATCATATTTTGACCTTTGGGGGAGGAATCCGATTTTCGGTACCGTAGCAACCGGAATAGGTGATGACGTGCCGGTTTATAATGTAAGTTGGTTCGACGCGGCTTTGTATTGCAACGCCCGAAGCAAAAGAGATGGACTCGATACGGTATTTATTTTGGAAAGAAAGTAATGCAATCGGGCAGCGTTTATGAATTGACCGGTTTACGAACCGACCTGGCAAAGGCGGGATACAGGCTTCCCACGGAATCGGAATGGAAATATGCCGACCGGAGCGACGCTTTTTTGTCTTTTGCCGGGCAAATTGACACTTCTTTGTTGGACCGGACGGCATGGTATTCTTTGAATTCAGGCGGAATGGCGCACAGGTCCGGTTTACTCAAACAGAATTCTTTTGGAATGCATGACATGGCAGGCAATATGTTTGAGTGGACAAACGATTGGAAGGGACCGTATTCAACCCAAAAGATAGTTAATTCTCTGGGCGCGCCGTACCCGAATCCTGATTTCGAAAAAGTGGTCAAGGGTGGTTCATACAAACACGGCCAAATGTTTCTTCGTCCTTCGTGCCGGTCTGCCACGTATGCCATGACGCTTTCTTCCTGGCCCAACGGTCAAATTAGTCGGTTTTGAGGTGATTCCCGGATTAGTGAGTATTCCTCGAGAAGGTCAAGATCCTGGCATTTTAGGGAGCAAAGGGTTTATGTATGATAAGGACCATCACTTTTGGGCCCAGGGAGAGCCAACAGGATTTTTAGAAGTCCTCAACGCAATTCCTCTTCCGGCTATTTCTGGTCTAGTCGATACGTTTGGTCTCGTGGCCATGCCTACAAATGGATGGGGCGGGCCAAATCCAGACCTGCAGTTCGCCTATAAAGGCGACACAAATGAGGCAAATCTTAGAAGCAACCTGTCGACATTGGATATGCTTGCCCAAAATCTTAGCGCTTTAGGGATCAATGTTCTTTTATATATTACTCCGGAAAGCCCTTATTACAAGGATCTCTGTTATTCCGGCAGGTATGGTCCAGATTTGACCACAGGCAATTGGATCGTGAAGCATTTTACGGACTTGTCCCGGGCAAATCCCCTGATACACCTGTACGATGCGCACAAAGGCGGAAATCACGATTATGGAAATGAAGACGCAACGGACCAGGACCATTTGTCCGAACACGGCGCCCAAAAGTTCAGCGCGCGGGTCGATTCGCTTGTCAACGAGATACTTGCAAAATAATCCTGATTAAAAACCCTCTTCCGACGCGGCGGGAAAACCTTTTTTCGAAAAACACAATTCCTGAAAATTGCAAAAACTGCACGCGCTCTTTGACGGAGAAAGCGTGAAGGCGTCGATGGGCAGAGGTATGTTCTGGTCGACATCGGCGCAAAAACCGTACATTTCTTCGGTCTGTTGCTTTACTTTGTCGAAAAACAGGGAAACATCTTCCTTTAATTCCAGCTCAAATTCCTCAAATTGGGGGTGGAGATAAATGATTTTCGGGAAAATGGAATTCCAGGGAGCGTTAAAATTATTGTGGGTCGCCGCCGCATAGCCGATGAGCTGGTTTGAATGCTTGTAGTGGTCCTTGTTTCCTGTTTTCCAATCCAATATATGGAATTCATTTTCTACCGGAAATAAAAAATCCATTTTGCAATACGCCTTAAGGCCGTTAAGGCGTGTTTCGCCGAAACCGGGCGGTTCGATCAGCCAGTTTTCCTTATTGGTGATTGCCTTCATGAAAATCCAGCTGTAGCACGGGCTTTTAATGAAATTATCGAGGCATTTCGATATTTTTACAAAAGCATCGTCAAAAGACGGCGTCTTCAGCGACTCGTAGTAGTCCTCGATAAAAGTTTTTGATGAAAAATAACTTCGTGCTTTTTCACGCGCGTATTCGAAAAACCTTCTTTCGTCAATGTCGCTGTCGCTTTTTTGGAGCCGCCGGAGAAAAGCCTCCAGCACATCATGGACGACATTGCCGATCTCCAGGGGATACGAAGTCAGGTTTTTAAGCTGCTGCACTTTATAGGACGGGACCGCGCGTACGAATTTGGGATAGTAGGCGTAAAAATATTGTCTTTTGCATTTGTCAAACACCTCGTACCGGGAGATCGACCAGCCGAGGACCGGGGAAAATCGATAGGGTTGATAGGTAAGTGCCATGGCGCCTATAAGTGACCGGCGATTGACCGGCTGTATTCCTTGAGGATCCTGACAAAACGGTATAGGGAACTGATGGTCCGCGCGGAAACCCTGTGCCAGTTCGGGTTATTGACCGTGTCGCCAAGTGACGCTGTTTTACGGATTCTTTTCGCAAGATCGACAAGGGCCTCGGCCTGCCGCGGCGAAATGTTTAGGACGATCCTGCCCGATGTTGTATCGGTAAAGCCGTTGTAAATTTCCGCGAAGTCGGAGATATCCCGCGTTATGGGTATGTTGCCGAAAATGTCAATTTCGAAGCGGCTGTTTTTTTTGACCGTGACGAATATATTACAGAATTCCGACACATTGTCGTCGTCGTCCTGATCGTCGACCTGGATAGGAAAATCCTTCCGTATTTTCCCGGGAAGAATGTCCCTGTTGGCCGCGAAGGCGTCAAGAAGATATTGCCTGAGCATGAACGACATGGCGCTGTCCCCGGGTTATTGTTTCTTACCTGCTCTCAAGCAGGCCGGCTCTAATACATAAAAATAGTCGGTTTAAAATGCAAACGCTATCATTTTTACATTGACTGTAAATGTTCCAACAAATAATATTAATACTGTATGCTTCCAACGGCATGCGCACAGAGTAAAAATGCACGTTTTTAGAAAGGTTTTTTATGACGACAGGTGTTGTTAAGTGGTTTAACAGGTCAAAGGGGTATGGTTTCATTACGCCCGATGATGGCTCAAAAGATGTGTTTGTCCATTTTTCCGCCATTAATGCCGAAGGCGTAAAGGACCTTAAAGAAGGTGAAAAAGTGGAATTCGAGATCATAACGAATCAAAAAGGTCCCAATGCGAAAAACGTGGTTCCTCTTTCATAAGCAGGAACATTTTTTCGGTTTGATAGGATATACCACTGGATAATTTCGGTTTAATGCCGTACCACAAAGAGGGGCGCGGCATTTTTTTTAGCTGGTTAGGATAAGGCAATGATGTCCGCCCCGTCCCGTTGTATGTACGTTATGGCCCTGCTGCTGACATGCCGGTTTGTCCAGGGCCAGACGGCGCCGATAGGCCTTTTAGAGCAGCAGTTTAAACGGGCGGACTCCGCGCTTTCCTATCTCCTCGACCGTCCGGAAACCCGCATGAAGGAAATCGCGCCGGTCGAAAACCTTTTCAGGGAGGCGCTGGCGAACCGGCCGGAGTTCATGACCGTTCTGCGGACCAACTCAAAAGGCCAGATTGTCAACATCGTGGCCCCTGAAGACTCTGCGTTCGTCAAGAATGCCGATGTGTCGGGCAAGGAATGGTACAGCGCGCCCCAGGAATCGAAGCGGCCGTATTACGGCCCCCTCGTTCATGAAAACCAAGGGTTTTTTCTTTTCTGGAGCAAACCCATCCTTGTCAGAAATTCCCTGGGAATGTCGCGGTTCGGCGGGGTCATTGCCGCAAAGATCAGTCTTCAGGTTTGTTGTAAACTTTTTGCCGCCCGGTTTCAGGGGCCTTTTCAAATCTTATTGAAGGGCAAGGAATTCTATTATCTTTCGTGGAACGAACACGCCCCGTATGAAGAAAAAACAGTCCGTGTTCCCGGAGTGAGCGGCCTGACCTGCCGGTTTGTTTCAAAAAAACAACCGCCTGATACCATGCCGGCCCATGAGGACGGCGCTCATGCGCTGAAAACCCTCGCCCCCCAAGCACCTGAAATAAAAGATACGTCGGCCGGCGCGGAAACCGGGTTGATGAATGTGTCCGCCCTTGGCGCCCGGAACAATATGACGGCGGAGCCTTTTAAAAAAACGTCAGCGCAGGCCGGGGCATTAAAAAATATTGTACCGAAGCTGGCCGGAACAGTCGTGATCATCGCGGTTTTCATCACGGGCCTGATAGTGTCCGGCAAACGGAAAAGCAGGAAAAACCTTATCAAGAAAACTCCCGATGTCACGGATTCGCCGGACGGCCTTGTCAAGGAACTGGATGAGGCTATACAGAAGTCTCTGGGCAATGAGGCGCGGCAGATTGACCGCACGCCGGAAATGGAGGAAAAAGCCCGGGCCGACCTCATGCAGGAATTAAAAAAAGAAGTGTCTGAAAAAGAAGCCGACATGATAAGAAACAATGTCAGGGCCGAACTAAAAGAAGATATCCGCTCGGAGCTCCTGAAAAATGAGGCGCAGGCCATTCGCGTCCTTGCGCGCCAGGCCCTCCGGGAAGAAATCGCCCAAAAACTCCGGCACGGCGAATATGAAAAAATTATGCAGGAAGAAAAAGATACAATGCGGACGCATATCGCCGAAAAGGAAATGGGACCCATAAAGGTCCGCCTGCTTGAAGAATTGACGGAACAAATAAGGGCGCAGGTCCGGGAAGAAACGGAAAGCGTTCGTGAACGTCTGCGGGAAGAAGAACGCACTCGTATTAATGACCAGGAGCGTCCGGGAATCATTGAGGCCGAGCGCAATCGACTGCGTGAGCAGGAAGGGCCGGGCCTGCGGCAGGAAATCAGGGAGGGACTGCGTGAAGAGGAGATTAAGGCCATGCATGCCCGTGTTAAAACGGAAATATACACCGAAACGGTCCAGGCGCTTAATGCGGGCCTTGAAGAAAAATATAAGGGAGCCCTTGAAAGAAAACTTGAAGAATACAAGGGCGAGGTCGAAAAGCGGGTGCGCGGTGAAATCAAAGGGAGGATAAAGTCGGAATACCATGGCCTCATAGAACATATCGAGGGGCTGTCGCATTCATTGGACAATGTTGAAGCCCTGGACTCGCTTTCACAGACCATCACCCTTCTGCACGATGAGAAGAAAAAGTACAAATATTTCAATCTCAACACCGCCCAAACGGAAAGCCTCCTGGAATACCTGAAACGGGTGCAGAACCGTTTCAGCATTTTCCTGGACAAGCTTGACGAGAAGGTAAGAGAAATGGTGCTTAAGGTCAACAGTGTCATGAATACACTTGACAATAGCGACTCGGATTAGATTTTTCATGTAAAATCTAATCCGAAAGGATACTATAAAGAAATCTTTTTCTTCAGTAAAATCATGGAAATCCTTCAATCAGGTTAATCCTGGTCAGGACTAGGCATATGTTCAAATCAGGGATAGGTCAGGATTCACACCGTTTTGAGGAAGAAGGGTCGAACAAGCCGCTGATGATCGGCGGCGTGCATATTCCCGGTTGTCCAGGACTTGAGGGAAACAGCGACGCCGACGTCGTGCTCCACGCTCTTGTCAATGCCCTGTCGGGGATTTCAGGCCGCAATATTCTGGGGAAAACCAGCGACGACATGTGCCTTCGTCAGGGGATAGCGGACAGCAGGGCCTATCTGGCGAAGGCAATGGAATCGCTCGGAAATTACCGTATCACGCATGTGTCCATTGCCATCGAAGGCAAACGGCCAAGGTTCGAACCAGTCATCGATACCATAAAAGATTCTCTGGCAAACCTGCTGAAGATACAACCTTCGGATGTCGGGATAACCGCCACAACGGGTGAAGGCCTTACGGCCTTCGGGCGGGGCGAAGGTTTGCAGGCGTTTGTGGTTGTAAGCGCGCAGAACGCGGAATTTCCCGGTTGAATTAAATTGTAAGGATTTCCGGTTTATTTTTTGAAAGATTTTCCCCTATCGCTTGTGCCTGGGAAAACCAGAATGAAGGGCTGTCGATTCCCTGGACGCCGTCGTGCATTTTTATCGGCAAAGCTTCCATAAAGGAAACATACTCCGCCCTGATTTTCACGGCCTCCTTGGGTTTTTCAAGGTACAGCGCCGAAATGAGCAAAATATAGTACGCTTTTGACAATTGGCAGGCATTGCACTGCGCTTTGTTGTTGATTACCTGCGTCATCCAGGTCCTGCAGGTGTTGATGAGAATGTCTTTCTTGTCGGGCGTGGCATATTTTAGGGCCGAGTAATTATAGAACCCGATCCAGAACGAAGAGGGGTAGGACTTGTTGACCGTCATGGACCGGACGCACGATTCCGCAAGAAGATACAAGGCATAACAGGTGATCGGCTGCCGGGGGTGCGAGAAAAAGTTGTCGCCGATTACCACGTCAAGCTCCATCATTTTTTTCCTTGTTTTCATGGATTTTGACAGGAGCAGTTTTACGTCGTCGCCAGGCGATGAGTTGAAAACCTGCGCGTTGTCGCCGTACGTGTGGAAATCGGAAACATTGGTCGAACACATGAAGCAGTCGGCGCATACGATGGGAAGAAGGCCTGCTACGTCCAGTGGCGTCGACGTTGATTTCAGATAAGCAGCGGGAAACGCGTTATTACTTTCCCATTTCCAGTCAAAGGCGTTGGCGTCGATGAGATATCCCCGCACATTTGCCGACCCGCAGACCGGGCAGGCGCACCTGAGCCGGTGCAGGTCGTTTTCCCTGACGGTGTAAGGGAGATAGCTTTCGAAGAATGTTGAGGAAATCGATTGTTCCAAATCATTACGGCTGTCGACGAACGATAAAACCTTGTCAAGCTTGACATCGCACAATATTTTATGCACGTCCGGAGTTGGTTTGAGCAGGTACAGGCGTCGTCTGCCCGCTTCCATGCGTTTGTGCAGATTTACAAAAAGCTTTATCACGCTCGAGTCGATGAAATTAACGGCCGTTAAATCAAGGACCAGGTCTCTCCGCGGGTTTGCGTTGATATAATTTGACAGCTCCGGAGAAATGCGGGGGAGAATGTTGACCCTGATATCTCCGTTCAGGTTGAATATATCATACTTTTCAAATGTGGTCAGAGTAAGTTCCACGCCAAATTCCTTTGAGGGGGGAGTATTAATAATACCATGAGGCAGCGCGGGGGTCAATAGCCGATGATACTTTTTTTGAAAACACCGTGCCGGATCTGTTTTCTATAAAAAAACAAAACAGATAAAAACGACATAGAGAACGCCTCCGGCCATAAGCACGAAAGGGTTCAGGTGTTTGAACGTTTTCATCCAGACGAGGTTAATGGACGCTCCGGCAAGGGCCAGCAAAGCGGAGACAAGGGTGAGGCCCTGTAAATTCCATGGAGTGAAAATCATTCCGAACACAACGGGAAAACAACTCTGGAAAACCATTGCCCCGGTCAGGTTGCCCATTGCCAGGGTCTCTTTATTGCGTCCGACCCATATCACCGAATTGAGCTTTTCAGGCAGTTCGGTCGCGATCGGGGTGATAATGAGTGAAAGAATAAGCGGTGCGATACCCAGTGTCAACGAAAGACCTTGAATAGAGCGTATAAAAAAATGGGCCCCCGCCAGCATTACAAAGAGCCCGAAAACCAATTGCAGGGATATCCAGGAGACATTTTCCGGCACTTTGAAATAACGCTTCACATACAGCGGCTCCACGTTTTCGAGCAGGTCCGCCTGATCGGATACGATGAGTTTCAGGTACACCAGGTACGAGAGGAGAAGCAGGAGTGCGATGAGAATTTTAAGCCAGATTATTTCATGGAACAACGTTGTGCCCACGGCAGTCCCATAGATGATAAGAAAGAAAGTAAGGTCTTTGCTGATGATCCCGGTGTTTACGTTCATGGTCCTTGAGCGTTTGCCGAGCGCGGAATAAATGAGCACGGCCGCCCCGGTGACAAAAAAAGCAAGGGTCGACAGCATGAACGGCGCCCCCGCTATTGCTCCGATGCCCACATCATGTGAACCCGCGCTTCTTGAAAATAAGATCGCCAATATTGGAATGATCGTTTCGGGAAGGGCGGTGCCGATGGCCGCAAGAATGCTCCCCACGATGCCCTGATGAAGATTAAAGGCATCGCCCAGACATTCCACGGCATTGACAAAAATATAACAGGAAACGAGGATAGCAAGTAGGCTCGCGAAAAGAAACACTATGTCGGTAATCATTCGTGCCGTCCCGGCTGATATATAAATCTGTTCCGCGCCGCGGTCCCGAAAGCGCGTCGTGCGGGGTCAGTTCTTTCCCGATGAGGGGCAAAAAACACTGACCACGCGCTTATACGGGAAGTCGCGGCAAAAATCGGCCAAAAGAATGTTGATGTAATGAAACGGGCTTTTGGGTCTGCTTTGCGCCTTGTAAATGCCGTACGCGGTAAAGAGTTCGGGAAAATTTTTCTTCACGCTCCCCTGCCTTATGGATAGGCGCACCGGCAACGTCAGGGTGTCTTTTTTAAATGAGTAGTGTTGGATGACAAAGGAAATAAAGACCGTCGACTGCGAGGAATCTTCAACCATTTCATAAAGACCGTACTTTTCGCCCCTTCTGAATTCAACGAACATGGTGTGGTACATTTGTTGATAGTTTTTTTGGAGAAGCATTTGAAGCGGTTTTTCTGAAGGCCAACCTTCGAATTTATCGAGGGAAGAAGAGTCGATAATGGGGCACATGAAGATCTTTTCGCCCGATACGGGAACAGCGGCGCCGCGGTGTGCTTCCTGCAATAAAGAAACACAGCCGCTGATTGCAATGCAACAACAAAGAAAAATAGTGACTTTAACAGGGACATTTATTTTCATGGCGCTACTATGACCTTCCGTTTGAGTTTTTTCATTCCTTTAGTCACCGGGTCCTCATAACCGATTACCGCGTAATACGTGCCCGGGGCCACGGTTTTTCCTCGCGCATTTGTCAAATTCCACTGCATGGGCTTACCGGGGGTTGAGTTTTCGGCACGATATATCAGGTTCCCGGTCACATTATACAATAATAACTCAAGGAGCGTCACGCCGTGTATGGTAACTACCGCGCCAGTGCGGACATGCACCGGATTAGGAAACGCGACAATGGAATTCACCTGCGGGGAATCTACGGGAACCAATGTATCGCCGAACACTAAAGTGGAATTTTTGGCAAAGTTCCCTTGGGAGTTGGCAATAACAAAAATCGCCGTGTCAAACGCCGGCCATGCGGAAATTGCAACGCTTGCCCGGGACCGGGAAGAAATCGGGATGGAAAAAATCGAATCCTGGGTCCCGTTTGATTTTTTCAACAGACAGTGCATGCTCCAAAAGGTTGCCGGGGTCCCCGGCGCAAGTGTATCGCCGAGAAAATCCATCGAAAGATTATCGTACGGGTAATTTATTTTTGTCAAGGAAAATGTTTCCATGCCGTAAGCGGGGACGTTTTTCCGGATGGAGTAGGCTATATCAAGATTGTCGGCGTCCAGGGACCACGCATCAAAAAGCGGTGCATCGTGGACAAAATAGCCCGGCCGCGACCGTGGCCCAATAAAATAGGATTCCGTATAAAACCTGCCAAACATTTCGGGCCAGGTGGTATTGAAACTTTTTGAGGTTGAATCGAGGTTGGCTAGAAAACCGACGGGTTTGGCGTAGTTATTGAAAAACGTCTCTTTAATAAATCCGATCGTTGGGGCGTTCTGAATCCGTTCGTAAAGGTACATCGCAAGTAGCACCGTTGTATAGACAAAAGTAAGATCGTCATTAAGAATCGTGGAAAAGGGGTTTTCCGAAAAAAAATTCACATACTGGATGTAGTCATTAACGGAATCAAATCCGATGTTTTCCATGAGGGCCGCGGTACCTTCAAGCCAGGAGACGGGAAAATCATCAAGGTACTGCGATGGAAATTCATTAAGTTTCCAGGTCATGGAATATTGGATTGCATGGAAAAATTCATGGGCGCACGTGACCCTCACCGCGAGCTCTGGATGAAGTGCGTAATCTATCGAGGTAGTCGCGAAGCGGTCCCAGTTATTTCTGATTTCAAGAATGCTTCCCGCTCCCGCGCCCGGAGTGTTGTTGGGCACGGGGTCCGTCAGCCCATAATTATTTGAATCATCAGGACCAATATCGACCTCGACCTTATACCGGCTTGATTTATGCGTGGCGTCAGTATAGACAAGAGGCTTGACAAAACCAAAACCGTCGACTTCCATGGACCAGGCGCTGTCAAGGGCCCAGGCAACTTCGTCAACATAGTCAGGGACGCCGTTTGGAGAAAGGGTTTTTCCCCGCCAATCAATTGCTGAATATCCATAGGAATCGGAACGAGTGACGGCATACTTTCCCGTCATCGTGTAATAAATTTCAAAATGTCCCCCGGGAGAAACATAGGAATGGTCCATTGCCGGGTTAATTTCCAGGGCCTTCAGATAGAGAGTTTTAAACGCGGGGCTGAAAAAGTTCCAGTATTTTGAAATCATGAAATAGTCCGCTTGCGAAGGACGCTGTGCGGCGAATGAAACCGCGGGGGCATTTGTTTTATTGGCTTTGGTCGAGAAATAATCCGTTAATTGCCGCTCAAATTGGTTGAGCTGGTCTTTGGTGACAACGGCACGGATGTTTCTAAAAGGGAAAAGCGATTGTGTCCCGGTCTTTGAATGTGCTGGGCTAGCATATGGCGAAAAAAAAGCGGTTACTAGAAAAAAAAGAAAAAAGCGTGCGGGAATTTTCAACATGACCCTTTCGTTTGCTTCCCTAAATATAATTCCCAAAAAATAAAAAAGCGGATGCTTAATTAAAGGCATCCGCTTTTATGAATAAAGGAAAACCCATTTACTCTTTCTGTGGCACTCGAAGACTTTGGGGAAGTTATGAGTGGACAGAAGCACACAAGGGAGGTGCAGAGTTCTTGGGCGCCTTCATAGTTTTTATCGGTAAATCATGAAGGAGACTTTAGCTATTTCTCAAATTCCCCGGCAATCGTTTCCAGGGATGGGAAATTCTGCCGATAGATTTTGAATATTTTTTTTGCATCATCGGTCTTGCCGCAAGACTTTGCGGCGTCCAGAAGATTGAGAAAATCATCACGGGAGGTCGGGTTAAGCTTGATTGCTTCTATAAAAAGGGAAAATGCGTCGGAATACCGCTGTTGATAGAAGGATATGATCCCAAGACCGGAAAACACTTTTGCGGAAGGGCCTTCTTCATCGTTGATTTTGAGGTACTTTTCCATGGCAAGATTCAACTTGCCCTCCTCTAATAAGGTCTGGGCCTCGTCTATCCGCGGATTATGCCTTCCAATATGAAGACCGCGCTCAGAGGAATAAATACCGTCGCCTTCTTTTAAAATTGCTTCGTGAAGGATTTTTAACTCTTCTTCATGAGGGTTCATTGACAGCGCTTTTTCAAGAAGAGGCGCCATGTCATTGACGCGGTGAAGTTTTAGCGTTGCGTCGAAAAGATTAATAAGTCCATCGGTGTAATCGGGTTTAATGGAAACGGACTTTATAAACATGCTAAAAGCGTCGTCCCAGGCTTTTCTCATCCACGCAATGATTCCTATGTTGCTGTACGCGCGATAATTCTCCGGGTCAAGCTCGATTATGTCGACAAGGATTTTGGCCGCTTCGGGCAGATTGTTGCCGGCAATGAGCGCTTCGGCTTTGTCGTTTTCTTCGGTAAATAATTCGGACGGATTATTATGCTCATGATGAATGCGTGACATGTATTTGTCCCATCATGAAAAATGAATCGCTACAACAATGCCCTGAAACCGGGCATAATGATTTATATTTATTATAGTATAAAATACCGGCAGTGCTTTATCAAATATAAATTTACAAAATTTCATATCGTATAGAAAGTCCATAAAACATGGGTAAGAATATCGTCCAAAAAATCCTTGATGCGCATTGCGCTGACGGAAACCCCATGGCCGGAGAAGAGGTGGGTATACGAATCGACCAGACGCTCACCCAGGACGCAACGGGGACCATGGCGTATCTTCAATTCGAATCCATGGGATTTGACAAGGTAAAAACCGACGTGTCGGTCTCCTACGTGGACCACAACACGGTCCAGGAAGGGTTCGAAAACGCCGATGACCATGCGTACCTTGAGTCCGTGGCCGCAAAATACGGCATTAAGTTTTCGAGGGCCGGGAACGGTATCTGCCATCAGGTGCACCTGGAACGTTTTGCGTGTCCGGGAAAGACCCTGCTGGGGAGCGATTCGCATACGCCAACCGGCGGCGGAATGGGCATGATCGCCATCGGCGCGGGCGGACTTGACGTTGCCGTGGCAATGGGCGGGGGGCCGTTTTACGTCACCTATCCGAACGTTGTCAAAGTTGTGCTTCAGGGAAAAATGCGGCCTTGGGTTTCCGCCAAGGACATTATCCTCAAATTGCTGGAAATGCTCAGTACCAAGGGAAATGTGGGACGCGTGATAGAGTATGGCGGCGACGGCGCTATCGGGCTCAGCGTGCCGGAACGCGCCACCATAACCAACATGGGAGCGGAACTGGGCGTGACAACGTCGATATTCCCTTCCGACGCCCAAACGAAGGCCTTTCTGGGCGCGCAGGGGCGCGCCGACTGTTTCCGGCCCATTGAGGCTGACCCCGATGCACAGTATGAGAAAGTGCTGACAATCGATTTGTCAACTCTTGAGCCGCTGGCAGCCTGCCCGCATTCTCCCGATAACATCAAACCGCTCCGGGAACTTGAAACAATCAAGGTTGACCAGGTGCTGATCGGATCATGCACGAACGGGTCGTATCGCGATGTCATGAGAGTTGCGTCGGTGCTTAAAGGAAAAAAAATCGCTTCGGGCTTGTCATTCGGGGTCGCCTGCGGTTCACGGCAGGTGCTCGAAATGGTGAGCAGAAACGGCGCCCTTGCCGACATTATTTCGGCCGGCGCACGCGTTCTGGAAACTGCATGCGGATTTTGCATTGGAAACTCGCAGGCGCCCCGTACAAATGCAGTGTCGGTGCGAACCAATAACCGCAATTTTTTCGGGCGCACGGGAACCACGAGCGCTGGTGTTTATCTTGTTTCCCCGGAGGCGGCCGCCGCGGCTGCCCTGAGCGGCAGGCTGGCGGACCCGATGCGCTATTTCGCAAAAGAAAAGTACGAGGACATCCCGCTTCCCGCACGGTTTTATATTGACGACAGTATGATTCTGGAACCATCGAAGGCCCCGGAAACCGTTACAATCTATCGCGGCCCGAATATCGGCGACCCGCCGAAAAACGACCCTTGTCCGAAGACCATTGACGGGGTCGTGACGATTTACCTCGGCGATAAAATCACGACCGACCATATCATGCCCGCCGGAAACCGCCTCAAATACCGTTCCAACATACCGGAATACGCCAAGTACGTGTTCGAACGCCAGGACCCGGAGTTCGCCGCAAAGTCGCTTGCCAACAAGGAAAAGGGCCTGCACACGATCATCGTGGCGGGCCAGTCGTATGGCCAGGGATCGTCGCGCGAGCACGCCGCGATCTGCCCCATGTTTCTCGGCGTCAAGATGGTCGTGGCGAAATCCATCGAGCGCATCCATACGGCCAATCTGATCAATTTCGGCATCATTCCGGCGATTTTTAAAAATGAAGCCGATTACGGCGCCATTAAAGCGGGCGACCGGCTCAGGGCCGAAAACGTCCATGAACAACTGAATAAAGGCCCGATATTGGCAATACAAAATGTCACAAACAACACGAGCTTTACCGTTCTCGTGGAGCTTTCCGGCAGGCAGCGCGCGATTTTACTGGCGGGCGGATTGATTAACGCGACAAAGGCCGGGAAGAAGAAACCGGGATGACGGCAGTTTGTGCTTGACTTAGTTTATGAAATGATGTATTGTTGGAATACAGTAATGCTGAATATCATATTTTCATCAATTCGGATAGGATGGCTTTATGACTACAATTCAAATCAATAAAAGGGGTACGCTCACTCTGCCCAAGGAATTTCGAAAAATGCTTGGGCTTGAAAATGGGGGTGTTGTCATGGCCGAATCATCGGAAAAAGGGCTTCTTCTCAAACCTGCTTTGGCGTTTCCCATCGAACTATATTCCGATTCGAGAGTAGCGGAATTCGATGAAGAAGATAAAGCGCTTGGGAGGTATCTTGTGGGGAAGAAACGGAAAAAATGAAGATTTTTCTTGACGCGAATATTCTTTTTTCAGCCGCAAATTATACAAGTAAAACAAAGGAATTATTAATAGGTGCAAGCCGCTATGCGGATCTTGTAACCAGCTTTCATACGCATGAGGAAGCTTATCGAAATCTTTCACTTAAAACACCCGCACATGTTTTAGGGTTGGAAAATCTTCAGGAATATGTCAAGATAGTCAATGCCTTTTATAATCCTGGGATAAAGAATTTACCAGAACACGATGTTCCGGTTCTTGCCGGTGCAATCGGGTCAAAATGCACATTTTTATGGACGAGCGACAAGCGGCATTTTGGAAAGCTTTACGGAAAGATGGTTCATGAAGTGACCGTGATTTCAAGCGAAATGCTTGTAGACATACTGATTGAAATGGGGTGGAAGCCATAAACCATTTCTGAAAATGTCCACCCCCTATTGAACCGGCGTCCCGCTCCTGTCCCACGCCAGATTCAGCGTATCTTCCTTTGAGTCCGTGAAAACCGCGATGATTTTGTCGGAAGTAAACGTTCCATCGATATGTATCCATTGACCGTCGGCATAGTTGAGCGTCAGCGATAAAGAACCGGACTGCAGGGCCTGATTGTGGGCCAGGGGCCAGTCGCTTTTGACAGAAAAAATCGATTCCCGCTCATCACCGAGCCGCCGCACAACATGGCGGCGGATGGAAAGCAGCGACGTCGTTGACGAATCGCCCGGATTTTTCCCAAGCAGCACCCCATACTGAAGCGTATCGGCAATAGCTATGTCGTTTGGCGAATCCACGATGATCCGCGCCCATGCCGTGTCGCCGGCATATAGTAAGGAGTCCAGCCGCGCACCGCGGACAAGGGACGTGACAATCTTGCCGTTGTCGAAGAATTTACTGCTTTGCACATAAACCGGATAATTTTTTACGCTGTCCGATGGAAAAACCGCGAAAACCGCCTCGGTTACGGTACGGCGCAGGAGTATATCGGTGTCGATGGAACGCAGCCTGACCAGGCATGAATCGGTACGTGTTGGGTCGATGATGAACGAAGCGCCCGAGAAGCTTTCGTAGTGCGTAAAGGAAGCAGTATCACCCTGCGCGGAGAGCTTTACATAGCTGAAAGCGAGCAGGCGATTATCGGCCTTGGTGTCGAGGTTGTTGTCCGCGCCGCCATCAGCGCTTAACATGGTTTTATCAACGCCCCCCAGCGGATTAATGACCGTTACCTCCGCTATGACTTGATTGGGTTTTCCATCGCGGTTATTTATGATACTATCTCCGTCACTGTCGGCAAACCGATAGTGGGTTTTAATATGCGAGAGTTTATTGATCGTTATGCCTTCATACGAGTAAAGGTGTTTATTTTTTTCGGACGTGTCGCGGAACGCCGCATCGTACAGCATGACAAGCGTGTCGTTTTCAACGGCGGAGTCGGACGTTACGCTGTAGTAAACCCGGACAATGCCGTGCAGCGTGTCGGACAGATCATAGTGCAGGGAAATGGACGTTGCGCTTTTCTTTGCCAATGAAGGGGCCGTTTCCGGAATTGAAGGAATGGAAACCGATTGTGTTGCCAGGCTTGCTGAAAGCGATTGCGGCATAATGATTGAATCGCCCCAGTGGTCGCCGCTGGAAAGGTTGTCGGCAATGGCTTTTCCAAGGGCCGATGCCGTGGTATGCGGATTGGGAAAATCGTTTCCTCCTCCGCCGTCGGCTACGATTGTATTTTTTGTGCATGCGGTAAACACGACGACGGCGATGAGCAACAGGTCAAGGACTTTCATTGACGCTCCTTTTTACGGGACCGCGGGAAATACTGGAGATTGAGTTGCATAATGCACGAAGGATCGTCGGGTTCGTCGCGGACGATCTTCCAGACTTCCTGGCGGAACTGTTCGATTTTCTCGGCGATTTTCCTGCATGCCGCTGGCGTGGTGCTCAGCAGCATGGTCGACATGTGGCGCTTTTCGGAAGGCAGTTTCATAAGCGCCTCGGCCGCCTGGAGGATCCATTCGCGGTTAAGCTGCTTTACTTGTTCCATGAGGGTGGCGGGCGGTTCCACGAACCGCTGCGTGACCGTATACCTGCCGCTTTCCCGGCGGATGACCAGGCCCCATGTAAGCAAGTCGTCGAGACGGTCCTTTATGTCCGCGGCCGGTATTGACGGATAGATAAAATCGGAAAGCCCGTCGAAGTCTCCCCTGAAGTCACAGGACATCAGGGCGTTATAGATGAGCGGATAGCGAAAATCCTGGTAATAGCGTGAAAGCGCGGGATGCAGCTTTACAAAAGCGCTTCGGTTGCGGCGTGACAGGATTTTTTTGTACAGTTCCTGGCGAAGCGCGTCTTTTTTCGCCTGGCCATAACCCACAAGCAAATCAAAAAACTCCGCTTCATAATCGGCAAGGCTGAAAGCCGCGGACAGCTTCCGGCACGCTTCCTTGGAAAGCGTGCGCCTGCCCTTGATAACGTCGTTTAAAAATCCGGGGTTTGAAAAACCTGCCTTTCGGGCAAAATTGCGGGCCGAACAATCGGGGTCCGATCGCTTAAGCGCCTCATAACGATCGTTCAGGAAAAGCCTGAAATCATCGTAGGCGTAGATGTTTATCGCTTCGTCCCGTGCCAATGGTTTCATGCCCGCTGCCTTCTTTACAAGATGGTGTCAGGCGGGCTTGCTTGCCCGCCTGACACTGACAATTTACATTTCAAACATCGCGCGTGCAATACTTCGCTGTCATTTTGAAGAGACCACATCTCCGTTGCCGTCCCATGTTACGGTAAGAGTGTTTCCATCCGGGCCGGTCCAGGTCCCGCTGAAGCCCGTGGGGCTGAAATCAGCGACCATTGAGGCGGTTTTGTCGTTGCTGTACGTGACCGACATGACAATGTGTCCGCTTGTGGGCTTGTCGCCGGATTTAACAGGTTCGGTGGTAGTGAAATCAAAGGTGCGCTCCCGGACAATGCCGATTTGTTTGTCTTTTTTAAGGTGGAGTTCGTATAAAAGCTGGTTTTTCTGGTCCTGCAAACCGGCGCCCACATTGAAAACGAACTTGACGGTGTCTATAGCGCCCAAATTGGTCGCGGGGTTAGAGGCAAAAGTGGCAATAGCGATTTGATTTGCCGCAATATCGGGGTTGCCCATAGTATCGGTAACAGTCAGCGTGACGACGCGGCCGCTAATGCGGTGTTCTTCGCCGGTAAGCCGGATGATTTTATCGTTCGAATCTATGCCGTTGGTTTGTATGCGCATCGAAAGCGCGGTGGATTCGACAAAGGGCTTGAAGGGAGGGTTTTTCTGGAACAGCACGACGTCGACCAGTGACGGCGATGATTTGCCTTTGTCAATTAGCACGCCGTCGTTGTCGGCGTCGGCAAAGGTCGCGTAGGATGTGGTGTCGGCGCCTTTCATCTGTACCCACGACAGGGCCAGGACCTTGTTGTCCGCGTCGGTGGAGAAGTTTTTGTCCGGTCCGGCGGAAACATCCATGACAAGCTTTTCCGTAACGCCCGCTTGAAGCGATGCGTAGGCAAAACGCGCCTTGCCGTTGTATTGGGGCTGGCCGGAAACGACGTTATCTCCGTCAAGGTCCGTGACGCTGTAACGTTCGGTTTTTAGGGCATAGATTTTTGCGCCGGACACGGAAATAATGTTCTCGTTATTTTGTATGGAATCCCTGGCGAATTCGTCCCATTTCACGAGGATCGTGTCGTAGGAGTCGTACAAAAGCTCCTTGGTGTAGCAGAACAGCCGCGCGACGCCATTTGCGGTGTCGGTGAAGTCCGGGATCATCATGGTTGAATTGGCCTTGGACTTGGAGAGGCCTTGCTTGCCGAGGCTTGAGGCCGATGCAATGCAGAACTGGCTTTGCATCGACATATCGCCTATCGAGCTTCCCGCGGTAAGAAGGGTGCCTGCCAGCGAATCCTGTTCGCTGAACGAAGAGACCGCGAGCTGGCCAGATGTAGCCGGCGTTATTTCAATGGCGTCCGCCTTTTTCTCCTGCGGGCTGAAAATGCAACCGTCAAGTCCTGAAACAAATGCAACGATCAATAGGAAATACGCAAGCTTTTTAAGTGATGCTGAGACTGACATAGGACCTCCTTTTAAGGGTGATGGATTTCAGTTATTCTTTATGGCGCCTGAAAAAGTTCTTGCCTGACAACTATAAATCTACCAACAAAGCAAGGAAATGTCAACAATAAATTAAATTAATGATTACAATTATAAATCATAATACATTGATTATAAATATATTATAAAGTTAACTATCAATTAATAATTGTTAATTTATGATTACATTTGTAGGGGATAAAGGCGGTATGATATTCTTTTTAGTTCTATAATTGCAGCCCGATCCTGACTCCAACGCTGATCCAGAAATACTCCAGCGTGACCGGTTCCTTTTCAAGTTTGTCGGTCCAATAATATTCCCTGGTATTTTCCCAGAACCAGTTCGGGTTTGAGCTGGTCGTTCCGTCGAGGATATTGAGGAGATTATGAACTTCGACAAAACCATTGAGCCGTGTCAGGTAACGGTGGCCTATAGTCTGCTGTGCGCTTTGGATTTTAAGGTCGATGTTTCTATAAACAGGAACGCGTTTCTGTTGTTCAGAAAAAGCAAGAACGCCGTTTGAAAGCCCTAATTCATGATAGGGGAGACCGGCGCACACCGTGCCCATGATGAAACATTGAAAGGCCGTTGCGCTGTCGCCGAGCCTGATACCGGTTTTATTCGACCAGGGCATTTCCCATTCGTAAGAAACATACCGGCCATTTTCAATTCTTTTCGATTGTCCGAAGTTCTGGGTGCTCGTCAGCGACATGTTCCACAATGGTTTGGTTGCAAAGGAAAAATTCAGGCCATAGGCGGTAAGAGGCGATTCCCGTTTTGGGTCCCATACGGTAGCGCGGGCGGGGTCAATTGACAAGGCAGGACATTCGTTTTTATAGGAGCAATACGCTTCAATCGAGGCGCTTCCGAGAGATAGGGCGTTGAATTGCGATTCCAGGGACGTTGAATAATCTTTATTGATATGTTTTCGATACGCGGTATCCGGCAAACCGCGAATATCAGGCCGTATCGATTGAATGCCGCAGTTCCAAATCAGGTCCGCGGGTCCAAAGGGTTTGCGCGCAGTAAAACCAGGGTCTACATACAATAAATGTCCTGGAAAAAAAAATCCGCAAAGCACATTCAGGCCGTAGGCAATGTCATGATACTCCGAGCGGCATTGGGTTGAAAGGGCATAGGACTGTTCTTTGCCGCCGGAGGAAATGACGCCGGAACTTTCCGCCGATGTCCAATACGAGGAAAGTGTTCCATTCCAGTCAAGGTTTTCCAGACGCAATTCATGGTCGAAGGCAAAGCCTCGAAAATGCCATGAACCAAGGTTGCCGGTGAGTAATTCGTTATTGCGTCGAACAATTTTTATTGGTGAAACTGGCCCGTATTTTTTACCCTCAAGGTAATATTGGCTTGCTCCTCCAATACTGCATCTCCAGGGCGCTATCGAGCTTGAATCTTCCAGTGACAAAGATCCGATTCCCCATTGGCGGGTTGGATGTGCATCGAAAGGGCTTTGGGTGAAGCTTTCGGATGAATGAATAAAATATTCATGGAGCGTAAGGTTGTCGCGCATACTTGTCGTGCCGTTGAAGGTGATGTCGAAGTAGGTGTTTGGTTCGCCAAAATCAAGCGCCGAAGAATATTTTGAAAAGGGGGATTGGTTGGCGGAATTAAGCCAAGTAAAGGTATATTTGTTCGCGATGGACGCGCCGATTTGATAGAGGTCCTTATTTTTACCCACCGGCGACGAAAGAAAAAGCTCTATGACATTTGATCCGAAATTAGCTAATAATTCCGGCCGGCCCGATGTGGCGGCCCCAGCGGTGCGCAGTGCGCGCGGCGTCAACTTTATGACGCCGCCGGGGAAATCCGCGAATTTACCCGGCATATTGTTGATATAGCATAGCAGTTCATCGATCGAGGCCATGCTGATGCCGCTTCGGTCCGCAAAGGTGCTGCCGGCATAATGGCTGGGTGGAAATACCGGAATGCCGCCGACGATAAATAAATTATCGTAAATCCCGTTTCCGTGTATGAGAAACAATGACCCCGCCTCCGCAACCTGGTCAATGCCCTTTTTATGGATCAAAAGCTTGTCGACGTCTTCAACCATGCCGGTCATCTGCTCTTCGCCCTTGATGGATACGACGGACCGGTCGATCACTTTTTTGTCCGTTACGGTTAATTTGTCAAGTGTCCTTACCGAATCGGATGGGCTTGCGGCAATGATACCTAAAGAAAACAGCTCGATTAAAAGCATGCGCTCCTGTAATTTATTTCAGGTTAGTCCTTGCGTTACCCTAGGAATAAATCTTTTTCTTCATTAAAATCAGGGAGATCCTTTTAATCCCGAAAATCCTGATTAGGATTTCGCAGGGGCCATGGAAATATTGCAAAAAAGGGCCGCCGCCGTCACTCGACGGCCAGCGGCCTCTTGCTCTTGAAGGCGGATATCTTATAGGTCAATATGAGGGAGTTGCGCTTCATATTATAGGAGGCCTGCCGCTCTTTGGGCAGGTCCTTGATCGACGCCTTGGTAAATCCGAGTTGCGAAAACCAGTCGGCGCTCTGGGTGGTGAGTACGAACGCCTGTTTCACCTTCAGCTTTATGGCTTTTGTTATGAGATATTCGATCTGCTTCCTTCCGATGCCGAGGTTCGCGTATGTTTCGTCGACCGCCACACCCGCGATTTCCGCATGCCGGTTGCCGAACAAGTGCAGGGCGCCGCAGGCATGGATGGTGCCGTCGACTTCGTAGACGCTGTAATCCGCCAAACGGTCTTCCATGTCCTGTTCCGTCCTGGAAACGAGCACCCCTTCGTCAATCGACGGTTGCATGAGCTGCAGCACTTCCGGAATGTCCGCGTGAACCATTGAGCGGATGTTTTCGAACTGGTTGGCGTAAACCATGGTCCCGAAACCGCGATTGCTGAAAATTTCCTTGAGAACCATGCCTTCAACCCGGCCGTCGATGATGTGGACCCGGCTGACGCCGTTGCGGCATGCCCGGTATGCCATTGAAGCAAGTTCCAACAATCCCCTGTTTTTCGCTTTCGCGTTGGCGTCGAGAAATTTCTTCGCTTCGTCCACGGTCAGCTGCGACACAAAGCCGTCGCTGGAAACATAGACACCCTTCGGGACGATAAAATCTTTCGCCACGATGCCGCCGAAATCGGTGATAAAGAAAAGTTTTGCCGCCTTGAGCTCATTACTCACGGTAAAAGCCAGTTCATTCGACGAAAGGTTATAGGGCTTTCCCTGCGCGTTCCAGCCGATATTTGGAAATATCGGCACCAGACCATCCTGGAGCACATTGTTGATGATGTCTTTCTGCAGTTTTTCTACCAACCCCGAACTTTGAAAATCAATTCCATTCCGTACGCCGATGCCCCGCGCGCGCACCCAATTACCGATCACGGCGTTGGTATTGTTTTCGGCAAGCATGGTCATGATCTTGTTTGAAACGTCGAACGCGGCCATTTTTATGAAAGGAATCGCCTCAGGCGGCGAAATACGTATATTGTCAACTGTTTTGCAGGCAATTCCATACGTCGAAAGCACCTCGTCGATCCGGGTCTTTGCACCGGGGACCAGCACTATTTTAATGCCGATGTGGTGCAGCAGGGCGATATCTTTGATAAGGATCGGGAAAAACGGATGCGAAATGAGTGAGCTTTCGATTTTGATGACGAACGTCTCGTTTTTAAACCGGTTGATATAACCGAATGCCTGCCGGATCGTTTCGACCTGCTCTTTTAATTTTTGTTTGTCCATAAATAAAGGTAATAGGTAATGGGTGATAGGTTATGGGTAGCTGATTTTATATAATATCGCTTTTGGCCGATCAATTATCAATACATTGTATTTGACAAAAGAACTTGGCGGGAAGAAAGCCATAATAGTACAATTTTACTCCAGGTCCTTATATTGGAACACGTTGAAAGGCGATCATTCATGCAGTGGTTGAAGCGTTTCCAGCGCGTGCTGGCGCTGAAGAAATACAAATGGCCGCTTTTCGCCATTCTTTTTTGCTGTTTTGCAAGCGCCATCCTGGGCGACAGTACGGCGGAGTCTCTCCTGCTCGCGCATTGCGATATGCGGTCCATTCCAGGTATGTTTCTGGTCAACGCCGTCTTTCTGTTCATATCTTCATCGGTGCTCATGTCGCTCATTGACAGGGTAGACAGAGGGCGTTTTTTCATCATTTTAACGTTCGGCCACGGATGCATGCTTCTTCTGATAAAATATGCTTTGGTTCTGCATCTGCCGCTTTTGTATCCCTTCCTGTTTTCGTATGCGTATGTGACGAAAATACTTCTTTTCCTCATTTTTTGGACCCTGGCGAACGACCTGGTCGATTCCCGCAAGGCAAGCGCCGAATTCCCCTTTATAGCCGCGGGAGGCACCCTCGGGGCCATCGCCGTTTCGTTTACCGTTCCCTGGCTCATGAAAGTGACAATTGCGGAAAACTTGTTGGTTGTCTGGAGCGCGCTTATCGTGCTTCTGGGTGTACTCTTTATTCCCGTGCAAAAGTCTTTCGGTGTTTCGTTCAAGGCCGTCTCCGACAAACAGAAACACGCCGTAAGGAACTTTAAAAGCGTCCTCGACGACCTGAAACTTGTCAAACAGGAACCGCTCCTGTGGAACATGGCGATTTTCTACTTTTTTTTGTTTTTTGTCGTGATTAATCAGCAATACGCATTTTATGCGCAACTCAAAGGCCACCTTTCAAACGCGAAGCACCTTGCGTCATTTCTGGGATATTTCAACGGAAGCAGCATGTTTGCCACCTTTATATTGCAAATCACCGTTGCCGGGTATGTGATTAAAAAAATCGGTTCGACCAGGGCCATGCTTTTTTTACCCGCCGTTTTGTGCTTAATATTTATCGTTCTTGCTTATATGGGGTTTGTTCCGGGTATGCATGAGGCAGGGGCCCAAAGCAACGCGGGCCATTGGCTTTTCTGGTGCGTGGTCCTGGGAATGGGGCTCAGGGTCGCTTTTTTTGACTCCTTTTTCTCACCTAATTTCCAGGTGTTTTTTTCAAGCCTGCCCCATGATGTCCGCGGAAGGGGAAAGCTTTCGATCGAAGGCGTTGTAAAACCTCTTGCCATAATCTGCGCAAGCATCTGGCTCCTGTTTATCGCGCCATTGCTGCCTTTCTGGGTTGCCATGGCAATCCTTTTCTACTGTTCGGTGGGCATGTTCATTCAAACCTTCCGGATCAGGAAAAAATATGCCGAAAGTCTTTCTCGCAACCTCACGGGTTTCAAGTCGAAGCAGTTGTCAAAATTGTTTAACTTCGTTGATCTGTCACAAGAGGACAATTTCCTTACGACCCTTTCACGGGTCCTAGAAAAAGAGGAATATGAAATCAAGAAATACATGATAGAAATCCTTATCGAAATGAAAACAAAAGAATCTATTTCGGTTCTGCTCGATTACCTTGACCATTGTGATGAAATTACCCGCGCAACAATCATATCGTCGCTCGGCACTTTGAAAAAAGAAGATCTCCGCGAATTGTTTGTGCGACATCTGCATGACCCGGACAAACGCGTAGTTGCCAACAGCATTCTGGCGCTTGGGGCATGCGGATCAATCGAAATTAACAATGAATTAGTGCCTTTTCTGCATGATCCGGACAACCGTGTGCGGGCAAATACCGTTGTCGTCTTATGGCCGATGTGGACCCCGGAAAAAAGGAAAAAGATTGGGGCCCTTCTCATGGAAATGCTCGAATCAAAAAACAGTGATGCATGCGCAAGCGGGCTCTATGCGATAGGGGAAATACGATCGAGGGAATTCCTGACCTGTCTTAAGGGCCTTGGTGCAAAAGAATTGCCTTTTCTTATTTCCGATAATAAAATATGGAAACAATATATCGATGCAGTGGCAAAATCAGGTGATGAAGGCGGTCTCGATATCCTGCTTTCGCTGAGTGATAAAGTCAGCAGGAAGAAAATGAACGATGTGGTCGCGGCCCTGGGCGATATCATGAAAAAAGGATATTCGTGCGACAGGTTCATGGAAAGGCTGGCAAAAGAGACCTATCTTCACCGCGGCCTCATGCTCAGGGCGCTGTGTGAGGGCCGCGTTTTTCCCGGAAAAGAACATGACGATATGCTACAGGAAATGGCGCTCGTTGAGGTCAAGGCGATTTATTCCGATTGGATTTCATTAAACACCCTCGACACCAGGGCCGAATTGGCCGGAATCAAGCTCCTGCGCATGGCCATATTCGAAGAGAGCATCAATGAACGCTTGCGCACTGTCGTCCATATTTCAGCCCTTCTCGACAAAAGCGGCCGGATCTGGGCCGTGGTCCCGCGTTTATATCATTCCAACAGGCATGTCCGCGCACAGGCGTTCGAACTTCTTGACAACGTAGGGGACATCAGGACCAACCGCTGGCTGCTCAGGCTCCTCGACACGAATGACGTGGCCACGCACAGCAAAGAGGGGGCGCTTACCTTTAAAATAAGGTCGAAGTCCCTTATGGCCGTGGTGTCGGAGTATATCAACGGCCACCATGACTGGCTTAAGGAGTGTGCGTCGTATGCCGCGTCGAGTTTGTTCGCGGCGACCAATGACTCACGCTGGGAGAGACTGACCATTCAAAGAACATAAAAACTTTTAATGAGATAAGGTCAAGTACTATGGAAAAAAACTCTGTAAAGTCTTTTATCGTGCTGGAAAACGTGATCTTTTTAAAGAAGACCTCCTTGTTTACCCATGTTCAAACGCGGGAACTCAGGGCAATCGCATCGATTGCCGAAGAAGTCACCTTCGAGACGGGAGAAGAGGTGGTGAAAGAAAGCGACGCCGGAGATTCAATGTATATTATCAAAGAGGGGCGCGTAAAAATAACCAAAAAGACCCCGGACAATAAGTCAATCGACCTTGCCGACCTTGCCGCGGGAGAATGCTTCGGCGAAATGACGCTGTTTGACGATGAAGCGCGTTCCGCCAGCGCCTATGCGATCACGACCTGCGTGATGCTTCGAATTGCCCGGGATGATTTGATTGACGTTTTGGTAGAGCATCCGCTCATCGCCCTGGAGCTGCTGAAGATTTTTGTCAAGAGGCTGCGGAAAGCGAATGCCCGGATCGAAAGCCAGAGCTCGAGGGTATATGCCAAATAGAATAGGTTTTAACCTCAACCCGCCTTCGGCACCCTTCTCCTTAGCAAGGAGAAGGGATGGGGATGAGGTAAAAAAGTGCCTCACTTTATCACTTCTTGCTTGCGCTGTCGTTTTGGCAAGCAAGCGGATTAATTTTTTAATATATTTTCTTTTTGCAATAGGCTTCTTTTTTATTGCCGGTTGCGCCGCGCCCCGGCATTCCAAAATCCTTGTCCAGATGATAAAAGCCCAGGAGGAGTATTTCGGGAATGAAATCATCCCCGGGTTCGACAAGGAAAACAACGCCGTGACCCAGGTCGTGCATTACGACAATACCGGCGAAATAAAAAGCGAGCTCGGGAAATACCCCCGGCAGGTGTCGCTCGTTAAAATACCCTTCGACAAGAGCCAGTCGCTGGTGCATGACAAGCAGTTGTTGCCCCTCGATTCTTTCTTGACCGAAGAAGAGTTAAAGGAGTTCCGGCAGACTTTCCTCCTTACTTCCCTTGGCGAAAGCGCCGGGAAGCAGTACCTCATTCCCCGGAAATACGAAACACGGATCATGGTGTATTGCAAGAGCAAGGTCGCCGACGCCCTGGCCGTCTGGCGGACCTACAGGGATTCGGTGAGCAATGAACTCAGAAAGATGAACGGCTATGGCCTGCCCGCCACGTACATTCTTGAAGATGATCCGAACAAATGGGATTTTTATGACGTGTACATGGTGGGTTGGATCTGGGCGCATACGCCGTACAACGGGAAATTCAAAGGCCGCATTGCGCATAGGGGTAAGCGATATTCCGGAACGTCGCAGCGGATCATCGACAGGATTTTTGAATGCAAAGGAGACAGCAGCCAGGTCCTGACCATGAAAGGCGATGCCGTGACCGACGCGCTCACCTGGGAGGCCATGTACTCGGTTTCGGTATATAATAAAAGGATGTGGGAGGAGGCCTGGAGCGGCACCGATATCTGGAAAGGGTTCAGGGACGGCGAGGTGTTTTTAGCGTTCATGACGCAGCTTGACTGTTTTTTTATTCATGGCACGGGACAGGACGGGCTCGACGGGTATCTTAAAGAACCCGCGGACATGGGCGTCGCGACCATGCCGCAGGGCTGCTCGGCGACCCTTGACAAAAATGGGACCGTGGAGCGTGAAGGGTGCAAGGCGGTCACCACCGGCGGCTGGTGGTGGGGAATCCCCTTCGATTCGCCGAACCCCCGTTTCTCATACCAGTTGGCCCGGTATATCACGAGCACGAAATCACAACTCAAAGATTGCAGCAGGTTCGGCATGATACCCGTGCGGAAAGACATTTTAAGCGACATGTCCATGCTTTTCGGCGAAGGCTGGGTCACTGAAATATACGAAACGTCGTTCAAGCAGCTCATGCATAACGGGTCAGCCGTCCTTCCGGCGAACAGCAATATTGACAAAATAGGAAATTTATACATAGAAGCGTGGTACGACATCGTCGTGGGCAAGAACTGGTCGGACCGGGGCGCGTTTCCGCAATGGGATTACATCCATAAACTCCTGGAAACCAAGTACGCTCCTCAGGCGGCACGGATTTTGGGAAAATAAGATATAATATTTGGGGCATCAAAGATCTATTGACCTCTTCCCCCAGCCCCTTCTCCCACAGAGAGAAGGGGAGAAAGCAAATTTGTAAAATGACGTTTCAGGAAAAGGCTATGCTTAAGCAACAAAAAACAGTCGAACCCCCGCTGAGCGACCAGCTCGAAAGCCTGCGTAGCGCTTACAAGGCCGATCCCGACAATGTTGAGACCGCGTCAAAACTTGCGCAGCTTTACGCAGACAAAGGCTGGTTTAACGAGGCAATGGAGGTATACCAAGCGATCATCAAGCACAATGAAAACAATTATTCGCTCCTGCTCGAATTCGGCAACCTCTGTTTTCGTAGGCAGGATTTTGACGAGGCCCTGAGTACCTTCAAAAAACTTTCGGTGCTTAAACCCCGGCGGGTGGAAGGCTGGAACAATCTGGGCATTGTTCAGCTTGCTAACCATGAAGACGAATCGGCGCTGGAATCATTTAAAAAAGTGCTTGAGCTTGAGCCCGATAACGCCGGCGCGCTTTTAAACCTTGGGAATTATTACGATAAAAAAAAGATGCCCGACAGGGCCTGCGGACTTTTTTTAAAGGCAGTGGCCGCGCGGCCTGATTTCGCGGACGGATGGTTCAATCTCGGCAATACCTATTGCGCGATGGAAAAATATCCCATGGCCATAGACGCGTTTGAAAAGGCCGTCAAATATCAGCGAGAGTTCCCCTCGGCCCAGAAAAACCTGGGGTTCGTGCACGAGCAGATGGAAAACCTCGAGGAGGCGCTTGCGCACTATCTCAAGGCACTGGAACTCAACCGGGCCGACGCGGGCCTGTATGTCAACATCGCCAATACCTATGCGAAGCAGAAAAAGTTCGATGATGCCCGGAAATATTATTTACAGGCCGTAACGCTCGCCCCCAAGGACATGGCCGCATGGATGGGACTGAGGCATTTGGCGCTTTTAAAGGGAGACGTCGACAGTTACGCCAAGGCCACACTGGCCGTGGTGCAGCGCCTTGGCCAGGAGTCCATCGCCGAATCGCTCATGGTGCTCAGGGAGTTGGGACATAATGAAAAAGTCGACGAGGTCCTCTGCCGCGCCGACAACGCTGACGTTGCCGGAGACGATATCGACGCGGAGCGGCTTTTGGCCTATCAGCGCACCGACAGTTATCCGGGCAAAATCATCGCACTCGCCAGGCGGCTCAAAGAACTGAAGCAGCCGTCGGACCACATCCTTTCCTGCCTTGCGCACTACTCGTTCGATCTGGAGCAGTATGGCGCGGCAGTGCGCTATCTGGAAAACCTGCAGGCCCACCGGATCGCCACGCGCAAGCTGTTGTGGCGCAGTTTGATTGCGCTTGAAGAAATAGACAAAGCGGAAAAACTAATCCGCTCGTTTTTAGACGGTAATCAGGATTGTTTCGATGCGTGGTTTTATCTCGCAAAAATCAAGGCATCCCAAAACGACCTCGATGCAGCCCGCCAATTTCTTATCAAGGCCCTTGAAACCGGATTCTCGGAATTGGAATTAATTGAAGATGACCCGGAGCTGAAGAAGATTTTCGATTCGATGCGGGCGAAGAAGGAATAGGCGAGTAAACTGCTGGAGCTTCATTGAGGATAAAATGGCGCCTATTGGAATAAAATTAATCCTGCTTTCATAATTTTAATTTCATTATTAAACTTTGGAGGCTGGGGCCGGTGGTCACCGATTTGGATGGCTAAAACTATCAACCCGTAAACCGGTTGGGCGCATGTCTGCAGCTACTGTAGCTGTTTTTGTTTGCGCCGTTATATTTCCATTTTGGAGATCTATTATTAATTCATCCCAAGATAATTTTTTAGGTAAATCCAAGTTGTCCGCATCGGTTGAGGTCCCTGATTCATTGATGTATTGAAGCATTGAGGGTACGGGTACATTATGCTCATCAAAATATTTGCCAGAATTGAAATTGTCTACCAAATAAGCCAATGCTTCAACAAATTGATTCCGTGCAAAATCTATAGACGGTGAAGGTTGCTTTGAGAATTCAAATTCCTTTATTGGCCCAAAGAATATGCGTATATCATTAGCATTAAATTTAGGTAATGACCCTTGGTATTTAATTTTCAGATTATTAATCTCTTGTTTCAGTAATTGTTTTAGATCTTGAAGACCTGTTGCTTCATGCCTATGCCCCACTAGAAGAAGATGGCAATCGCCAAGAAACTGATCTATCTCATTAACATTTGTAATATCATGAGTTTGCTCAGTTCCCCATGGGATAGCTTTATACGCGTTAAGCTGGGCAAGAATCGGCGGAGGTATATACCAATATTTATCAAAAACATGGGTGTAATCAATTGCCAGTGAAACATCAAAGTTGGGATTGCCACGATGACTATGAGACTCTTGATAATTGACATAATCAGGACTATTACAGCTAGTTAAGGATTCATAAGTAAATTTTGCCGGAAGATAAGAGATATTCTCGGATACAGCATTGATTAGGAGACGCAAATTATCTTCAGGAATTAATCCTATTTCAATGGATAATCGAAATAGTTCACGCAAGAAGGTAGGATTATATGTATTCGGTTTTAATAATTCATTATAAACTAACTGCACTAATGACAGGTCAGGGTCAAGATCAGGAATCCCATAATCAATCCAATAATGTACACAAGCTATTATTAGCGTATTTTCGGGCACATTAGCCATATGTTCTAATTCACCTATTTGGGTAGGATTAATATACCCATGAGCAAATCGAGCTCTACCATCATGCGTGAAGAAGCTTGGAGAGATATCCGCCCATTTTGCTAAATAGGGTTGAGATGTCCCAAGATCTTGGCCGTCAATTAGAACGAAGCGCAGTTTAAATTTGCCTTGCCATTCTTCATCATAAGACCAAGCATGTCCAGGAGCCCAGCCAGTTAAAAAGCATCCCATGTTATTTGCATAGTTTTTCACTGCAATTTCATCAATCTGAGATCCAGTTAGCATATCTTTCCTGGAATGATGTTTATCTGCCTCCTTTTCAATATTTGGTTTAATGTATTTAGCATAATTATCGTTTCCACCTATGGAATTACTATTAGATACGCCGCTATAGTCATGATTACCGGGAATAGGCAATACTTTAAAACCAGCGTTAGTGAGTGGCTGAAGCAATGATTTTGCTTCTGCTATACAGTTACTTGGACCATTCCCGTAATCTGCGATATCACCTGTAATTATTATTAAAGGCTTTGGTTGGTCATTCTCATAACACTTAATTATTTTAACTACTATTCGTTTTAAAGCATTAGAATTTTTTTCAGAACCATTTAAGCCAATATGCAGATCAGAAAGATGTAGAATCTTTCTCGTTATTACCGAAGAACAAATAACGTTAGGAGTGGTCATTGATAATGTCAAAACAGTTGCACCTTGAACTCCATCCCCAGTAAGTGGTACAACAGTTGGTGGACCTCCAAATAAACGGGAACGAACTTCAATAGCAATTGAATGCATGCCTCCTGAGATATTTGGAAGTGCAGCATCAAGCGGTGCATCTCCTTTATAAGAACTTATATGAGTGCATGCTACGGCATCATCAATGAGAATACGCCAATCAAGACCCATCTGTGATGGTGTATTGCTTTGAAACCTGAATGGTAATTTTACCTTTACCTCTGTTGAAGCTGATATACAAAATGAAGTTGTTCCCTCATCGATTCTAATCCATGAAGAAGAGTTATCCGTAGATGGATTGGAATTTGAACAACCTGTGAATAATATCGTTCGATCCAGATTAATGCTCTTGTTTATCGCTCCAACTGAAGATGAATTATTTACCTGGGCTAAAGAATTTACTAAACTGAAAACAATAGTAATGACTAATATTATATTTGCTCTATGCATTTTCCCTCCCGTTGGTCGTTTTCATTGAATATTTTTCAATTCTTTCATGCTATTCTGATCTCGCCTATGCCGCGACCTTGCATTTCCTGCGGAATGCGTCAAGTTTTTCATTTGATGCATGATCGAAAAACTCTTCGCCGCAGGAAAAACATTTTTGCCGCTCAATATCGGGTATAACCAACTTTTTTCCATGAATTGTCGCCTTGAATTCTTCGCAACTCCGGCGGATCTTTGGAGATCCGCATGCCGGGCATTTTTTCAATTGCATAAAAACAGCCATTATTTTTTATGTGTCTTAGAATAGCCTAATCGCATCTCATTTAAAAATTTGTCCCTATCAAGGCCCGCCTGCCAGCGGCGGTGCCGGGTCACGCTATCTTCACGGCGGGGTGGGTGTGTAAATGAAATAAACCTGCGCGCTTCAACTGGGCCGAGTTCTTTATACAAAGCATCAATGCCACGCTCAATTACCTCATGTTTGTCAAGACATTTAACCTGTTTCATAATAATCCTTCCTTTTTACAAAAATCAACAGGTGTACCATACCATATGTTAACATCACAACGATGACATTTCTTTATCAAATTGTCATCACACGTAATAAATGCTGCGCCTGCAGCTTCCGAATGTGCAACATGTATTGCATCAGCTATACCCATTCCTTGTTTTTCGAATTTTAAAGCTCGCCTCTCGATTGTAGAATAAATTTTCCGAAAAAGAGGCGTAGTGCTTTTGCCATAATCAAAGAGAAGTTTTAATATTTCTGTTCGCTCGGTGTCGTTATTATTACAGGAGAGCTCTTTTTCATGTACCATAGAATAATAGAGCACATATTTTCTCGCTTTGATTAGAACTATAACCATTGCCATCGCCGCTGTTTCAGCTTCAATTCTAGGGAAGCCTTGGTCATCATAGGGCCTTCCAAGAGCGCAAACATCAAAATAAACCGCCTCATGTTCTCCTTTTTCCATACTCAATAAAATACTCTTTTACATTATCCTTTGTCGAGTTAAAATCGAATTATAATAAACCTTCACATCCGCCTTGACTCTCCTTGTTAAAAACATTATTTTGATGCAGGCAAAAAAGTATCCGCGTTTAAACAGGCGAAATCCAATGAAAAAAACAATTTCTTTCCATATAAATGCAATTTTAAGCGCGGCCCGGTATGCCAACGGGCCTAGGAGCGCATATTGGGGCGCAAACCATAAAAAGTTGTTTATTATCGATTGAAAATGAATGAAATTTTACCACAAAAAAAATCTACCGGCGCATTGTCGGTAGATTTTTTTTTGTGTCCATCTAAAAAAATAAGAGGTAGATAGTGAAAGGTTTTGTCGCGTTGGAAGATGGGACGGTTTTTGAAGGCGAAGCGTTCGGCGCTACGGGCGAACAAGTAGGCGAGGTGGTGTTTAACACGAGCATGACCGGGTACCAGGAAGTGCTGACCGACCCCTCGTATTCCTCGCAAATCGTCACCATGACCTATCCGCTCATCGGCAATTACGGTGTCAATGAAACCGACATCGAATCGGGCCGAGTCCAGGTGTCGGGGTTTATCGTCAAGGAAGCGTGCAATTATCCATCTAATTTTACCTGCAAGAAAACGCTTTCTCAATACTTGAAGGAAAACAAAATCATCGGCGTTTCTGGCATTGATACACGCAAACTCACGAGGCATTTGCGGATTGCCGGGGCCATGAAAGGGATCATTTGCAGCCTCGAAAAGTCCCCTTTAATTGATGATCTGGTCGATAAAGCTCGTGCGTGGAAAGGTCTTGTGGACCTTGATATCGCAAAGGACGTCACCTGCAAAAAGCCCTATATTTGGGACGATCAATCGGCCGATAAAAATGTTCCTGAAAAGAGTTTTAAGGTTATTGCATATGATTTTGGCATTAAATACAACATACTTAGAATTTTGCGCTCTCTTGGTTGCGCCATCACCGTTGTTCCCGCTTCCACTTCGGCACATGATGTTTTGGCGCAAAAGCCCGACGGGGTTTTTCTGTCGAATGGTCCGGGCGATCCGGCCGCCGTTACCTATGCTATTGAAGCGGTAAGGCAACTTATTGGCAAAGTACCGATCTTTGGAATATGCCTCGGACATCAGATTCTTGGTCTTGCAATGGGCGCGAAAACCTATAAACTTAAATTCGGCCACAGAGGCGCGAACCATCCGGTAAAATGTTTGGAAACAGGACAAATAGCAATTACTTCACAGAACCACGGATTTTGCGTGGACATCGACAGCCTCAAGGAAAAAGCCGTTAAAATGACCCACCTGAATCTCAACGATCATACCTGCGAAGGCCTGGAGGATGCGGCGCAAAAACTCTTTTGCGTGCAATATCATCCCGAAGCCTCGCCGGGTCCGCACGATTCGGGGTATTTGTTTAAAAAATTTATAAAGTTGATGGAGAAGAACTAACGTCATGCCAAAAAGAACCGACATCCACAAAATTTTAATCATCGGAAGCGGGCCCATCGTCATCGGCCAGGCGTGCGAATTCGATTATTCGGGGACGCAGGCATGTAAGGCGCTCAGGGAAGAGGGCTTTCAAGTCGTGCTTGTCAATTCCAATCCCGCCACGATCATGACCGACCCGAACATGGCCGACAGGACCTATATCGAGCCCATTACCCCGGAAATCGTGGAAAAGATCATTGCCCGCGAGCACCCCGACGCGCTGCTTCCCACCATGGGCGGCCAGACGGGGCTCAACACGGCCATGGAGCTTGCCGAAAACGGCGTGCTGCAACGCTACAACGTGCAGCTCATCGGCGCCAATTACGAGGCGATCAAGCGGGCCGAGGACCGCAGCGAATTTAAAAAAGCCATGCAGCGCATCGGCCAGGATTTGCCGAAAAGCGCCTTCGCCTATAACATGGACGAGGCGTGGACAATCGCGAAAGGCATCGGCTTTCCCATCATCATCAGGCCGAGTTTCACTTTAGGCGGAACGGGCGGCGGCATCGCCTACACCGAGGACGATTTCGAGCGCATCGCCGAGCACGGCCTGCACTGCAGCAGGATCAACGAGATCCTCATCGAAGAATCGGTGATCGGCTGGAAGGAATACGAACTCGAAATCATGCGCGACCGCGCGGACAACGTGGTGATCATCTGCTCCATCGAAAACCTTGACCCCATGGGCATCCACACGGGCGACAGCATCACCGTGGCCCCGGCACAGACGCTCACCGACCGCCAGTACCAGATCATGCGCGACGCGTCAATCGCCATCATCAGGGAAATCGGCGTGGAGACCGGCGGTTCGAACATCCAGTTCGCGGTCAACCCGGAAAACGGCCGCATGGTGATCATCGAAATGAACCCGCGCGTCAGCCGAAGCTCCGCCCTTGCCAGCAAGGCCACGGGCTTTCCCATCGCCAAGTTCGCCGCGAAGCTCGCCGTGGGCTACACGCTCGACGAAATACGAAACGACATCACGCGCGAAACCCCCGCGTCGTTCGAACCGGCCATCGACTATTGCGTCGTCAAGATCCCGCGGTTTACTTTCGAAAAATTTCCCGACGCCGACCCGAGCCTGGGCATCCAGATGAAATCGGTAGGCGAGACCATGGCCATCGGCAGGACCTTTAAAGAGGCGTTTCAAAAGGGCCTGCGCGGCCTCGAAATCGGCCGCATGGGTTTCGAGAAAAAGGCCTATCCGGCAATGAGCAGGGAGGCCATTCTCAAGGAAGTGGCCTTGCCCCGTTCCGGAAGGGTATTCCTTATCCGGCACGCGCTCGAACAGGACATAACGGTAAACGAAATCGCCTCGGCCACGGGCATTGACTCATGGTTCATCAATAACATGAAAGACATTCTGGATTTTGAGGCCACTATCGGTCCCGGCATTCTCAAGGAAGGCAAAGACGCTCAAAAGGCGTTTTTCAAGAAAGCGAAAGGAATGGGCTTTTCCGACGTTCAGCTCGGACGGCTGCTTGTGACCGACGACCTCTCGGTCCGAAAGCTTCGCAAGGACCTCGGCGTTAGCGCCACCTACAAGCTGGTTGACACATGCGCCGCCGAGTTCGAGGCCTACACGCCGTATTATTATTCGACGTATGAAGACGAAGACGAGGGCAAGCCCACTGACCGCAAGAAGGTGATCATCCTTGGCGGCGGCCCCAACAGGATCGGCCAGGGCATAGAATTCGACTACTGCTGCTGCCAGGCGTCCTTTGCCCTGCGCGAGCTCGGGCTCGAATCGATCATGGTCAATTCCAACCCCGAGACGGTGAGCACCGACTACGACACGTCCGACAAGCTGTATTTCGAGCCCTTGACTTTCGAAGACGTGATGAACATCATCGACAAGGAAAAACCCGTGGGCGTGATCGTCCAGTTCGGCGGCCAGACGCCGCTGAACCTCGCCCGCAAGCTCCACGACACGGGCGCGCCGATCATCGGCACCAGCGTGGAGTCGCTCGAACGCGCGGGAGACCGGGGCGAGTTTTTCCAGATGGTCAACAAGCTCGGGCTCCATCAGCCGCAGAACGGCATGGCGAAATCGAAGGAGGATGCGTGTCAAATCGCGGCATCCATCGGGTATCCGGTGCTCATGCGTCCGTCATTTGTTTTAGGCGGCCGCGCCATGCACATCGTGCATGACGAGGAAGAGCTGTTGTCGTTCATCGAAGAGGCGCAGTCGGTGGGGGAGAACAGGCCCGTGCTTATCGACAAATTCATTTCCGACGCCATCGAGGTCGACGTCGACGCCGTGTCCGACGGCTCGCAGACCATGATCTGCGGTATCATGGAGCACATCGAAGAGGCGGGAATACATTCGGGCGACAGCGCGTGCGTGCTGCCGCCGCACACGCTGTCGGACACCATTATCGCCGAAATCCGCCGCGTGACCATCAACATCGCCAATGAACTCAAGGTCGTGGGCCTGCTTAACATCCAGTATGCAATCAAGGAAGACGTCGTGTTTATCCTGGAAGTCAACCCGCGCGCGTCGCGCACGGTGCCTTTCGTCAGCAAGGCCATGGGCGTGCCCTGGGCGAAGATCGCGGCGCAGGTCATGGTGGGCGTGAAGCTCGCCGACATACCCGAGGCGAAGGAGCGCGTGCTTGATTATTTCGCCGTCAAGGAATCGGTCCTGCCGTTCAACAAATTTCCCGGCGCCGACACGGTGCTGGGACCCGAAATGAAATCGACGGGCGAGGTCATGGGCATCGACAAGAACTTCGGCCTTGCCTTCGCGAAGTCGCAGGAAGCGGCGGGGAACGTGCTGCCGAGATCGGGGACGGTCTTCATCAGCGTTAAAAACAGCATGCGGCGCAATATTATATTTATGGTCAAGAAAATCGCCGATATGGGCTTCAAGATCTGCGCGTCCGAGGGCACCTGCAAAGTCCTGCGCAGCAATGGCGTCAACGCCAAGATGGTCCCTAAAATCGGGGAAGGCAAGCCCGACATCATCGACCTGATCAAGGGCAACGATATCGACCTTATCATCAACGTGCCCGCCGGAAAGAAATCGCTCGTGGATTCCAAACCGATCCGCAGCGCCGCGGTCGTCCAGGGCATTACCTACATCACCACGCT
>Ga0182017_10000119_pt1 | contig 58856 bp, 55 predicted proteins | sample 712E3DmetaG_FD_120492 | JGI IMG/M metagenome (GOLD analysis project Ga0182017, IMG submission 120492) | Permafrost microbial communities from Stordalen Mire, Sweden - 712E3D metaG | ecosystem: Environmental > Terrestrial > Soil > Wetlands > Permafrost | place: Sweden: Stordalen | collected... | reverse complement strand
GCGAGCGTCCCGTCTTTTACAAGTGAATAGTCGTTGTCCGCGACGCGGTCTCGTTCGGCCTAGCCAGCCGCGATTGACCCGGATGGGTGACTTGCCGCGCTCGCCTGATGACACCCGTTGCCCCCACAACGGCGCCGGCGTCGCTCACGCCGGCCAAATCCGGCAACCCGCCGCACGTAGGGCAGGTCGCGTCTGTTTGCGACCTGCCGGATGCCCTCCCGCGGCCTTTGCCATCCCCATGTTGACCGCGCTGTCCGCGACGCGATTCGTTCGGCCCCCGTTGGCCGACGATTGGCCATTGCTGGTGACACGTCGTCGTCGCCTGCACAACGCCGCCCACCATGTGGACAGGGGATATCAAAAGGACATTCCAACTACGGACCCGAACCGTCAGGAAGCGGCCATCCGGTTCGCCCATCGGAAACCGTCAATCCACGGCGCGCATGTCGCCGAAATAGCCGGTTCTGGCCGCCTTTCGCGCCCCCGCTGCGCGCTAGCCACATTCCCAAACGTCTTGGGACCACCATCGTTCGGCTTCTTCGTGCGCGGGGAGGATTGTGGCCGCGTTTCGTCCGGGTCCAATCCGAAAATCCAAAATGGGTTGCGGGCGCAGCCCGCGCTGTGCCTAACGGTTTCTTTTTCCGTTCGAAGAACCCCCAAAAACGCCGCACAACAAGTGAAACAGTTCTAGTGCACCAGTAACCGGCCCAGCGGCACAACCACCTTCTGGCCCAGCAATGCCCAGATGTGCAGCTCCTGCGCCGCCCACACGGACGCCGCCACGGCGGACAGGAGGATCGCGGCCTGCACCAGCCGCACCACGCGCTCGAAGTGCTTCGTTCGCCGCGGGTCCTCGGCCAGTTGCAGCAGGAACCGCGAGCGCGACGCGATCGAGGAGTGCCGCCAACTGCGTGCCTCCGGCTGCATCCCGTTCAGCAGCGCCACCTCGTACAGGGCGTGGCTGAACACGTGTGCCGCCGTCGCACAGAGCGGATCGCCGCCTTTGGGTCCCGGGTTTGGCGACGGGGAATGCAGCGCACACGGCAGCGAACATGGCAAACCCGCCAGCGCCAGCGTCCGCACGCCGAAAACGTCGGCCTGCCGCTCGAACCGCCGCGAGATCCACCCGAACACGATCCCCCACTTGAGGACGAGCCCGGCGCCCAGCAGCGTCAACAGGAGCTGGTACTGCGACTCGTTCGTGCGGGCGAGCCCGCGCGTGTGGACCGAGAAGATCGTGACGAGGCAACCGCTGATCAGGGCCAGCAGCAGGAAGCACTGGATGTGGTGGTGCTTGACGTGCCCGGCCTCGTGCCCGAACACGGCCTCAATCTTGGCGTCGTCCATCTGCTCCAGCATCGCGTCGGTGATCAGGACGTAGCGCAGCGGGGCGATCACCCCCATGACCGCGGCGTTGACGATCATGCCGCCCGAACGCCACACCAGCAGATCGCGGCAGCGCAGCCGCATCTGCCGGCAAAGCGACTGGAGCCGGTCGCGCAGCGGGCCGTCCGGCAGGCGCTGCGTGATCCAGATGTGCCGCAGAATCTCCGGTGCGACGACGGCGACCGCGATGGTCGCCAGGCCGACCAGCACGTCTGGGGCGTAGACCTGTCCGGTAAACCGGCGAATGACGCGCTCGTAGCGCGTGACCACGTCGCTCGCCAGCAGGATCAGCAGCATCGGCACCAGGACGAAAAGCACCTGGTGGCGGAGGTTGTACTGGAGGTACTCGCCCAGCGGCCACACTGGCCGCAGCGGCTTGCCGCGATACAGGTACACTTCCAGCGCGATCTGCCGCACTCCCCGGTCCGCCGGATACGTGACGATCCAGACCAGGATGACCGAGAACAACAGCGGCACGAGTGCCAGCACACCGGGGACGAGGACCCACGTGCCGACAACCGGCGTGCGGCCGCACAGCGGCAGCCAGTCGGTGCACGCCATGACACCGGCCTGGCCGGCGGCTATCAGGAACTGGATCAGCGTCATCCCGCGATGAAAACCGGTCTGCCCGTAGGAAGGCGTCTCCGGGTAGCGTTCCAGGGCCCGCAGCACGGCGCGGGTCACCAGCACCCCGACGACGGCGGGCAGGAGCGTGACCGCGGCGACCGTTGCCAGGGTCGCCGTCGGACCGACGACCAGCCGATAGACCGGCGCCGAGATCGTCAGGACAATCGCCAGAACGCCGATGACGACAAGGTACATGCCGCTAGGATAATACGGCAAAGATCGCGCGACTTCATTCAGGACCCGCGCTCATGCAGGTGAAAATCTGCGGCATCACGAGTTTGGAGGACGGGTCGGCGGCCGCCCGCCACGGCGCGGATTTCGTCGGCCTGATTCGGGCGCCGAGCGTGCGGCGGGTCTCGCTGGACGTTGCGCGGCAGGTCGTCCGGTCGCTTCCGAGCACGACGCACGCGGTGCTCGTGTTTCGCGACGCGCCGTTGGACGAAGTGGTCGCCGCCCTCGCCGACGCGAATTGCGCGTGGGTGCAACTGCACGGGGGCGAGACCGCCGCGTACGTTGGGGAGCTTCAGCGGCAGCGGCCGGGCGTGCGGATCATCAAGGCCTGGGAAATCTCGTCCTCGCACGATGGCGCTGAGTTGTGCGGCTATCTCCGGACGGCCGCCGACGCCGGCGTTCACGTCGATGTCGTGCTGCTCGACGTGCCCAAGGGCGGACCACACCCGGGGCACGATTGCCTCGGCGCCGTCAGCCGCGCCGTCGTCGAGCGCCCGCCGGAGGTCTGGTGCGCCGGCGGCCTGACGCCCGCGGGCGTGCCTGCGGCGCTCGCGGCCGGCCGGTACGACGGCGTGGACGTCGCCGGCGGCGTCGAAACCCGCCCGGGCGTAAAGGACCACGACCTCATCCGGCAGTTCGTTGCGGCCGTACGCCGCGGCTGAGGGCTCACGCAATGGCCCAGGAATGCGTAGTTTAGCCCTCATTCCTGGCGTCTTGGCGGCTTTACGTGAGCTCGACTGGCCCCCGGCTTGGCGCGGGCGGCTTAACGCGAAGGCCGCCGCCGACCGATAAACGCTGTGGACGCATTGTGCTGGCCATCCACCGGCCGCGGCGGAGCATGCCGGTGCCGTTTGACATCTACGACAACCTGGGCCCCGGGGAGAAAAGGGACGAGTCCGAAGGTCCCGGTGCGCGGCCGTACGTGTCGATCCTGTTCGAATGTTGCCACGTTTACGCGCGGGTCTATCGCGGGCCGGAGGAGATGGTGTACCGCGGCCGGTGCCCCAAATGTCTCCGCACGGTCCAACTTCGCGTCGGCCCGGACGGCACACCGGCCCGCTTCTTCCGCGCCAAGTGACGCCACTACGGAACAACCTCCTGCCAAGCCACAAAACGCGCCAATACCAACAGGCTTTCCGTCCGGTGCAGCGGGCAGCGTTCGTGATATAATCCATGCATTGCCGATGGGCGGCGTCACAGGCCCGCGCTCGCACGAACGGCCTTCATAACGAGCGCATAACTCATGCGTGATCCCAAGATCCGGCGGCACATCGCCGTCATGGCGGCGCGGTTGATGTACGCGCGCGAAGAGAGCGAGTACTTCACGGCCAAACGCAAGGCCGCGGCGCAGCTCGGCGCGGATTTCCGCTACGACCCGCGGGTCCTGCCCTCCAACCGCGAGATTCGCGACGAAATCCAGGCGCTGGCGCTGCTCCACGAAGGGCCAACCCGGGCCGCGGACCTGGCGGACATGCGTGTCGCCGCCCTGCGCATCATGCGGCTGCTGGCGGCGTATCACCCGCACCTGATCGGCAGCGTCGCGACGGGGCACGTGCGGCGGGGGTCGGATATCGACCTGCACGTATTCAGCGCGAGCCCGTCCGGCCTGGCGCACCTGCTGGAAATGCAGGGCTTCCGCTGCGAGATCGAGCACAAGCGCGTCATCAAGCACAACCAGGAGCGCCTGTTCACGCACATCCACGTGGCAGACCGCTTCAACTTCGAGCTGACGGTTTACGCCCCCGAGCTGCGCAACTACGTGTTCCGCAGCTCGATCACGGGCGGGCCGATCGTGCGGCTGACGACGGCCCAGCTCGAGCAGCTCGTCGCGCGGGAGCACCCCGACGCCGAGCTGGGGGGCGGCGAGGACGGCCCGGCGCGGCCGGACCCGTACACGCTGTGGCCGCTGCTGCTGGGGCCGCTGGCGGACGTGCGGCAGAGCGCGAAGTATCACCCGGAAGGCGATGCGCTGTATCACTCACTCCAGGCGTTCGAGTTGGCGCGCGAGCGGTTTCCGTATGACGTCGAGCTGAGCACGGCGGCGCTGCTGCATGACGTGGGGAAAGCGATCGAGCCGCGCGAGCACGTGGCGGCGGGGTTGGAAGCGCTGGAGGGCACGCTGACGGAGCGGGAGGAGTTCCTGATCCGGCATCACATGGACGCGCTGGCGTATCGGGCGGGGACGCTCGGTGCCAAGCTGACTCGCCGGCTGCGGGCGTCAGAGTGGTTCGAGGACTTGCTGGCGCTACGCGAAATCGACGACGCAGCACGCGTGCGCGGGGCCGCGGTGTGCACGGTCGAGGAGGCGGTGGAGTACTTGCAGGAGTTGGGGGAGACGGGGGAATGGGGGGCGTAGCGGGCGGCGGAGCCGAGAACGGAACTGTTGAACCGGTTACGTTCTCGGGCGCTGCGGTGTAAGGTCCGCCCGCGGGGTGGCTTTCTGGCGCTGCGGGGCGAAGGTCGCCAAGTTGTTCACGGCGCGCCACCCCCCTCTTGGCCCTGTTCGGCCGGCGAGGCGGAAAACCGGTTTCGGATGCGTTCTGAGCGTGCGGCGGGTGGGGCGGGGCGGGGGGAAGATGCTCAAAGGGTCTCGAACGGGGACGATAAAATCGCAGTTTGGAGCGCGTGGGGCGAAGGTTCTCAAGATGCTCATGTTTGTACGGGTCGTAAATGGGAATCTTCCGATAACCAGGGCCAGCCGGCGGGGGGCAGGGACGGGAAACGAGTAGCGAGTGACGAATAGCGAGTAACGAGTTCATAGAGAAGCTATCAGTTGGGCGGGCGCGGGGAGCAGCTGCGCGCGGACCTGGTAAGTATTCATCGGAAACGGGGCGAAAACCAGGCGCGGGGGGCGGGTTGCGCGAGATGGGCGGCGGCTGCGCGATTCTGGCGGTCGGTGGCGGAGATTCACCGTGAAGGACGCCGAGGATGCGAAGGCAGAACCTCTTTCTCAAACGCGGGGCCAAGGGCGTGCCGTGCCTGGCAGCAGGGGCGGTTGTGGCGGGGGCGCGGCGGGGCGAGAATGGTCCGCGGGGCGGAGCTGGCGAGCGATGGTGGCGAGGATTCCGCACAATCCGATGATGATGTTGCCGGTGGGGACGAGGATCGTGTTGCGCGGGGGGCTGGCGGCGCGGGATTCGGCGGCGGGGCAGCCGGCGGGGGCGGTGGGGGTGATTATCAAGTCGCCGGTGGATCAGCGGCATTCGTACCGGGTGCGGTTTCCGGATGGGAGCGAGGCGCCGCTGCGGCGGACGGAGTTCGTGTTGCTCAAGGAAGTGCAGGCGGAGGCGGCGGGGCTCCGGGCGGCCGTGATCGCGGATTTCGCGCTGCGGGAATACGTGCTTCGGCGCCGTGTTGTGGGCTCGCAGGTCTATAGGTCGGCCTTGGTAAACTTGGACCCGTGTCCGACGGCAATGCACGGCGTGCCCTGCGTGCCTCAGAACTGAAACATCGCCTTGGTCTCCTCGATGCGGTGCACCGTTTCGATGGCACTCAGCAGCTCTTGGTGGATGGGTCGAAACAGGCCGTCCACTGACTCCCGGATATGCGCCTCCAGGAGGCCGTGGCCCATGAGATCCTGGACTGTGAAGCAAGTACGCGGTTCAGCGTCTTCTGGTTTGCCCTCTGCGGTTGGCGGGAAGAGGTGGCGGAGCTTGGTGACAACCGGGTCCGTCATTGCCATGTGCAGGTGCATGCACCATCGCTCAAAGGCTACGCGGTCCGGCCCGAGGAGGCACCATCTGTTCAGCGCCGGGGGCCACGCCATTCTCGCGAACGTGGCCGTTGGGTCACCCGACAGTACAACGCGCAGCGAACCGAGAAGTAAGAGAGCAGACTCCCGGTTAGCGTGCCAGTTCATGGAAACGTCGTCCCGTTGCAGGTTTAGCGCCGCGAGGCAGTCAGGTATGAAGAACCACTCTAGAAAGCGGTAGCGGTCGATGGTGGCCAGGAACGTAAGCTCGTGCCGCCACGCCTGCCACCTAGCCGGCATGGCCTCGTAGAATCGGCGCGCTATGTCGTCGGGCCTCCCTTTGATGAAATGTGCAGCGTGGTACTCTTGGACACTTCGGTGGATGAACCTGCACTCTCCGCCTTCCTCCAATACCAGGCAGGTGATGGTGGTTATGTCCTGTAGAGCCGTCGCCGCATCCCCGTTGACCTGAACAGCGTGGAGCGATTGCTTCGTTAGTTCATGCAACTCCCCGAGGGTAAACGTGCCAGCGTCGGCCTTCCTGGAAAGGTAGCATAAAGCATCGAACGTGTCCTGGAGGGAGGCGTCACTCAGCCCGGACGCTCTCGGGCGGACGTATCCGGCCTTGAGTTTGTCGTGCCGCTGCAGGAGCAGCAGGAAGAGGCCATCGTAGAACGCGACCGTATTCTCAGGGATCGAGTGCTCGACCTTATACCGGATCATAAGCAGGGCGACCATCAGTGGCGTGGTCAGGAGGGATATTACGCTCGCGCCGATGCGCCTCACGCCTTCAACTACTTGAGTGGACAGCGCCTCGCTGTGCGCCAGGCAGTGCACGACGCCTTCATAGTCATCGCCCGCCAGCGGCGCAAGGTGAAAAACGCGAAACAGCGCGGACGCGGTGACACCGCTGTTCGGGCGCGACGAGATCAGCACCCGCGTCTTCTCGTGACGGCGGGAAAAGTGCTCGACGTCTGAGACTAGATTCGCGCGGCGGGTTTCCGGAACCTCATCGAAGCCGTCCAGGAACAGCGTGAGCTTGCCGTGCTGAGCGAGGAAGTTCAGCGTGTCCTCGTCTGTTTCTAGACCAAGGGATGCGAGCTCGTCGCGCAGGTGATCTGTAAGCGACTGCCCGTCACGAATTCGGCGCAACTCGACAAATAGTGGGATCACCTGGCCTCTCACGAGCTCGCGCGATGCCAGGTATCTGAAGAAGATCGACTTGCCCTGCCCAACAGTGCCTTCGATGATCAGGTTGCCATGGGATGGCAGATCGGCAAGGTCATTGACCACGACCGGTTTCTGGTCGACGAGCACCCTGGATGGGTAGTAGAACTTCGCGATGTCCACCGCCTTCTCGACCTGCCAAATGGTCTTGATGTTTCGGATATGCTTGAGCTTCTTGTAGGCCCCGTCGATCGCGGCCTTGGCCCGCCACCTGCTGAGCTGCTTGCCCAATTCGCCCTTGCCGAGGTCGTAGATATCTTCAACCAGCTTCTCGACGGCTTTTTTCACGGCGATGGCGGAACCTAGCGTGGCAGCAGGCATGGCATTCATCCCATCGTGATCTAGCGGTTGATCGGAACGGGTCGGAAGCTGGCTCGTCATGGTCGCTGGCCCATGTGATGCCCTGACTCCTGCGGGGGCCTGGGGGTAGCGGGGGTATCCTAGCAAGCGGCGAGACCACGGGGAAGGTGGGCGCGGTGGGCACCCAGGCGGATCCCGGCGGATAGGTGGGGCGCGCCGAGGTCGAGCACAACGGGTACGTGTTGGAGCAGCTCTATTCGCCGCTGGTTGTGCACACGACGCCGGAGCATGAGGAGCTGAAGGAGATCGGGCGCGGGTGCGTGACGCGGCAGCACGCGCACCACTATCTGGGGTTCGTACGGACGCAGTGGGGGTTGTTCGAGAAGGAGCGGCGGGTCAAGCCTTTGTTGTACGTCTATCGTGTGCTCCTTACGGGGATTCATCTGATGCACACGGGCGTGGTCGAGGCGAATCTCGTTCGCCTGAACGAGGCGTTTCGGCTGCCGTTCATCGACGAGTTGGTGGCCCAGAAGGTCGGCGGCGGCGAGCAAGGGGCGTTGCGCGATGCGGATTTCGATTTCCACGGCCGGGAGTGTCAGCGGCTGACGGCGGAGTTGGAGCGGGCACGGGATGGAAGTAAACTGCCGGATTCGGCGAGCGCGCGGACGCGGGCGGCGCTGAACGATTTGCTGCTGCGGGTGCGGGGGCGGGGAACTCACCACGAAGGAGCGAAGGACACGAAGGGCGGGCCCTGTAGCGGGGGAGGGGCGGACGATTTTGGAATTTGGATCGCGGCACGGAGGCTCACCGCGAAGGAGGCCGCGTGAAAACGGTCCGCACAGCGGACCCTACGCGTCGGGGGCGTCTCGGCGTAAAATGGGCGCATGGCGATTCGTCCGGAGATTCTGAGCAAGCAGCGGGAGTTGGCGGAGCTGTGCCGCAAGTACCGCGTGAAGACGCTGGAGGTCTTCGGGTCGGCGGCGATGGATTCGTTCGATCCGGCGCGGAGCGACGTGGATTTTCTGCTCGAGTTCGAGGACGACTCGGTCAGCGGGTACTTCGACCGCTACTTCGGGCTCAAGGAGGCGCTCGAGTCGCTTTTCGGGCGGCCGGTTGACCTGGTGACCGTGAAGTCAGTCCGCAACCGGTATTTCTGGGCTGCGATAAGCCGCAGCCGGACGCCCCTGTATGTCGCCTGAGAACCTGGCAGTAGTGGACGAGGGCGGTCAGGCGTAGGTCGGACACGAATTGGTCCGCACAGCGGACCCTACGAGAAGCGATGAGTAGCGCACCTGTTTCACCGGCGACGCCGGTGAATGACAACTTGAAGGGCTATCGCGGACCTGGGCGGGCGGTGTTGGAGCGGTTTGGCGTCGGGGTGTGGAGCGACGTGGAGATCGAGTCGGCGCGCGGGCATTTTCGCGGGCTGATTCTGCCGCGGTCGATCACCGCGGACGATAAGCACGTCGTGCTGAAGATCGCCAGCGGGTACAACGTGGGGATCGCGGCGGAGTCGATCACGAAGATGGTCGAGGTCGGGCGGCGCGAGGCGCATTACAAGATTCCGGAGAAGGAGTTTCCGCGCGACGCCGCGAAGCCGAACGTGATGCTGTTTGGCACGGGGGGGACGATTGCGAGCCGGCTGGATTATCGGACGGGGGCGGTGATACCGGCGTTCAGCCCGGGCGAGCTGTACGGGTCGGTGCCGGAGCTGGCGGACGTGTGCAATCTGCGGACGGAGAAGCTCTTCGCCGTGTTCAGCGAGAACATGGGCCCGCTGCAGTACGTGAAGCTCGCGCAGCGGATCGGGGAGGAGATCGCGAAGGGGGTCGACGGCATCGTGATCGGCCACGGGACGGACACGATGCACCACACGGCGGCGATTCTGACGTTCATGGTGCAGAACCCGCCGGTGCCGATCGTGATGGTGGGGTCGCAGCGGTCGAGCGACCGGCCGTCGTCGGATGCGGCGATCAACCTGATTTGTGCGGCGAAGACGGCGGCGGTGGGGGACATCGCCGAGGTGCTGGTGTGCATGTTTGGGCCGACGTCGGACGAGTACAACCTGCTGCACCGGGGGACGCGCGTGCGGAAGATGCACAGCAGCTACCGGTCGACGTTTCGGACGCTGTCTGACGTGCCGGTGGCGATGGTGTCGCCGACGAAGATTACGCACCTGCGGGACGACTACAAGCGGCGGCGGAAGGACCGGGAGGTCGTCATCAACACGGCGTTCGAGGAGAAGGTGACGATCCTGTATTACTACCCGAACATGCAGCCGGACGTGGTCGATGCGCTGGTGGAGAAGGGGTATCGCGGGATCGTGATCGCGGGGACGGGGCTGGGGCACATCAACAAGCCGCTGTACCCGGCGATTCAGCGGGCGGTGGCGGCGGGCGTGCACATTTACATGACGGTGCAGACGCTGTGGGGGTACTGCGGGATGTACGTGTACGACACGGGGCGCGACCTGATGAGCCTGGGCGTGGTGCCGGCGTCCAACATGCTGCCGGAGGTCGCGTACATGAAGCTGTGCTGGGTGCTGGGGCAGACGAAGGACCGGGCGGAAGTGCAGCGGCTGATGCTGACGCCGGTGAGCGACGAGATTACGGAGCGTGAGCCGTACAACGGGTATTTGGTGTACCAGGGGGCGATACCGGAGGTACAGGAGTTTTTGCGGACGATCAAGCGGTAGCCGCCGGCGTGCTCGGGCTGGCGGGTGGGCGATCACTCAACCGGGGGCCAGAGGATCCAGTCGCCGTCGGGAAGCGGCTTCGCTGGCGGGCGGCTCGGGTCCGGCGGGGGCTGCCAGTCACGGGCCAGACGGTTTGCCTGCGCCGCGCGGTTCGGGGCATCGGGCCCCAGGCTCGACACATCCGGCAGCCGGCCGCCATCGTCCTTGCGATCAACGCCGACCGAGTAGAGCAGCGGTTGCCCGTCGACCAAGCGATACTTGATGGGCCGGCCGTCGTAGCGGTCGGGTGGGACCTTCGGTAGCCACTGTGGCGTCAGGGCGTCGAGCGACGACGGGTAGTCCCCGTGTTGGCGGTGATACAGCTCGAGGGCCAGGGCCGTGAGCGTTGCGTCGCGGGTCTGCGTGGCGTATTCCGCGATGCGGCCGGCGTTGCCGAAGGCCGGCATGAGGATGGAGAGTGGCCAGTAGTGCAGCCGCGTTAGCGGAGAAGCTCTCATTGCGATCACCGTCTCATCGCCGGTGTCTTGCGGCGGGCATTCCCACAGCGGGAGGTCGGCCACGGCCTCGCTGCGGTCGATGCAGTCCCGGAACGCGGCGTACAGATCGCGCCGGCCGGCCATCACCGTGCTCGCCGCGGGGAACAACAGCTTGGCGAAGGCGCCCCCGAAGGGGGAGTTATCGCGCGACTGCCCATCGACCACGGATGCGATGCAGAGCAGCTCCGGGCGCGGGAGGCCGTCGCCGTGGCCGTCGTCGGTGTAGAAGCGCTGGAGGATGTCCTCGAACATGGCCCGTTCGCTGTCGAAGCGCACACGCAGGGAGCCATTGCCGACGGCGGCGAGCCGATGGGCGATGGCGACGAGTTGCTCGGGGCTGAAGAGCTGCGGGTGGTCGTGGAGCAAGGTGCCGAGCAGGTCGCAGGTGCGGCTCGACAGTGCGGCGGCGACGAGATCGCCGATCAGGACGCGTGTCTCGCGGGCGTGGTCGGCCATTTGCAGGATTGCGAGTATGTCCGCGTCGGCGCGCCCGGGGTCGTTCGTTTCCGCGGCGCGGTACGCGTCGATCGTCAGCAGGCGCGTGCCGTCGCGCAGCACGGGCAGCGGCGGCATGAGGAACATCACGAAAGCCGGGACTTGCACAGCCGGCTGCGCGGGTGCGCTCGCGGGCGGGGACGTGTAGCCGCGGTTGATCAGCCGGGCGTCCTCGTCCTGGAGCTGGGTGTTAAGGACCCAGGCAAGTTTTGGCATGGCGGCGGCCTGCCGAAACAGCTCCACGGACCGCGCGTTTTCGTCGACGAACTTGACGAGCGCCGGCCAGTCGGCGCCGCCGGGGCGTAGCGTCATGTTGGCGCGGCTGACCGGCCATTTGCCGAGGGCGAGCGCCGCTTCGCGGTAGACCGGCCAGGCACGCTGCGATTCTGGGACGGCCAGGGGGGCTGCGTTCCATTCGGCGGCGAAGTTCCGGGCGATGTTCGGCCGTTGCGTGAAGATGCGTATAGCCTGGACGGCGTACACGATGAGCATGAAAAGCACGAGGGCGCCGATCGTCCGCCGCGTGAGCCGGAGGGCCTTCCAAAGGACGGGGCGGTTTCGCCGTTTGGCGCGGCGGATCAGCTTGGCGGCCTGGGCGGGGTCGCCGAAGGACGCGGCCAGGTCGTCGGCGGTTGCGCCTGCGGCCAGGCCGTCCTGGAAATGCGCGAGCAGCTCGCGCGCGACTTCGAGCTTTTCACGGCGCCAGAGGCGCGTGCGACGAATCACGCCGCAGGTCAATTCCGTTAACGTGGGTGGCAAGCCCGCGGCGGCGACCATTTGCAGGGCGTCGAACGCCGGCGCGACGTGTCCGCACAGCAACTCCGTCAGGGGCGTGTGCAGGACGCGTGCCGCCAGCGAAGAGCGGTGTGGCTCCGGTTGGAGGGCGGCGGCACTCATGACGCCGCCTCCCAGCCAGCCGTCGGTCCGGGCAGAATGCCGAGGGATTGCATGGCGCGGACGATGGCCAGCCACTGCCCGGTCTGCTCGGCGAGTTGGGTGCGGCCGGAACGGGTCAGGCGGTAGTACTTGCGCTCGCGGCCGGAGGGGGCCGTGCGTTCGGTGCTTTCGATAAAGCCCTTGGCCTCTAGGTTGTAGAGCATGGGGTAGAGAGTCGACTGCCCCATGGCGAGCACGCCGTCGGAGCGCTTCGAGAGAGCCTCGATCAGCTCGTAGCCGTACATCTCGCGACGTTCGAGGAGCTTGAGGACGGCAACCGGACCGGCGCCACGCATCAGTTCACGTTCGACCCGCACGGCAAACCTCCCATGTCAGGGCCTTATGCTATGCCACGCATAGTATAGCACGCAAACCTTGGCGGGGCAAATGAACTTGGGCGGCCGACGCAGAATCTCTGTGTGGGGCGGTACGACCGCCCTACGGGCACGTCGTTCCGATCCGGGCCACGAACGGGTCGATGTCCGCGAAGGTGACGTGGGTGTCGCCGTCGCAGTCGGCGTTGAGCCACGGGCACGGCGCGTGGGTCCAGGCCGACTCGCCGGCCAGAGCCGCGACGAACGGGTCGATGTCGACGAAGGTCACACGGCCGTCGCAGTTCGTGTCGCCGTGGCAAACCGCGGGGGCTGGCGGCACCGCCCAGAACTGGACGTCGTCGATGTTCCAACCGGAGTATGCGAAGGCGCTGGTGCTGATTTGGTAGCCCCAGCGAACGTACACGGCGGGCTGGTTGTCAGCCGTGGCGGCGAGATCGTACTGCTTGAGCGACCACGCGCTGTCCGTGGTCGCGGTGGACCCGTTCGACCAGACCGCTGTCCAACTCGTTCCGTTGTTGGAGACCTGGATCGTGGCGTAGGCGTAAGGCTGATAGTCCGAGTTCAGCCAGCGTTGGAACTTGAGCGTCGTCGCGGCGTAGCCGGTGAAGTTGAACGGGCCGGCGGTGAGGTAGTACGGTCCGCCGGCCGTGGTCGAATAGTCGCCGCTGAGGTTGACGCCGTAGACGTTCGTGCCGGTCGCACCCTTGTTTGGGTCGTGATTGCCGTGGGCGGTGCCGCCGCCGCCGGTGGGGTGGCCGAAGGCCCACTGGCCCTGGGTGGTCCAGCCGGGGTTGGTATCGAGCGGGAAGCTCAGCACCTGCTCGGGGCCGTTGGGCGTGATGGTGAAGTCGGCGTCGGAAGCATCCTCGCCGGCATTGCCGTCGGCGTCGTGGGCGACGACTTTGACGCGAGCGTGGGTGGTCGCGATGTGGGGTACGGTCCAGGTGAAAGTGCCGTCGTTGGCTTCGCCGGTGGCGATGGTGGTCGGGAAGGTGGCGCCGCTGTCGGTGGACAGGTAGATGTCGATGCTGGTGACGGCGACGTCGTCGTGGGCGGTCCAGCGGATATCGAAGGGCTGTCCGCCGTACCAGACCTCGCCGCCGTTGGGTGCGGAGACGGTGGCGGTGGGGATCGGGTCGGAGGGGTAGGCGGGCACGTGCATGACGATGCAGTGCATGGCGCCGGCGGCGGTGATGATGCTGCTATTGTCGATCTGGTGGATGGAGTAGCCGGGCATGGCGGCCTGGAAAGTGGCGAGGGCCTGGGCGTCTTGCGCGACGTTGAACTTGGAGATGAAGACCTGGTCGTTGATGATGACGGCGTTGGTATAGGTGTAGTGGGTGCTGCCGGAGCTCCAGCCCGGCGTGCGGTAGACGGTGTAGCCGCGGGCGGTGAGGTCGGTGACGGCGGTTTCGGTGGTGGTATAGGGCACGCCGGTGGAGGAGGCGTACTGGCCGATGATGACCTTGTGGTCGCCGACGGGGAAGAACCACATGTCGATGTGGCCGGTCGAATCGAAGCTGCTGGGGAACCTGGTGTAGATGGTAAGGTTCACGTTCTCGTAGGCGGCGAAGAGGTCCTTGATCTGCTGGGCGGTGTAGCCCGGGTTCTCGTCCGTGATCAAGGTGGTCATGAAGGCGTCGCCGTTGGTGAAGAGGTGGAAATTGCCGCCGCCGTGCGTGAGGCCGATGTCGTATTGGGGGATGTTCCAATCGGCGGCGAGGAAGTCGTTGAACGCGTCGTCGTTGGGTCGCGGGCGGTTGTAGGTGTGGTCGATGATGGCGCGGTTGCCGTCCTGGAAGATGAAGCGCGGGCCGTAGTCGCGGATCCAGACCGTGTCGGTGATGCACTCGATGAACTGGACCTGGCTCATGTGGGCGCCGGCCGCGTTCAAGGTGTTATAGACGCTGGTGTGTTCGGAGGCGTTGTCGACGACGACCCAGACCGTCGCGGCCGGGTCGTTCGTCGTGATCCCGACGGTGAGCTGCGTCAGAACGTCCGTGTAGCCCTGCCACGAGATGAACAGCCCATCCATAGGCTCGTATTCGGCGGGCGTGTGGATTATGCCGGTGGGCGGCGTCAGCACGCCTCGGGGGGGCTGGGGCAGCGGCAGCAGGCGTTCCTCGGTCGTCAGGTACGCCGGCAGCGGGTGGGCGTGGTCGTGCTTGACCGGCGCGGGGACCGCGGGGGATAGCGGCGGCGCTGCCTGGGCGAGGCACCAAGCCGTCAGCAGAAGCGCGGACAGAACAGCGGCAACACGGGTCCTCATGGAAGCTCCTTTTCGCCTCGGGCCGGCGGAAAGCGCGGTGGGCATCCGGGGGATGATCCCAAACCAACGCTTGCCCCCATTCTAACGAAGCGCGGCGGGAAAACAGAAGCCGATTTGCCGCAGTGAGCAGCCGTTCCGAAAGAACGCGCCGGACGGCGCTCGCCCGAAGAGTCGCACCGTCCGGCGTTTACTTATGGCTCGTGCTTCGCCGCTGGGTAGCCCGTCGGCGTTATACCCGAGCGGATCTTACAGTCCCTTGTGGACCTGGTCGATGGCGAAGGCCGTGCCAGGGCCGTGGCAGGTCGCACAGGCCTCGCTGATCGTGCCGGGCAAGGTATTGAGCTGCGCGTGTATGGCGACCGCGTTCGTATCGTGGCAGGAGGTACAGACCACTTTCCAGATGCTCACGTCGTTGCGCTCGACCGGCGACATCCACGCGTCGGTGGCGTGGCAGGCGTCGCACTGCCGGGGCCCCAGCGGCATCGTGGGCAACAAACCGGTCGAGAAGTTGTCGAGGAACTTATCGCCGGCAATGACCTGCGCCAGGTTACGGGCGTCGTGGATCTTGTGGATCATGACCTTGAAGTCGATCGGGTCGTGTCCGGCACCCTCACCGCCGGCGGTGTGGCAGAGGACGCACTCGGTCACACTCTTGCGGGTGTTGCCGTGGAAGCGCAGGTCGCCGTGGCAGGCATTGCACTTGGCGTCGCTGACGAAGCCGGGATAGCTGGCGGCGGTTCCGCCGCTGACGATGCGGATCGCCGCCAGGCTGGGCGGCGAGGTTTCGGTGTAGTTGGTTCCTTCGAAGTTGAAGCGGCGGGTGGCGTAGACCAGCACGGTGTAACTCCCGCCATCGAGCGGGCGGCCCTTGAGGTTGCCCCAGCCGGCGGCGTACGTGAAGGTGTTCGCGTCGCCGATGGGAGCCGCGTAATTGGCCGGAATCCCCGCGGTACTGGTGAAGGTAAAGGGACCGAAGCCGGTGGTGGGCGCGAGGCCGCCCGTGAAGGTCACCACCGAGTTGGCGTCGGTGTTCTTAATCGAGACGTTTGGCAGGATCCGCTGGTAGTTCTCGACCGGCCCGGACAGCAGGAAGACGACCGTGCGGACGTCTTCCATCTTGACCGGCTGGTTGTTGCCGTCCAGAAGCTGGAAGGTCACGCTCGGCTTGTCGCCGACCTTGAAGAAGCCGCTGCCCGTGCTGTTGCCCACCGACTGCACGACGGTCTGCAGGCCGATCGCGTTGGCGGGGTTGAGCACCGGGGGCACGTGCACGTCGGCGATGGCCCAGCTCAGGCCCGGGCCATGACACAAGGTGCAGGCGGCGTCATCGAACTTGTGCTGCGTGCCGCCGGGGGTCTTGCGGAACGCGGCGTCGCCCAACTGGGCCTGCGTCAAGGTTCCGCCGGAGACCTCGGGCTTGGACGTATCGAGGATGGTTCCGCTCGTAAAATCCATGTCATCGTGGCAGGTCGTGCAATTGGCTTTGATGATGTTGGTGCCGGCGTAAATCTGGTCGACCTGGGCCGCCCCGGCGTGGCAGGTTGCGCAGTTGCGCGTCTGCTGGTTGAACCCGGTTCCGCCGGGCATGTAGGGGAATTCAATGTCGGAGAAATCGGAGATCGACTTTTGGAAGCCGCTGATCTCGTAGCGGTATGGATCCGTGCCCTTGGCGGTGGCCAGGACGCGCGGCAACTGAGCGCCGGCGTGGAGCTTGTGGATCAGGGTCTCGAACTGGATCGTGATGCCCGGGGTCTGCGAGGAATCGCCGGCGCCGTTGGTGTGACAGAGAACGCAGCCGGTGACCTTGAAGCGGTTGCCGCCGTGGACTCCGAGCTGTTTGTGGCACACGTTGCAGTTGTCCTGCAGCACAATCTGGCGTGGGGCGAGCGTCGCGCCGCCGACGGGGAAGTCGAAGGTGGCGTCGCCGGCGTCGTTGAGCGAAGCGCCCTCGACCATGAAGGTGCGGCGTGCCTCGATGCCGACGGTGTAGGTTCCGGGCGTAATCGGCTGACCGGCCAGCACCCCGGCGCTGAAGCCGGCGCTACTGACGTCGTTGACGGGCGCGGCATAGGCAGTGGGGAAGCCACCGGCGAAGGTGTAGGTGATCGATCCGCCGCCGTGATCGGTCACGCTGTTGGGGGCGCTCTCCGGGACAATGACGCGCTGGTAGTTGCTCGCGGGGCCGGAGACGTAGATCGAGAAACGGCTGAGTTCGGTGAAGTCGATCGGTTCACCAGCCTTGGTCTTGAGCGTGAAGGTGACCGTGAGGGGGCCGCCGACCTGAACGGGGCTCGACCCGCTTACATCCGTGATGGTGACGACCGTGCCCGGCAGATCGCTGCCGGCGCTGAGGCCCGGCTGCCCGGCTGGCCCGGCGGGACCCGTACCGACGATAGGACCGGTGACGCCCGAAGCTCCGGCCGCGCCGGCCAGGAGTGCGAGTACATCGGGCGAGCAACCGCCCATTATCAAGGGCGCCGCGATCGCCGCGACGATCATAAACGTCAGGATCGACGTTGCTGATGTAGGTTTCCTAAGCATACGAGCGCTCCACTTCCGGGTTAGAGATGCGGAGAACGTTGCTCCGACACGTAGGGCGCACAACGCGACCCGAACAGCCCATAGCCTCTACTAGAGTATCTGGGGACGCTGCGCGCCACACAATCGTCTTCGGGGGTAGTTTTATCGTCCGAGGTGGGGCGGGGAGTGCTCCGTGCGCGGTTACGCCAGGCTGTTCCTGATCGCGTAGCTGACCGCCTCCGTGCGGGATGCCAGATTGAGTTTGCGATAAACGCTCTTGAGGTGGGCGCGTACCGTGGACGCCGAAATCCCCATTTGTCCAGCGATGTCGTCGTTGCTCGAGCCGCGACCGACCAGCCGCAGAACGCGGACCTCCTGCTGGGTGAGGTTGGCGACGGAGTCCGGCGGCATGTGGCTGCTCGTCAGGACCAGGAGGCGCTTGGCGACCGCCTGCGACAGCTCCACTTGAACGCTGCGATCCGCCGTGACGTCACAGAACAGCAGGGCCCGGCCGAGCGGCGCGCCGGAGGCGCCGGTGCAGCGCGTCGCGATCACCCTCAACTCCAGCGGTTCGGGCCGCCGGACGGAGACCTCGGTGACGTTCGTGCGGTCCCCGTTGGAGCAGACCGCTTCCCAGAACGAAGCGAGTTGCGGGTCCTTGAGGATGGACGCGATGAGTCGGCCGACGCACTGGCCGGCGGGCACGCCGAGGAACTTCTCGGCGGCACGATTCAGCCAGGCGACGTGGTCCGTGGAGTCGAGCAACACGACGCCGACGGAGAAGCCGGCGACGGCCTGCGCGATCAGGCAGTCGTCGACGCAATTCCTGTGCCCTGGACTCGCTCCGTGCATGAGGCCGGCTCCGACGGCCGTTGGAAGGACGCACCCGACGCGTTTTGAGATTGTATGCGCGAGGGGGTGGGCCGGCCACGAGCTCGGCGCGGGGCCTGTTTTTCCCCCTCGCGAGATTCGGCGGGGGGAGTACAATCTGCCCGCGGCATATTGGGCGCGGCGTTGAGGCGCGGTCTCGCTGGTGTTTTCACGGCACTGTAGAGATGGCACGAGGCGACGACGGTCAGTCTGAGCGTGGCGCGCAAGCCCGGCGCGGGCGCGGGCCGCGGCCAGAGCCGTGGCTGGCGCTGGCGCTGCTCCTGCTGTGCGTGGGGGGCGTGCGGGCCGCGGATCCGGAGACCTGCCTGGTATGTCACCAGTTTCGGGGGCTAAGCCGGTTTGACGCGGAGAGAGCGGAGGTTCGGCTGCTCTTCGTTCAGCCGGAGTACACGCGGGCGCGACTCGGGCCGCACGGGCGACTGGCGTGCACCGGTTGTCACGCGCGTGCCGCGGTCAGTGTCATCCCGCACGAGCCGGTTGTGCCGGTGGACTGCACGCAGGCGTGCCACCTGGTCAATCCGACCGGCCTGGAGCGGCGTTTTAACCACGGCAACGTGGCCGCGATGCTGCAAGACAGCGCCCATCCGTGGAGCAAGCTGTCCGAGCTGAAATTCGCACGGGGTGCGCTGCTCGACCCGGGTCAGTCGTTGTGTCTCTATTGTCACGACGAGCCGGTGTTTCGCGATCCGACGCGGGCCATTCCGGTCCTGCGCACGCTCGGGGCGCGGGTGTTCGACCGGTGCGAGGTATGCCACGCGGACGTTGTGCCGGTGGACATCGAGTATTACGTCCGGCACATTGCTTCGCGCTTGCAGCCAGCGCGTCCGACGCTGGAGTTGGCCCAGGTTTGCGCGGTGTGTCACAGCGACGCGCAGGTGCGCGCTACGCATGACCTGCCGGACGCCGTAGCCAGCTACGTGCGCAGCTTTCACGGCAAGGCGGCGTTGCTGGGCGACCAGACGACGGCGAACTGCCTGTCGTGCCACGTGGGGGCCGGGCAGAACGCGCACCAGATGTTCGGGCATCGGGACCCGCGCTCGTCGGTGTATCCGAGCCGGGTGGCGAGCGCCTGCCGCAGCGAGACGTGCCACCCGGGCGCCAACCCGCGGTTCGCCGCGGCGGCGGTGCATCTGGATTTGCCGATTTCGCGGGGCACCTGGGAATTTGCGCTGGCGGCGGCGTTCATTCTGCTGACGATCGCGACGTTCGGCCCGTCGGCGATCATCGTGCTGCTCGAGCTTGGCCACATCCTGATCGAACGGCATCACCACCGGCGGCAGGAGGTTGAGCAACTGGCCCGGGCGGTTTTGCAGCATCCGGAGGGTCGGCGGCGGCTCGTGCGTTTCACGCCGAGCCAGCGCGTGCAGCACTGGGTGCTGGTGGTGCTGTTCTCAGTGCTGGCCCTGACGGGCTTTCCGATGAAGTTCGCGGACCGCGCGTGGGCCGCGACGGTCATCGGCTGGTTTGGCGGTCTGCACGTGGCCCGCACGGTGCACCATTGGGTGGGGCTGGGCCTGATCGTGGGGCTGCTCGTGCACCTGACGTACGTGGCGTGGACCGCGTTCGGGCGGCGGCCGGGCGGCCAGCCTGGCGGACGACGGCGTGGGCTGATCGCCACGATCACGGCGCTGCCGATGTGGATGGACTGGCGCGATGGGCTCAAGGCCCTGCAACTGCTGGCGTATCTGGCGTTTCTCCGGCGGGACCCGCCGACGTTCGGGCGATTCAGCGCGAAGGACAAGTTCGAGTACATCGGCGTGTTCTGGGGCACCGTGGTGCTGGGGCTGACGGGTCTGCTGTTGTGGGGCGCGAGCTTCAGCTCGCATTTCCTCAGCGGCCGTTGGACCAACCTGGCGCTGATTGCGCACACCTACGAGGCGTTTCTCGCTATCATCCACGTGGGGATTCTGCACATCGTGAACGTCATCCTGTCGCCCAACGTGTTCCCGCTGTCGCCGGCCACCCTGACCGGGCAGACGCCGCTGGCGGAGTTGGTGGAGGGACACAGCGAGCTGGTTGTGCAGGTGGCGGGCGAACTGGGGATGGTGGGGCCGGGCGCGGCCACGGAGGCCGGACATGCCTGAATCCACAGCCCAGCCCCGGCCGAGGCGCGCCCTGGCGCTCAGTGGCGCGGTGGTTTTTTCGATCATGCGGCGGGCGTATGCCGCCGTGCTGATCGTAGTCATCGTGTGGCTGACGTTTCTCGCGGTGCGCTACCTGTTCCGTTCCCTGATTCGGCCCATCGCCGCGCCGCCGCAGGTCATGCAGCTTCCCACCCGGCTGGGGGAAGAGGTGCTGCGGGAGCGGCGGGAGCAGTGGGCGGCGCTCGAGGCGACGGAGAATGCGCGGTCGCCGCTGGCGCACTATCACCGGTTCGAGGGTTGGATTGAGCCGGACCGCTTCAACGATTGCACGCGCAGCGGCTGTCACCTGGCGTTACCGCACGCGCGGCGCAAGGAGGTCCGGGCGTTTTTGAACATGCACGCGACCAGCGTGCACTGCAGCGTATGTCATATCCAGTCGGCGGACACGCCGCTGCCGGTGGCGTGGTACAGCCTGGCGAACGGCAAGCCGTGCGGACCGCCGGCCGGGCTCCGCGCCTACGAATTCGTGACTGGGGCCGAGGAGCGGCAACGGCTTGCGCACCCGACGGGCGCGGACCAGGCGCGGCTGGCGGCGCTGCTGCGTGAGGCGGCGGAAGCAGCGGACGGCGCGCCGGCGCTGCGCGACCTGGCGGCCCGTGTCGCCGCGGTGCGCGTCGAAAGCGAGGCTTTCCAGGAGCTGGTGGGGACGGTGCGCACGACGTTGCCGGAGTATTTTCGCGGCGAGTACGGCGCGAAGCTCGCGCTCTATGATCCGCAGACGAAGAAGCCGGTCCTGGGGTTCCCGGGGACGGCGGCGGCGGTGAAGGAGTGGCTGGAGCGCGGGAGCACGCTGAACCCGACCGACCGGGCTGCGCTGCTGGTGCGGGTGCATCCGCTCAAGCGCGAACAGGCGCTGCACTGCTCGGACTGCCATCGGCAGGCGGGCGGCCTCGTCGACTTCGCGCATCTGGGTTACCCGGAGGCGCGACGGGACGCCCTGTTCCGCCCGGCGATCTTCCAGATGATCGAGCACATTTCGAGCGGGCAGCCGATGCACCTGCCGGAGTTCACGACCCCGTGACGGCCGGGCGGCGTGGTGCGCGCCCGCCGGCCTGGCAGCACCGACCAGGGGGCGCGTACAGGAGAATAACGTGAAGCGAGCGCTTTTCGTGTGGGGTGGCTGGGACGGGCACACGCCGCAGCAGAGCGCGCAGGTTTTCGCGGCGTGGCTGGAGACGCAGGGCTACGGGGTCGAGGTCGCGGAGCGTCTGGAGGTTTTCGCCGACGCGGGCAAGCTGCACGGACTGCACCTAATCGTGCCGGTGTGGACGATGGGGCAACTGAGCCCGGAGCAGGAGCAGGGGCTGTGCGGCGCGGTCGCGGCGGGGGCCGGGCTGGCGGGCTGGCACGGCACGATGGGGGACTCGTTCCGCAACAGTACGACGTACCAATGGATGACCGGCGGGCAGTTCGTGGCGCACCCCGGGGACATCCGGCCGGCGTACGACGTGCACATCGTGGACCGCGAGCACGCGATCACGCGCGGGCTGGCCGACTTTGCGCTGCGGGATTCGGAGCAGTACTACATGCACGTGGACCCGGCGAACCACGTGCTGGCGACGACGACGTTCGCGGGGGGCGTGGTGATGCCCGCGGTGTGGACGCGGGCCTGGGGGCGGGGCCGGGTCGCGTACGCGTCGTTCGGGCATACGTATAAGGATTTTGACGTGCCCGAGGCGCGCGCGATCGTGCAGCGGAGTATGCTGTGGGCCAGCCGGTAGCGGACGTGAGGGAGTGACGCGTGTCGGAATTCCCGGTGAAGGTCGGCGTCGTCGGCTGCGGGCACATCAGCGGCATTTACCTGCAAAACGCAGCGGCGTTCCCGGTGCTCCAGGTCGTCGCGTGTGCCGATCTCCAGCCGGAGCGGGCGCGGGCCAAGGCGGCGGAATTCGGCATTCCGCGGGCTTGCGCGACCGAGGAGCTGCTGGCCGATCTGGAAATCGAGGCGGTGCTGAACCTGACGGTGCCGGGGGCGCACGCGGCGGTGGCGCTGGCGGCGCTGGAATCCGGCAAGTCGGTGTACAACGAAAAGCCGCTGGCCATTGAGCGGGCGGACGGGCAGCGGATCCTCGACTTGGCGCGGCGGAAGAAGCTGCGCGTGGGCTGTGCGCCCGACACGTTTCTGGGCGGCGGCCTGCAGACGGTGCGGAAGCTGATCGACGAGGGGGCGATCGGCGCGCCGGTGGCGGCCACGACCTTCATGGTTTCGCACGGTCCGGAAAGCTGGCATCCGGACCCGGAGTTCTACTACCAGGTCGGGGGCGGTCCGCTGTTCGACATGGGGCCATACTATCTCACCGCGCTGATAAACCTGCTGGGGCCGGTGCGGCGTGTGTGCGGCTCGGCCCGGAGCACGTTCCGCGAGCGGACCATCACGAGCGAGCCGAAGCGCGGCAAGGTCATCCACGTCGAGGTGCCCACGCATGTCGCCGGCGTGCTGGATTTCGCCAGCGGCGCGATGGCGACGATGCTCATGACCTTTGACGTGTGGCACGCCAACCTGCCGATGTTCGAGATTTACGGTTCGGCGGGGAGCCTGAGCGTGCCGGACCCGAACACGTTTGGCGGGCCGGTGCGGGTGCGCGGCGCGGCGGACGCGGAGTGGAGCGAGGTTCCGCTGGCGTTCGGCTACACGGAGAACAGCCGCGGGCTGGGGTTGGCGGACATGGCGGAAGCGCTGCGCACGGGGCGTGGGCACCGCGCGTGCGGCGAGTTGGCGTACCACGTTCTGGATATTATGCACGCCCTGCACGAGTCGTCGGAGACGGGCCGGCACGTGACGGTGACGAGCACGTGCGCGCGGCCGGAGCCACTGTCCGCGCCGTCGTCGTCCGAAGCGAGGTGAACATGACGGTGGAAATCGAAGATCAGGCGGGGGTGAAGGTCGTGCACGTGCAGGGCGAGCTGGTTGGGGGGCCGGGCTCGCTGGCCGACGCGGTCGTCGACCTCCTGGACGGTCCCGGCGTCGGCCTCGTGATCGATCTGGCGGACGTGCCGTTCATGAATTCGACCGGCCTGGCGGAGTTGGTGCGGATCACCGCGCAAGCCAACGTGCAGGAGAACCGCGTTGTGCTCGCGCGGCCGGCGCCGTTCGTGGCGGGGGTGCTCCAGACGACGCAACTGGATCGCTTCTTCGAGGTGTGTCCGACCGTTGAGGCCGCGCTGGTCAAGCTGCGGGGGTGCAGGTGCTAGCACGCGATGAGGGCGTGGCATTTGTTTGCGCCCTGCTGCCCGCCGCCGACATCTTGCCGCGGGGCGCGCTTGCCAACGCGGCGCGCGTGGTTACGATTGCGGTCGCCGAAGACCAATCCGGCTCAGGGCGCGGCGCGGTCGCCCACCGGGTCATTTCTCTTGCACAAGGAGCAGCACATGAACGGACGCAAGGTATTGCAGTGGTGCGGGCTGGCGTTCTGCGCGCTGGGCCTGGTGGCGCTGCCCGCGCTCGCGGATCGGCACGTCATGATGAACGCCGACATCGCCAAGAAGGTGGTGGCGGCGATGGACGGCGGCAAGATCAGCCTCGGCAAGGCGATTGAGGCCGCCGAGACGCACGCCAAGGGCAAGGCGGTGTACGCCCACGCGCAATTCGACGGCAAGGGCGAGTTCTCGGTCGAGGTTTGTTGCCTCGTCGGCGACCAGCTCAAGGAAGTGATGGTCGACAAGACCGGGAAGATCACGACGATGCGCGACGAGCCCAACTACGATCAGCCGGGCGGCAAGGAGAAGAAGGAAGAGCCCGCCAAGCCCGAGAAGCCGGAAAAGCCGGAGAAGCCATAAGCGTGGATCGCGGCTGCGTGTGCCTGCGGGCCGAGACGGCCAGCGACGGGCATCGGACGATCCCGGCGCGACGCGGCTCGGCAGGAGCCGCGCCCTCCCGGTCAACGGATGTCTTGCACGTTTACTCGCGCGAGAGGACGAAGGCCGTGAGCGCGCCGAGCTGGAAGACGCCGGCGAACATCAGCATGACGAGTTGTTTGCCGAGTTCGGCCTGGAAGGCCCAGTCGGCGACGGCCGCGATGGCGGAGCCGACCACCAGGAATTGCAGCACCCAGCCAATCAGCCGGGCGAGCGAGAAGTCGCGGTGTTGGCGTTCGCGCGTGAGCGCTTCGAGGCGGTCGCTCATGCCCGTCAGCAGCCGCTCGATGCGCGGCAACGCGAGCAGTGGGTCCGCGGGCTGCACCGGGGGCTCCAGTGCGGAGCGCGCGTCGGGTTCGGGCGGTGCGGTCGGGATGAACCGCTCACCCTCGATTCGGCTGCGGAGCAGTTGTTCGGTTTGCTCGCGTTCCATGGCCCGTCCTCACGCCCGCCACTCTTCGATCAGCGCCTGGCGCAACAGCGGCAAGAGGATTTCGTGCTGGCCGATCACTGCGTGTCCGTGGCCGGGCGCGACGGGCCGCGTCACGACGTTCTGCGTCGGGCGATAGTGGCGCAGCATGTCGAAGTTCGCCGCGTGCATCCCGGCCAGGGAATGCCCGGCGTTGCGGGCCACGGAGACCGCCTTGAGGAAGATTTCCGGCAGGATTACGGCCGAGCCGACGTTGAGCCACACGCCGCCGGCGCCGCCGGGCGTCGCGGCGGTCAGGTCGGCGACGACGGCGCAGATTGTGCGGAAGTCCGCGAGGCTGGCGGCGCCGAGCGCGGCCCCGTCGGCCTGCGGGTGCATGTGGACCGTGTCGGTGCCGATGGCGACGTGTACGGTGGCGGGGATTTGCGCGGCGTAGGCCGCCGCGAACAGGCTCACGTGCTTGTGGCGCGCACTGCCGTCCGCGAGCAACTGGCCGAGGGCCCAGCCGAGGCCGTTGCCCTGGGCGCCGAGCCGGGCGGCCGCGTTCATGCGCTCGCACGTTTCGTGGACCATGCCGAAGGAGCCGTCGCGGATGGTCTCGGCCACTTCCTCGCTGGTCGCGCCCGTTTCGGCCAGCTCGAGGTCGTGAATCGCGCCGGAGCCGTTCGTCGCGAGCGCGGTGATGAGGCCGCGCTGGATGAGGTCGATGACCAGGGGCGAACAGCCGGTCTTGATGACGTGGCCGCCGAAAGCGAAGACGACCGGGCGGCCGGCGCGGCGGGCGGCGATGATAGCGTCAACGGTCTGGCGGAACTCGTCGGCGCCGAGGAAGTGCGGCAGCCCGGCGAGCCAGTCGCGGAACGAGCAGCCTGGCGGGGTGACACGTCCCAACGCAGCCACGTCGACCTTGTGGGTCCGCGCGCTGCGCGGCTTGAAATGCAGCCGCGACCAATCCAACCCCGGCGGCCGATCGCCGTGCTGTTTTTCGGTCACAGGCGCTTCTCCACTGCCTGCCGCAGGCGGGCGTCCAACTCGTTCACCGCCCCACCGAGCTCCAGGCGTACGTCCAGTCGCACGAGGCCGGGGCCGGAGTCCGGCCACAGGGGCGCTAGTTTGACCCAATCCTTGCGAGTTGTCACGACCAGGTCCGCCTTCTCCGTCGCGGCACGACGCTGGATTTCGCGTACGTTCGCCGGGGAATACTGGCAGTGGTCGGCATAGCCGAACGTCGGGTGCTCGTGGCCCGCCAGCCCGCGTAGGAACAAGTGGAACTGCTCCGGATTGCCGATGCCGCACACTCCGACCACGTGGCGTCCGGCCAACTCGGCTGGGGGGGCGCGGCGGCCATCGCGATAAACGAGGGCGTCGGGCTCGACGACGGCATTCAGTACCGGCTTTTCGCCCGCATAGTGCTGGACCTCATCCGTCACGCACGCGAGGTGCGCCCGCGCAACCAGATCGGCCCGCGTGAGCACCAGCACATCCGCGCGGCGCAGGCTGCCCGGCGGCTCGCGCAGATGTCCGGCGGGCAGGAGATGCGGGCCGGATGAGGTGCAGACGTGATGGGGGATTCCGTCGCGTGCCTTCCAGGCCGGTTGGGAGAAGCTGCCCCACGGATAGAGCGCGTCGATGAGCACGATGTCGAGGTCGCGGGCGAGGCGGCGATGCTGGAAGCCGTCGTCGAGCACGAGACAATCGACGTTGTGCTGCTGACGGGCCTCGGCGGCGCCGGCGACGCGATCGGGGTTGACGATTACCGGCACGCTTGGCAGGGCCTCGTGAAATTCGAGGACTTCGTCGGCGGTGCCGCCGGGCGGTGTCTTGTAGCCGCGGGTCAGGATGGCCGGTCGGTGGTCCGAGGCCTGTAACTTCTGGACGAGTGCGATGACGAGGGGTGTTTTTCCGGTGCCGCCGACGGTGAGGTTGCCGACGCTGACGACGGGCAGGTCGGCGTGGTGCGTAGCGCCGGGGACGTGGTCGTAGTAGAGGTTGCGGGCGCCGATGACGCCGCGGTAGAGGAGCGCGAATGGCGACAACAGGCGACGCATGTGAGCTGAAGCCCAAGCGGTCGGCGGGGCGCGGGCCGCTAGACGTTTCGCAGCAGGCCGGCCTCGCGTTGCCACTGGATGGTGCGCGGGATGCCGGCGGTCAGGGGCACTTGCGGCCGATAGCCGAGCAACTGGCGCGCCTTGGTGATGTCGGCGACGTAGTGGGTGACTTCGCCGGAGCGGGAGGATTCGTAGCGCGCGTTGGGCTCGCGGCGCAGCGCGAGCGCGATGAGGTTGACGAGGTCCATGAGCGTCGAGCCGCGGCCGTAGGCGACGTTGACGGTCTCGCGCTGGAGGCGGCCGGACACGAGGGCGTCGATGCCGCTGATCACGCCGTCGGTGCAGTCATCCACCCAGGTGAAGTCCAGGACTTTTTCCGGGCCGAAGACGACGATCGGCTCGCCGTCGGCGATGCGGCGGATGAAGAGCGGGATGACGCGCTCGAGGCGGTCGAGGTCGCAATCATAGCGCCCATAGACGTTGCTGAAGCGGAAGACGAGGCACGGCAGGTCGTAGCATTCCGCGTACGAGTAGATGAAGGCTTCGCCGGCGATCTTGGAGGCGCTATAGGGACTCTCGGCGACGACGAAATCGGCCTGGGCCTCGTCGGTGACGTGCCGGTGAATGTCGCCGTAGACCTCGCGCGAGCTGCCGAAGAGCAGCGGGGTGCGTTGCTGGCGGCAATAATCGAGCACGCTGAAGGCGATGGCGACATTCTCCATGGCGCGCTCGGGGTGCTGGACAAGCTCGAAGACCTTGGCGTGGGCGGCGAGGTGCACGACGGCGTCGAAGCGTCCGGTGACGGGCAGCGCGCCGGGCTTGCCGCCGCAGAGGTTGTGCTGAATCGTCGGGATACGGTTGGTCCAGGTGTTGGCGCGGTAGTCGATGCCCACGACCTCGTCGCCGCGCTCGAGCAAGCGCAGGCCGAGGTTTGTGCCGATCTGGCCGCTCGAGCCGGTAATCAGGATGCGCATGGCCGCTCCGTTCGGACGATGGACGCCCACGGCGGGCCTTTGTAACGTGGGTGCGTATGGGTCGTCAACGCGGCACCGCCTGGACGGAAGCCCGGGCCATACTCCGGCGAGGGTCGGGCGAGCTGCTGATCGTCAAAACGCACGCCGCCGACGATACGCCGTGGCAATTCCCGGGCGGGCACGTGCCCGGACCGGCGTTGCCCGAAGAGAGCCTGCGTCGACTGTGCCTGGCAGGGTTGGGGCTCGAGTTGGGGCCGCTGGTGGGGCAGGCGGCGTTCGTGCAGCGTTTCGGGACGCACGCGGTGACGTATCTGCACTTCGTCGGGGCCGTCGCGGATGACCAAGCGACGCCGCTGGGGTACGCGGAATTGCGTTGGGTCGCGCCCGGACAGCTTTGCGAATATGTGCTCGATGCGCCCTCGCGGCACATGGCGGCGCGGTTGCTGGCGGAGGGCGGTTGAGCAGGGCGCACGGGTCGGCCGGCGCTACGCGCCTTTGGCGCGGAGCCAGCGGGTGACGCCGCGGTCGTGGGAGATCAGGCTCAGCAGCTCTTCGAGGTACGAGGTGAGCGGCGGGCACTCTGGGAAGCGGTCGCCGAGCTCGGCGCGCAGGCGGCTGTTGTCGTAGAGCACGTTCATGTTGAGGAACGGCAGGTAATTTCGCAGCGAAGCGAAAATGCGGCGTTGCTCGGGCGTGCGGATGTAGTTGCGGTGCACGTCGCGCGTCCACTGGGCCAACGGGATGAGCCGCAGGGGCACGGGGCGACCGTAAAAGCGATCGAGGATCGGAGATAGCTGGCCGAACGTCGCCGTACCCTGGTCGCCCGCGGAAATGTGGTAGCAGTCGTACTGCAGGTGGGGCAGTTGCAGCAGGCGGATGATGCTGTTGACGACGAACTGGACGGGGACCGCGTCGGGCCGCCCGGCGGGGTTAATCGGGACGGCATCGAGTTCATTAAGCAGCGGGACGAATTGAAGGATCGCCCGGGCGAAGGCGGCATCGGGGACGCCGGCGCTGAGGACGACCGAGGGCCGCACGACGAGCACGGGCAAGCCGCTGGAGCGGACCAGCTCCTCTGCGACGGCCTTGGAATGCGTGTACTCGTTGTGGTGCTCGCTCCGCGGGCGCCGTCCGTCTTCCTCGGTCAGGCACTCGTTAGCGACGACGCCGCTGACAAACGCGGTGCTCAGGCACACGAGGAGCGGATTGCGCGTGCACTCGCGGGTGAATTCGATGAGGTGCTTGGCGCCGGCGATATTGGTCCGCCGGCAAGCGGCGGCGCGGATAAACGAAGTTTCCGCCGCGCTGTGGATGATGATGTCGGCCTCGCGGCGAACGCTGTCATAATCGGCGTCGCTCAGGCCGAGGCGCTTGGCGCTCACGTCGCCGGTGACGGCGGAGAGGGCGGCGTCCGCGTGCGGCTCGCCGGACGCGGAGCGTTTGAGGCGCTGGGCGAGGCGCAGTTCGGGATGGCCATCGGTAGTGGGGCGCACGAGGGCCCACACCTTCCCCACGGGTTGTGTGAGCAACGTCCGCACCAGTTCGCCGCCGATGAGGCCGGTGGCTCCAGTAACGAAGACGTTCGTATCCTTCTGTAACACTCGTCACTCCCGGCGCACCAGCGGCGGTCCCGCGTCACGTGACGGGACGGCCTTCCGTTGCCGCCGGTGCTCGATCGTGCTGGCTACTCGCACCCGACACACCAAAAGTGCAGCCGGCCATACTCAGGATAGCGTCAATGTCGGCGGGTGCAAACCCCGCGGGGGGCGGATTATGGGCCACGGGCGGCGGCCTGCCCGGGGGCGCCGGTTGCCCACGCCCTCCGACATCCGGGGCGTGAAAGCCCGGGCACGTTGAAGCCGGCCGGGCATTCGGGCTATACTCACGTACGTCCGGATGTTTGTGGAGGCGTTTTTTTGCTCGTGCGAAGACGGAAATGACTGCCGCTGGCCACGACCCTGGTCCAGGGTCAGCGACCCGCCCACCCAGGCAGGATTCCGGGCGACCCGGATACCCGGCTGGGGCAGCGCGCCTTCGTCCGCACGCGCGCCTAACCGCGGCCACGAAGCGAACGTGTGCGGGGGCAAAACCAGTTCTGCTATGCGGTCTGCGTCCGCGCGTTCGCCTCTACTGCGGACGGTCGTTCGTCCGGTCAGCGCACTGGATCGTTGAAGAAAGGGGCCAATCGGTATGAAGAAAGTCAGGGATTTCTTTGCCTCGCGCACCGGCATCATCGTGGTCGGCCTGGTGCTGGGCGGCTTGGCGGTCACGCTGCAGAGGCTCGGCAACCCGCCGAACATGGGGGTGTGCGTGGCGTGCTTCACGCGGGATATCGCTGGGGCACTCGGTCTGCACCGGGTCGCCGCGGTGCAGTATTTGCGGCCGGAGATCCCGGCATTCTGCCTGGGGGCGTTCGTGGCGGCGCTGGCGTTCCGCGAATTCCGGCCGCGGACGGGGTCGGCACCGGTCGTGCGGTTTGTGCTCGGCATGTTCGCGATGCTGGGAGCGCTGATCTTCCTGGGCTGCCCGTGGCGGGCGCTGCTGCGGCTGGCGGGGGGGGACTGGAACGCGATCCTCGGCATCGCTGGATTAGCCGTCGGCGTCGGGGTGGGGGTGCAGTTTCTCAAGGCCGGTTTCAATCTCGGCCGCTCGTATCCGACCCGAATGCTGGCGGGGTTGACGATGCCCCTCGTGATGGCCGTGCTGCTCGGACTGGCGATTTACTACCCGAACGCGGCGCCGAAGCCGGCGGCGGCCGCGGGGCAAGCCACGGCGCCAGCTCCGACCCCGGCGGCCTTGTTTCTGAGCAAAGAAGGGCCGGGATCGAAGCACGCCCCGGTGCTGTACTCAATCGGGGCGGGGCTCGTGATCGGATTCCTGGCGCAGCGGACCCGGTTCTGCACGGTGGGCGGCATCCGCGACGTCATTCTGATGCGAGACTTCCATCTGCTCAGCGGCGTCGTCGCTTTTGCGGCGGCCGCGTTCGGGATGAACCTGCTCTGGGGGCAGTTTCACGCCGGATTCGCGAACCAACCGATCGCCCACACGACGCACTGGCTGAATTTCGCGGGCATGGCACTGGCGGGGCTGGCGTTCACGCTGGCGGGCGGGTGTCCGGGCCGGCAGGTGTTCCTGTCGGGCGAGGGCGACGGTGACGCGGCGGTGTTCGTCCTCGGGATGCTGGCGGGAGCGGCCGTGGCGCACAACTTCCTGACGGTCGGCAACAGCGTGAATGCGGCGTACGCGGTCGTGATCGGGCTAGTGGTGGTGGCGGTGATCGGGATGCTCGGGCGGGAGAAGCTGTCCGTTGCGAGGTGAACATGGCTGTCAACGTAGACGCGCGCGGGCTGTCCTGCCCGCAACCGGTGATCCTGACCCGGAAGGCCTTGCAGGAGGCCGGCGGCGGCGAAGTGGTGGTGCTGATCGACTCGATGACGCAGGTTTACAACTGCACGCGGGCCGCGGAGAAGCTCGGCTGGCAGGCCACATACGAAGAGCAGATTGAGGCCTTTGCGCTCACACTGCGGAAGTAGCGGCGCCGACCGGTTGGCCGGCGGCGGGCGGATCATGATTTACCTGGACCATGCGGCGACATCCTGGCCCAAGCCGGAGCCCGTTCAGGAGGCCATGCTGCGCTATATGCGCGACGTGGGGGTCACGCCGGGCCGCAGCGGCCATCGGCTGGCGAACGAGGCGGAGCGGACCCGTCTGGATGCCCGGGAGGCGGTCGCGGAACTGTTCGGCGCGTCGGATCCGCTGCGCGTGGTGTTCACGTCCGGCGGCACGATGGCGCTGAACCTCGTCCTGTTCGGGCTACTGGCGCGCGGAGCGCACGTCGTCACGACCGGAATCGAGCACAACGCGGTGATGCGACCGTTGCGGGCGCTGGCGGCGCGGGGCGTGACGATGTCTGTGGTGCCGTGTCGTGCGGACGGGACGCTGGACGCGGCCGCGGTGGCCGAGCAGCTCCGCGGCGAGACGCGGCTTGTGGCCGTGAATCATGCTTCGAACGTCTGCGGCACCGTGCTGCCGGTGCGCGCGATCGGCGCGATCACGCGTGAGCGGGGCATTCCGTTGTTGGTGGATGCGGCGCAGACGGGCGGGGCATGGCCCGTGGACATGCAGGCCGACAACATCGACCTGCTGGCCTTTGCTGGGCACAAGGGACTGCTGGGGCCGGGCGGCACCGGGGGACTCGTGTTGGGCGACGATTTCGACGTCGCGCGTTTGCCGCCGCTGGTGTATGGCGGAACGGGCAGCCGGTCGGAGCACGAGGAGCAACCGGAGTTTCTGCCGGACAAATACGAAGCCGGGACGCCGAACATGGTCGGGTTGGCGGGGCTGGCGGCGGGCGTGCGCTACGTGCTGGAGCGCGGGGTGGCGCAGATTCGCGCGCACGAAGCGGCGTTGACCGGCCAACTGATCGCGGGTTTGCGAGACATACCGGGCGTGCGCGTCGTCGGCACGCAGGACGCGCAGCGTCAGACGGCGGCGGTGTCGTTCACGCGCGCGGGGCGGTCCTGTAGCGCGGTGGCACACACGCTGGACGAGGAATACAGGGTCCTCTGTCGGCCTGGGCTGCACTGTGCCCCGCAGGCCCACCGGACGCTGGGCACGTTTCCCGACGGCACGGTGCGGCTGTCGGCGGGGTCGCAGACGACGCCCGCGGAGATTGCGCAAGCGATTTCTGCCGTTGCGCAGGTGGCGAGGGTAGAATGACGTGTTTGAATTTGCCGTGATCCTGGTGCACAGTACGAGCCACGCGATCCAGGCGGAACGGGTGCTCGGGCGCGCGGGGCTCGTGGCGAAGCTGATCCCGACGCCGCGGCACCTGAGCAGCGACTGTGGGTCGGCGGTGCGGATCGCGGCCGGGGACCGGGCGGCGGTTGAGCAGTCGCTCCGGGCGGCGCAGGTGTCGATCGACCGGATTGAGTTGTTGGATGGCTAGAGTGCGCTGGGGAGCGAAGGTGCTTCGCTCCGCCGAGCGCCGGGATGTTACAGAGGAATTGTCGATGAGCGCGAACGTGAAGGTTGGCAAGTCAGCGGGTTTGTTGGCGGCTGCGGCGTGTGCAGTCGCGGTGCTCATGGTGCTGGCGGGTTGCGAGACGACGCCGAAGTCGAGCAAAACGACGGCGGTGAAACCGGCGCGCGAGCAGGCGGCGCCGAAGGCCGAAGCCGGGCAGCCGAAAGCACCGGCGCGAACCGGGGCGGAGAAGCCGGCGGCGCCGAAGCCGGCGACCGGCGAGGGTCCTGCGAAGGCGGGTGCGAAGGCGCCGGCCGAGCCGCCACCGCCTCCTCCCCCGCCCCCGCCCGCTCCGGCTGCCAAGCCGCAGACGCCGCCGCCACCACCACCTCCTCCGCCACCGCCGAGCGCCAAGCCCGAGGCGCCCCCGGCCGCGCCGCCGAAGCCCGAGACCCCCGCGGCGCCCGCGCCCCCGGCGCCACCGCCGGCTCCGCCACCGGCACCCGGCGCACCGGCGCCGACGGAGCCGCCCGCGGGCGGCGTGGCGCAGATGGAGTTGAATCCGAAGGACTTCAACTTTGGCGAGATCTGGCAGGGCACGCCGGCCAAGCGTGAGTTTACGGTGAAGAACGTGGGGGCCGCGCCGCTGACGCTGAACGCGACGACCTCGTGCGGGTGCACCGTGGCGAGCAAGCCCACGAGCCCGTTGCCGCCCGGGGAGACGACGACGTTTTCGATTACATACAACACGGGACAGCCTGGCCACGCCGGCAAGGTGGCGACGCTGACCACCAACGACCCGAACCAAGCGACGGTAACGATCAAGGTGGAGGGGGACGTGAAGCCCCTGTTCGCCGCCACGCCGGCGGACCGGATCACATTCCAGGCCATGGAGTTGGAGTCGCGCGAGAGCCAGACGATCAAGCTGGAAAACAAGTACACCGGTCCGCTCCACCTGAAGCTGAAGGCGGACCAGGACCTGGGCCGGTTCGAGGCTGAGTTGAAGGAGGTTCGGGAGGGTCAGGAATACGAGTTGACGGTGACTACCAAGCCGCCGCTGACGACGGGCACGAACGCTGGCGCCGCGATCCTGGAGACGGGTCTGGAGGCGGTGCCGACGGTCACGATACAGTTATTGGCGCTGGTGCAGCCGCGGGTATCGGTGATCCCGGCGCAGCTTTTCGTTACCCAGGCGACGACGCAACCGCTCGAGCAAATGGTGCGCGTGCAATACCGTGCCGACAAGCCGCTCAAGATCGTCGCCGTCAACCCGAGCCTGGACACGATTCAGTGCGAGGTGAAGGAAGACGCGCCCATCGCGCCCGATGCGAAGACGGCGTTTCATCAAATCCGGGTCACGTTACCGCCGTACGACAAGTTACCCGCCGAGGGAGCCAAGATCGAGATTGTGACCGACGACCCCGCGCCGGAGTTTCAGAAGTTGACGTTGCAGGTGGTCAAGCGTGCGCCGCCGCCGCCGAAACCACCGACGGTCCGGCCAGGTCCGCAATAACAAGGAGTGCCGATGGCATCGCCCGCGGCGAAACGCCTGACGCAAATGACCAAAGCCGCCGGCTGAGCGGCGAAAATGGCGCCCGACGCGCTGGCGCAGGTTCTGCGTCCGTTAGCCGAGATGTTTCCGGCGGAGAGATACGCCGACTTACTCGTCGGCTTGTGGCCGAGTGACGACGCGGCCGTATACCGACTGGGTGAGGACCGCGCGCTGATCGCGACGGTGGATTTCATCACGCCGGTGGTCGACGACCCGTATCAATTCGGTGCCGTGGCGGCGGCGAACGCGCTCAGCGACGTGTACGCGATGGGCGGGCAGGTTGTGCTCGCGTTGAACGTCTGCTGTTTTTCGGAGTGCCTGGGTGTCGAGACCATCGGCGAGATTCTCCGCGGTGGCGCAGAGAAAGTGGCGGAGGCCGGCGGCGTGCTGGTCGGGGGACATACCATCGCGGACGAGGAGCCGAAGTACGGCTTGGTGGCGCTGGGGTTTGTGCACCCCGCGCGCGTACTCACCAAGGGCGGGGCCAGGCCGGGCGACGTACTGATCCTGACCAAGCGGCTCGGCGTGGGGATCATCACGACCGCGGCCAAGGCGGACCAGGTGCGCCCCGAGCACATCGCGGCCGCCGTGGACTCGATGCAGCGGTTGAACCGCGGCGCGTCGCAGCAGGTTCAGGCGGCCGGCGCGCACGCGTGCACCGATGTGACGGGCTTCGCGCTGCTGGGACACGCGTGCGAAATCGCGGAGAAGAGCGGCGTGCGGCTGCAATTCGACGCGCGCCGGATTCCGTGGCTGGCGGGGGCCCAGGAGTCCGCCGAGCAGTGGCTGTTTCCCGCCGGGACGGCGCGCAACCGCACGGCGTATGCGGGCCAGGTGCGTTTCGCGGCCGGGATTGCGGAGGAGACGCAGCAATTGCTGTTTACGCCGGAGACGTCTGGGGGGCTGATCGCGGCGATTCCTCCGGACCGGGTGGACGGGCTGGTGGCGGCGTTTCGGGCGGCGGGGGAGGACGTGTGGGTAGTCGGGGAAGTGCAGTCCGGCGGGGGCCTGCCATGGATCGAAGTGGGACCATAGGGTTTTCCCTAAGAGCACCTATCAAGACTCGGGCGTTTCGACCCTCGCCCAGCCCATCGCTAAGAAGGAGGGGGGTTACAGATTGTGCGGACTTGTCGGCGGGTTGCGGTCGCGCGTGGGGAGTCGTATAATGGCGGGTCGTTGGGTCATTTGCGTCCGTGGATGGGTGTGGCCATGCCCGAGGCGGGGCAGCAAGCAGCGCGTGCGAATCGTCGGACGCCGGGCGGGCGGCGGTGGGTTCCGTCTGCCGTAGTCCTGGCGGATCTGGATACCCAACTCATGCTCCAGGCCCAGGCGGGGAATCGGGAGGCGGCCAACGCGTTGGTTGATCGGAACTTCGCGCGCATCTCCGGGTACATCAGTCACCTGATCGGGGATCGGCGCCAGGCCGAGGACCTGACACAAGACGTGTTCATGCGGGCGCTGGGGCCCGGGCAGCCGTACGAGCCGACGGCCAAGGTGGCCGTGTGGCTGTACCGGATGGCGACGAACGCGGCCTTCAACTACGTCAAGAGGCCGGACACGAAGCGGCGCGCGGCGGAACCGTCGGCGGACACGTGGGAGCCTGCGGACCGGCGTGCGTCAGCCCCGGATCAGATTATGGATCAGGCCGAGCGCCGGGCGCAGGTGGCTGCGGCGCTGCGGGATTTGCCGCTGAACCAGCGGGTCGCGCTGACGCTCTTCCTGCACGGGGGCTGCTCGTACGAGCAGATCGGCAGCGTGCTGGACGTCACGGTGGAGTCCGTGCGCAGCATGTTGCGGCGGGCGCGGACCGGACTCCGCGCCCGGCTGAACGGGCTGCTGTAGCGCGACGCCGGCCAAGCCGGTGACGCTGCGCTGCGACCGGGCGGGCCCCTTCCCGTGTCACGGCCGGACAAGTACGATCTGCGACACGCCGGGAGGTTTGGCGGCGTGAAGGAGTGCGCCATGTATGGAAGCGCGGCGCTTGCTGGGTGTGTCGCAGGGCTCGCGGTGGGTCTGTCGGCGCTGGCGGGCTGCGACGTGCTGATGCAGGAATTTCGCGATCAGCTCGGGCTGCCGATCAACGTTGCGGCGGGGTTGCAGGCCGAAACGGTCGTGGCAGAGGCGGCACACCCGACCGGGTTGGCGTTCGCGCCGGACGGGCGGGTGTTCTACAGCGAGAAGGACACGGGGCAAATCCGGGTCATGGTCGACGGCAAGCTGCTGGATGCGCCGTTTGCCGAGGTGCCGGTGAACATCGCGGGCGACCGCGGCCTGCTGGGCATCGCGGTGCACCCGAGCTTCAACGTGAACAGCCGGATCTACGTGTTTTACACACGCTCGCTCACCGGGCAGGTCACGGGCGATCCGAACGCGGTCGTGGACAATCGCGTCGTATACTTCGTGGCGACCGGCGACGTGGCCAGCGAGGGCGAAGTGTTCGTCGCCGCGATTCCGACGCAGGGGGTCGGGCAGCGGGTCGGTGGGCGGATCGGGTTTGCGTCCGACGGCACGCTCTTCGTGGCGGTGGGCGATCAGGGCAGTCTTCTGGCCGCACAGGATACGAGCCGCCTGTCCGGCAAGATCCTGCGCTACAACGATGACGGCACGATCCCGGCGGGCAACCCGATCGCCAACTCGGCGGTGTACGCGCGCGGCCTGCGCGATCCGCAGGGCCTGGCCTTCGACCCCGTCAGCAAGCTGTGTTTTGTCACCGATCAGAACCTGGTCTCGGACCACGAGATCGACCGCATCGAGGCGGGCAAGGACTATGGCTGGCCCGCGGTCATTGGAGTCGCGGATACGCCGGATGAACTGGCCTATGCGGCCGCGACGCCGGAGTACGTCGATCCGCTGTTCACGTCGGGGTCGGATTTTTCGCCGCTGGTCGGGGTGGCGTTCAACCCGAGCACGAAGTACAGGCTGGACAGCGTGCTCCAACTGTTCTACGGCATTTCGGATACGCTGAGTGTCCGGCGGCTGGTATTGACGGACGGGCGCGACGGCGTGGCGGGTGAGCACAGTTTTGCGGCCGGGTTTCCCAGCCTCATCACGGATATCGAGTTTACGTCCGCGGGGACTCTCTACGTCGCGTGCCAGAACGCAATTCTGCGGGTGGTGACATACCCGTAGCGTGGGTGACGGGGCAGCCGGGCGCGGCGAAAGCCGCCGGGCTATTTCGCCAACTCCTCCGTCAACTCGCGCTCGGCCTGGGTCCAGTCCGAGAATTCGTCGCCGGGGGCGCCATCGCGCGCCAGGAAAATCTGGTAGGCGCGGAGGCGAATCTGCTCATCCGTTGGTCGGCGACGGGAAGCCTCTCTGGCGGGCGTCGGTCGGACGATGCTGGGCGGTCTGATGGTAGCCGCCTTGGCAGCTCGTTTCACCTCTTTGGCCATGTGCGTATCTCCAGGCTTGGTTGAGTATTTCGATCTCAGACCCGTCGGGCGTATGCTTGTCGGCGAGCAAGCCGTCGCCGGTGGGCGCCGAACAACACGGATGTATTGTACCCGTGTGATTCTGGACCGTTAAGGTCTCAGGAACGAGAGATTCATCGCGCCGAGAGCCGCGGGGGCGTTCGTGCGCGCGCCCGGCCGTGAGTATTTCGGGCGAGTGCGACAAACCTGGTCTATTTCAGATGCTCGGGCCGGCGATACGCGACGCGGCCGGCCTTGATGACCGTGCGGACACGGGGGCGACCCGGGGTGTAGAACCAGGCGTCCAGCGAGGGGGTGTCGAGCACGACGAGGTCGGCGTCGAACCCGATCTCGATGGCGCCGACGCGCTTGTGCACGTCCAGCGCGGCGGCGGCGTTCGCCGTACACGCCACGAGCACTTCGGTGGGTAGCAGCCGCAACTGGCAGCAGGCGATGTTCATGATCCAGGGGAGGGACTCGATCATGCAGGAGCCCGGGTTGTAGTCGGTCGCGAGGGCGACGGGCAGGCCGGCGTCGATCATCCGGCGCGCGTCGCAGTGTGGAACGCCGAGGAAGAACGAGGTGCCGGGCAGGAGCACGGCGATGGTGCCGGCGGCCTTCAGGGTGGCGAGGCCGGTGTCGGTGACGTGCTCGAGGTGGTCCGCCGACAGGGCGCACAGCTCGCCGGCGAGCTTGCTGGCCCCGATTTGGGCCAGCTCGTCGGCGTGCAACCGGGGGCGCAGGCCGGCGGCGGCGGCGCGTTGCAGGATATGGCGCGCCTGCACCACGTTGAAGGCGCCGCGGTCGCAGAAGACGTCGCAGAAGCGGGCCAAGCCTTGCCGCGCGATGCTCGCCAGCAGGTCCTCGCTGGCAATCAGGTCGATGAACTCGTCGGGACGGTCGGCAAACTCGACCGGCAGCGCGTGGGCCCCGAGGTAGGTCGCGTCGAGGCTGATCGGTTGTTGGCGGTCCAACTCGCGAATCGCTTCGAGCTGCTTGAACTCGTGCTCCGGGGTCAGGCCGTAACCGCTCTTGCATTCGACGCGCGTGACGCCGAGAGCCAACATGCGTTGCAGGCGCGGCAGGTTCTCGGCGACCAGCTCGTCGATGGTGGCGTTGCGGACGGCCCGGCAGGTGGCGTGAATGCCGCCGCCCGCCTGGAGAATTTCCAGGTATGACGCGCCGCCGAGGCGCCGGATGAATTCCGCGCAGCGTTCGCCGGCGAAGGGGATGTGCGTGTGGCAGTCGATGAGGCCGGGGATGACACAGCCGCCTTCGGCGGAGAGCGTCGCGACGCCTTCGTCAAGCGGGGCCTCCTGAGCGGGGCCGAACCAGGCGATGCGGCCGTCACGGATGAGCAGGGCCGCGTCGCGCAGGAGGTCAAACTCGCGCATGCGGCGTCCGGTCAGCGGGCCGGGCGGCACGACGACGAGAGTTCCGATGTTCCGGATCAGGTGTGAAGTGGTTTCGACGGTTTCCTTGACCATGTGGCGGCTCCGCGTGGTGCATGGGCGAGATCGGGCGACGAGGCCCGCGCGGGGGCGCTTGTTGGACACGCCGCGAGGGTGAATAATACCACACGCTGGCCGGTTTGGGCTGGTCCGCGCGCGAAGGAGAGCGAGATGTTGCGTAGGGCATCGAGAGCGGCGTGCTTGTTCGCGGCGATGGTGGGGCTGGCGACGGCCGGGTGCCTTGTCAGCCTCGTCCCTGATAACAACGGGGGCGGCACGACCAACCCGCCGACCACGATCACCATCAAAGTCAGCAACCAGACGAGCCGGTACGTCGACTCGCAGGTCTACGTGGGTAAGCCCGGCGAGACCAAGGACGTGTTCTTCACGATCCCGGCTGACCAGCAGAAAGGCGCCTTTCAGTTCCTGCATGCGGGGGAAGAAGCCGTTGCGACCGTGAGTTGCGACCAGGTCGACTTTCTGGGCACGCTCGGCGGCCTCTATGGCGACGATCTGCGGAACCCGCTGAAGGCCGGTCAGAAGAAGATTCTGGAGATGGGCGACAGCGTTCAGTGCGGCGATACCATCGTGTTCACGTTCACTTACGATGTGCTCAGGGACAGCTTGATCACCAGCTTGGCCATTGTGCCGCTCGGCGGGTAAGGGGCCGGGGCGGCGAGCCGGTTCCCTCTGTGACAAGATCGGCGGGCACCCCGCGCCGGCCGATCTTCCGTTTGGGGGGCGTGCAGGCCGCGCACACAATCTGCACACGATCCAGACGGGGACTTAACCGGGTCTTAACCAAGTCCGCGTACAAGCATGTGGGTGAAGGCGCCGTGGCCGGTCTGTTCGGGCGCCGGGATTCGCCCAAACGCGAGGAGGTGCGTCATGCTCGCACGCGGAATCGGGCCGGTGGCGCTGGGCGTGGGGTTGGGCTGGCTACTGTGCGGGTCGGCGGCGGCACAGAAGGCGGAGCTGTCCGGTGCGGTCAAGATCGATGGGTCGAGCACAGTTTACCCCATCACGGCGGCCGCCGCGGAGTTGTTCAGTGACGTGCAGCCGAAGGTGCAGGTGACGGTCGGCATCTCCGGCACGGGCGGCGGGTTCAAGAAGTTTCTGGACGCCAAGCCCGAGCTGCGCACGGACATCTCGGATGCATCGCGGCCCATCAAGCCGACGGAGAGCGCTAGGGCGAAGGAGGTCGGCATCGAGTTCATCGAGCTGCCGATCGGCTACGACGGCATCGCGGTGATGGTCAACCCGCAGAACACGTGGTGCGATGCGCTGACGCTGGCCGAGCTGAAGAAAGTGTTTGAGTCCGGCAGCCGGATTGCCAGTTGGAAGGACATTCGCGCCGGCTTCCCGGACGTGCCTTTGAAAATCTACGCCCCCAGCAGCGACAACGGGACATACGACTATTTCGTCGAGGCGGTCATCGGCGGCGACGCGAAGACGCTGCGGTCCGACCCGATCTACAGCGCCAGCGCGACGCAGACGGCCAACGTCCAGGGCATAGCGGGCGACAAGGGGGCACTGGGCTTCTTCGGGTTCTCATACTACGAGAACAACAAGGACCGTCTGAAGCTGCTGGCGATCGACAACGGCGACGGCAAGCCGCTGAAGCCGGCGCTGGACGCGATTCGATCCCACGCCTACCAGCCGTTGTCGCGGCCGCTGTTCCTGTACGTCAACCGCACGGCGGCGGATCGCCCGGAGGTCCAGGCGTTTGTGCAGTTCCTGTTGAAAAACGCCAGGAAGATCGTCGAGCACCCGAAGGTCGGATATGTCGCCCTGCCGCCCGAGTTGTACGAGGTCGTGCTGAAGCGCTTCGAGAAGCGAGTCACGGGGACCGTGTACAAGGACGAGCACGCCGTGCACCGGCCGCTCGCCGAGATGTTCAAGCCGATCGACTAGCGCGGTTGGAGCGAAGATGCGGCGCTGGCAACGAGCGCGAGAAGGCGGCCTGCGCGGGCTGTTCTTTCTGTGCGCGCTCGTTTCGATCGCCGTGACGATGGGCATCATCCTGGTGCTCTTCGGCGAGTCGCTGCCGTTTTTCCGGCACGTACCATTCACGAGCTTTCTCTTTGAGCGGAGCTGGGCGCCGCGGACGGGCCAGGAGTACGGGATTCTCCCGCTGGTGTGCGGCACGTTTCTGATCGCCGTGCTGGCGTTGGCCGTCGCGATTCCGATCGGCCTGGCGACGGCGATCTACATGAGCGAGTACGCCGCGCCCGTGGTTCGTCAGGTCGCGAAGCCGGTGTTTGAGATTCTGGCGGGCGTGCCGACGGTCGTGTACGGCTACTTTGCGCTGACGTTCATCACGCCATATCTGCTGCGGCCGCTGCTGCCGTCGATCGAGGTGTTCAACGCGCTGAGTGCGGCGATTGTCGTTGGGATCATGATCATTCCGACGATTTCGTCGCTGTGCGACGACGCGCTGCGGGCGGTGCCGCGCAGTCTGCGTGAGGCCGGCTACGCCGTGTCCGCCACGAAGCTGGAAGTGTGCACGCGGATCGTGTTGCCGGGGGCGATGTCGGGGGTGGTGGCGGCGGTGCTGCTGGCGCTCGCCCGCGCCGTGGGGGAGACAATGGTGGTCGCGATCGCGGCCGGCAGCACGCCGAAGATCACGGCCAACCCGCTGGTGAGCGTGCAGACGATGGCGGCGTACATCGTGCAGGTGTGCAAAGGGGATGCGCCCGCGGGGACGATCGAGTACCAGTCGATCTACGCCGTGGGACTTACGCTGTTCGCCATCACGCTCGCGGTGAACGTGGTGGCCCAGAAGGTCATGGCCCGATTTCGGGAGGTGTACGAATGATCACGCTGGCCGGGCCATCGCTCGTGCGGCCAATGGGGTTTCGACCGCGGCTGGCCCGTCGGCGCCTGGTTGGCCGGGTGTTCGCGATCCTGTGCCTGGTTGCAGGGCTGGTCGCCGTACTCGTGCTCGGGGCGCTGCTGTGGCACATCTGCCGGCAGGGGGCGGAACTGCTCAGCGTGCATTTTCTGACGAGCTACGAATCCACGCTCGAGCCGCTGACGAGCGGCATCAAGGCGCCGCTGTGGGGGACGATCTGGCTGATGGCGCTGACGACGATCCTGACGGTGCCGGTCGGCGTCGCAGCGGCCGTCTACCTCGAGGAGTACGCGTCGCAGAATCGGCTGACGCGCTTCATCCATCTGAACATTGCGAACCTCGCCGGCGTGCCGTCCGTGGTTTACGGCCTGCTCGGGCTGACCGTGTTCGTGCGCTGGTGCGCTTTCGGACGCAGCGTGCTCGCGGGCGCGGCGGCGCTGGCATTGCTGGTGTTGCCGGTAGTGATCATCGCCAGCCGCGAGGGGTTGGTGGCGGTGCCGAAGTCCTTGCGCGAGGCCGCGTATGCTGTGGGAGCGACGCGCTGGCAGGCGATTCGGCACCACGTGCTGCCGGCGGCGCTGCCGGGCATCCTGACCGGCGTCATCCTGGCGTTGTCGCGCGCGATCGGCGAGGCGGCACCGCTGATCGTGGTCGGTGCGGTGGCGTACATCCGGGCGGTGCCCAGCGGGCTGCGCGCCCCGTTCTCGGCCATGCCAATCAAGATCTTCAACTGGTCGGAGTTGGCCGCGCCGGAGTTCGTGCGGCTGGCGGGGGCCGCGATCCTGGTCCTGCTGGGCGTTCTGCTGAGCATGAACGCGGTGGCCGTTGGAATCCGCGCATGGCAACAGCGGCACAAAACATGGTAGCGGCGGGCCGGAGACCCGAGGCGACCCAGGCGCTGCGGCTGGCGGCGCTGGTCGCGGCCCGCGGTCCGGCGGCGCCGGCGAGCACGGCCGCGGAGCCGGTGATCCGGGCGGAGCGCCTGACGATCCGCTACGGCGAGTTCGCGGCGGTGCGGGAAGTCTCGCTCGACATTGCGCCGGCGCAGGTGACCGCGATCATCGGCCCGTCCGGATGCGGAAAGAGCACGCTGCTGCGGGCGATGAACCGAATGAACGACTTCATCGAGCGCATGTCGGTGAGCGGCAAGCTGCTCTACCGCGGCGGCGACGTGTACGGGCCGGCGTGGGATCCGGTCGAGTTGCGGCGGCGGATCGGGATGGTATTTCAGCGGCCGAACCCGTTTCCGAAGTCCATATACAAGAACGTCGCGTGGGGACCGATGATCAACGGCTACCGCGGGCACCTGCCGGAGTTGGTCGAGCAGGCGCTGCGGAAGGCGGCGCTGTGGGAGGAAGTGAAGGACAAGCTCAACGAGAGTGCGCTGGCGCTGTCCGGCGGGCAGCAGCAGCGGCTATGCATCGCGCGGGCGATTGCGATGCAGCCGGACGTACTGCTGATGGACGAGCCGTGCTCATCGCTGGACCCGATCGCGACGCGGCACATCGAGGACCTGATCGACCAACTGAAGGCGCAATACACGGTCGTGCTGGTGACGCACAACATGCAGCAGGCGGCGCGGGTGTCGGACCGGACGGCGTTCCTATACCTGGGCGAGCTGGTCGAGGTGGGCGAGACGAGCCGGATGTTCACGACGCCGGACAATCCGCGGACGCAGGATTACATCACGGGGCGGTTCGGGTAGGCGTGACGGCGAGACCGGGGGGCGTTAGTGGCGGCCGTAGATGTACTCGGTGAGGTGCTCGACCGTCTGCTTGTCGCGGGCGGCGTGCCAGGCAAGAACGTCGCCGATGGAGAGCAGGCCGAGCAGACCGGTCTCGTCGACCACGGGGAGGTGGCGGATGCGCTGCTGCTTCATGATGGCCTCGATCTCGTCGATGGGGCGATCAGGCTTGATGAAGAGCACGTCCTTGGTCATCACGTCGCGGACGCGCGTGGTGACAGCGTCGCGCTGCTCCGCGACGACGCGGTTGATCACGTCGCGCTCGGTGATGATGCCAGTGATGTTCTGGCTATCGCCGACCACGAGGCAGCCGACTCGGGATTCGCGCATCAGCCGGCAGGCGTCGCCGATGCTGCTCTCTGCCGACACGGTGAATACGCCGCTGCGCGACTTCACGGCCAGCAGCTCTCTCGCGTTGGGCATCACGGCACCTCGCCTTTCACGCCGCATGGAGGTGACGACGGCCCGGCGGCCGCCGCGCCGTGTAACACGGCGATAGTAGCACCGAATTAGTAGGCGCGGTGGCAGCAAAGTCAACGGGGGACACGGGACGGACGCGTTGTTGGGACGCGAACGGAGCGTGGGCGGCTAGGCGCGGTGCTGCTGCAACCACGCGAGGCCGTGGTCCGCGACCTGCTGGATGACGCGCGGGTACAGCTCGCGTTCCGCGGCCATGACCCGCTGCGCCAGAGTCTCGGGCGTGTCGGCGAGCTGCACCGGCACACGTGCCTGGGCCACGATCGGTCCGTGGTCGTACTCGTTGTCCACGAGGTGCACCGTACAGCCGCTTTCCGTCACGCCCGCCGCGAGCACCGCCGCGTGCACCTGCCGGCCGTACATTCCCTTTCCACCGAAGCGCGGCAGCAGGGCCGGATGGATGTTGAGCACGCGGCCGGCGTAGCGGGGCGGCAGCCGCCAGAAGCACAGGAAACCGGCGAGGACGGCCAGGTCGACCGCGGCACGGTCCAGCGTGCGGGCGATCGCCGCGGAGAACTCGGTCTCGTCGGGATGATCGCGTTTCCGGACGATCTCGAGCGGCAGGCCGGCGGCCCGGGCGATTTCGACGCCGCGGACGGCGCTGCGCGAGCTGATGACGAGCGCGATTTCGGCATTTCGCAGCCGCCCGTCGCGAAGCCGCTGGAGGAGGTTTTCGAGGGTCGAGCCGGCACCGGAAACGAGCACGCCGAGACGGAGCGCAGGGTCGGCCCTAGTCGGCGCGTTCATGCTGGTGCAGGCTACAAGCGGCCGATATAATCGGCAACCAGGCCGGGATGCGGCGGCGCCCGGGCGGCCGGCGACGGGCTGAGTCGCGGCAGGCTGGAACCCCGCGGGCGCGCTCCGCCGGCCGGGCACTACAGGAAGGACAGAGCGGTGGCGATCAAGAACACGTTTACGTACGAACGGCAGGCGCAACTAAGCGTGGTGCTCGCGGCCATCGGCGGGGTGGCGTTCCTGACCGCGGCGGTCCTCCTGATCCGCAATTTCACGCGGCAGATGTTCTGGGTCGTCTACAACCCGAAGGGAATGTGGCTACCGATCCTCGGAGCCGCGCTGCTCATCAGCCTGGGCGCCGCGGTCGTCGGGTTCTTCGTCGGGTTGAACAGTGCTGGGCAACGCCGCAACACGCGCTCGCAGCTCTCGTGGTTGGGATTCTTCCTGAACGCGGGGATCATCGCGCTGGCGGTGTGCGCGGTAGTGTTCTTCTACTTCGCGAGAAATCCACTGAGCAAATAGGGCGTGCGGCGCGGCTAGGACTTGCCGCCGAGCTGTGCGGCGAGCTCGGCGAGGCGTTGTCGCGCACCCGTCGAGGCCCGCGGCGTAGGGTCGTCGGGGCCGGGAGAGGCGGCGGGGTGCGCATCGTCCGGCGGCGTGCCTTTGTTCGTGCACTGTCGGTCCTGGCGCCACCAGCGGTCGATGATCGCCTCGACGTCGCCGTCCGCAGTCCCCTCGCACCAGCGCTGGAAGAAATCCACGTCGCCGCTGCGCGGCAGGCGCGGCGGCAAGTCGATGAGGGTGCGCATAGGCATGAGCACGGAATCGCCGACGATGAAGGCCTCGCCGGGCCTCATACTTGGGAGCAGCCCGATCAGCGTGCGGAACTGGTCGCTGACGACGCGGGCGACGTAGTCCTGGTCGTCGGGGTTGTTCATGCGCATCAGGACCATGGAGTTGCACTGACTCAGGATCGTCTCGGAGATTTCGCTGGGCCGCTGGGTGACGACCATGGCCGAGACGCCGTATTTGCGGCCTTCGCGGGCGACTTTCTCGACGGCGTCGCGGGCGAACATGCGCTCAGCGCGGGCGGTGCGGGGCAGGTAGTTGTGGGCTTCCTCGAAGACGAGGACGAAGGGCTGGCGGACCTCGGGCGGGGCCCAGAAGTTGAAGTCGAACAAGGTGCGCGTCAGCATGGCGACGGTAACGTCGACGACGTCGAACGGCAGCCCCGACAGGTCCACGATCGTGAGGTTCTTGCGTGCGCCCAACCGGCCCAGCATCTGCCGGATTACGGCGGCCACGCTCCGGCTGAGCGTGCCGGGCGACGCGTCGGGGGGCAGAAACGGGGCCAGCTCGGTGTTGCGGGCCGCTTGCTCGACCGGGCGCAGGAGGAAGTCATAGCGCCGATCCGCGAGCCGCGTTTCGAGCTGGTTCACGAGCCCGAGCAGCCGGCCGAAGTAGGTGGCGTGGGGGACCTCGCCCTCCGCGTTCCCGCGGTTGAACTCCATCCGCCGCGTCAGGAGCAACTGCTCCTGCTCGTTGGGGGGCAGTTGTCGGAAGGGCAGACGCGAGAAGGCGTAGCTCACCGTGTTGAGCACAAAGCGCGCGTCGTTCATGTTCTCGGCGTAAGTGCGGAGCTGCTCAAGCGAATAGTACACGGGGGTGTCGATCGTGAACTCGGTGAGCAGCCCGAGCTCCGCAGCAGCGGGGCGCTTGAGCTTCTCCAGGGCCGCCCGCAGGAAGACCTTCTGGGCGTTGATGTTCTGCGGGTCGTGCGTGTCGAGGAAGAGCCGTTCGAACTCCTCGTAGCGCAACGTCCAGTAGGGCACGACGAGGCTGCGGTCGGAGAGGTACGTCACGTTCGGCAGCAACTGGCCGCGGTCGTCGCTGAACGCGGCCCGGTATTCCCCGTGCATGTCGAACAGCACGATCTGGGTGTACGGGAGTTGCAGGGCTTCGTAGAGGATCTTGGCGGTGGTCACGCTCTTGCCGGACCCGCTGTTGCCCATGATGGCGACGTGCTTGGCGAAGAACTCCTTACCGAGGGCGCGGACCTCGAAGCTGGGGTCGACGGCGAAGCGGCCGAGCGAAAAGGCCTTCTTCTGTCCGCGCTCGATGGCGCGCTCGTCGAAGCAGCCGAAGATGACGCGGAAGTCCTCCTCGACGCCGAGGCGGACCGGGTCGCCGATGGTCGGGTACTCGTTCACGCCGCGGGTGAACTTGTCGCCGCAGACGGTGCCGATCAGTTGGGCGCGGAGGGTGACGTAGCGGGGCTGGTCGGGGTCGGGGCCGGGCTCGAGGTCGCCGTGGAAGCCGACGCGGGTAACGTAGCCGATGATCGTGGCGCGGTGCATGGGGAAGGTGACGTAGGTCCCCAGGCGGCCGACACGGTACATGTGCCCGTGGTGCTCGATGTGCAGGTCGCTGACGCTGATCTGCACGTCGACGGTGTCGCCCTCGACTCCGATAACATGTCCGATCTCGAGCGGGTCCATCCGGCAGCTCCCGTGATGCCTGGGTTGCTGTCAGATTCATCGAACCGATGTGGTGGGTGCGTCAGCGGGGAAAAAAGAACCCGCCGGGGTGGGTTCACGCCCGGCGGGCCTATTCGATTCGGCTGCGGAGATGGCAGCCACGTTCGCTGCGATTCCGCAGCCTACCGTTTATCACCCTTCACAGATCACCTCCTTTCTTGACCGGGCTACCCCGCACAGCGCCTGGTGATCAGGGGGCTGCCGGGCCTGGTCCCGTCCGCCGACCGTCATCGACGGACCCAACGCGCGATGTACACACATCGCTCGGCAGAGGTTTCCGCCGGAGGTCGCTCTTGGTCTGCATCCTTGAGTCGACCGGGTCCGGCAGTCTGCTCTACACCCCAATTATTGCATGAAATCGCGGCGGGTCAAATTTTTGTCGCGGCGTGCGCGGTTTCGGATGTATCGGCCGTCAGGCGGGACGCCGGTAGCCCTGCTCCTTGGCCAGAGCGTTTTTGATCGGTCGCGCGCCGGGCAGCGGTTTACCGGACTGGTCGTAGGCATTGAAGTTGTAGATGTACTCCCACCAGTTGTTGAGCCGGCCGTCGTCGTGGCTCACGCCGGGCGCCTTGGGCAGATGTGTGAACCACCAGCGGATGTAGTTGCGGTGCCAGTAGGGCTCGCCGCGGGCGGTCTTGTATGGCCCCGACCACTCTTCGCAATTGAACGTGCGCTTGCGGCCAGCCAGGTCTGGATAGTGCAGCCAGTCGTCCGCGGAGCTCTCCACCAGCCGCTGGTTCGCCCAGTCGTAGTCCTTCTCCCCATTGGGCGGATAGTGGCACGTGCCGACCGCGGCCGTGCCCGACTGCTTCTGGTTCGCGGCGAAACGGGCCCAGGTCGTGTCGAGCTTGTCCAACTGCCAGCCGCCGTAGATGCGCATGAGCGTTGCCTCGGTGCGGTGGCACTGGTCAGCCTGACGCCGCGCGCGACCGGCATTCTACCTGTGCGTTGGCGGCGGGCGCGGTTTCGGGGGCGGAGCCCGTGCGCTTGGTCGGGGAAGATGCTCAATGAGCGCCTTGAAGGAGCGATAACATCGCGTTTTTGGGCGTTGAAACGCAAGGTTCTCAAGATGCGCATGCTTGCAGGGGCCGTAAATGGGAATCTTCCGATAACCAGGGTCCGGTGGCCGGCGGCGCGCGCGGCGGCATGCGCGGGATGCCCTGGGGGCGGAGAGGGGAATCGGTAAACAGGAAACGGGAGCTGAGAAACGGGGAAATGAGAAAGTTGGGCTGGGCGGGCGCGAGGAGACGGGGCGGTCATACTAGGAATACTAGCACGGCGGCGGGCGGGGGCAAGGCGAGGCGGGGGGTCTGCGCGAAATTGGCGGCGGCGGGTGGCGGGGAGCGGGTTTGGCGCGGTTTTGTCGAAATCTGGCGCGGGCCCTTGGGCTACGGGTGGCGTTAACTTCTATGCGAGCGCCGCGCGGGGCGAAGATCGCCTTGTAGGCAGACGGGGCGAGCGGTACATTGTTATGAGATGGTGCCCGCGGGATGTCGGGGTACGGACGGCGGCGGGTCGGGTCGGCACTTTCCGGCTGGCGTGGGCGGGCGACGCGGCTAAGGTCGCGCCCAGAGGAGCACGAAGCCATGAGGTATGGAAGACCCATTCGGCGGCGGCGGGTGTGGGTGCTGGGTGGCATCGCCTTGCTTCTGGGGCTGAGCGCCAGTGCACAGGCGATCGCCCAGGATGGGGCGATCGTGGGTTGGGGCCAGCAGGTGGTGGTGCCGCAGAGCGCGTTGAGCGATCTGGTCGCCGTCGCGGGGGGCGAGGTTCACAGCCTGGGTCTGAAAGCCGACGGCTCGATCGTGGCGTGGGGATTCAACTACTACGGGCAATGCAACGTTCCGGCGCCGAACAGCGGCTTCGTTGCGGTCGCGGGAGGCTACGGGCATAGTCTGGGCCTGAGGGCCGACGGGTCGATTGGCGCGTGGGGATCGAACGACTACGGCCAATGCAACGTCCCGGCGCCCAACAGCGGCTTCGTCGCCGTCGCCGGGGGCGCGCAGCATAGCGTGGGTCTGAAGGTCGACGGATCGATCGTGGCGTGGGGAGACAACAGCTACGGCCAGTGTAACGTCCCGGCGCCCAACGGTGGGTTCGTCACCGTCGCAGCAGGCGGATACCACAGTCTGGGCCTGAAGGCCGACGGCTCGATTGTGGCGTGGGGGTGGAACAACTACGGCCAATGCAACGTCCCGGCGCCCAACAGCGGCTTCGTGGCCGTCGCGGGGGGCGGATACCACAGCCTGGGCCTGAAGGCCGACGGCTCGATTGTGGCGTGGGGACTGAACAACTACGGCCAGTGCAACGTCCCGGCGCCCAACAGCGGTTTCGTCGCGGTCGCCGGGGGCGCCATACACAGCCTGGGTGTGAAGTCCGACGGCTCGATCGTGGCGTGGGGAGACAACGAGTACGGCCAATGCAACGTCCCGGCGCCCAACAACGGCTTCGTCGCCGTCGCGGCGGGCGATAGCCACAGCCTGGGCCTCAAGGCCGACGGGGCGATCGTGGCGTGGGGACAGAACAATTACGGCCAGTGCGACATACCGGCGCCCGACAGCGGCTTCGTCGGCGTTGCGGGGGCGGGTTCCACAGCCTGGGCGTGAAGTCCAACGGCTCGATCGTGGCGTGGGGACGGAACGACTATGGCCAATGCAACGTCCCCGCGCCCAACAGCGGCTTCGTCGCCGTCGCGGGGGGCTACTACCACAGCTTGGGGCTGAAGGCCGACGGATCGATCATGGCGTGGGGGTGGAATGCGGCCGGCCAATGCAACGTCCCGGCGCCCAACAGCGGCTTCGTTGAGTTTGCGGGGGGCGGGTTCCACAGCCTGGGCGTGAAGTCCGACGGATCGGTCAGGGCGTGGGGGCACAACTCCGACGGCCAATGCAATGTCCCGGCGCCGAACAGCGGGTTCGTCGCCGTCGCGGCGGGTTACCTGCACACCCTGGGCCTAAAGGCCGACGGTTCGATCCGGGCATGGGGACGGAACGACTACGGTCAGTGCAACATCCCGGTGCCCAACAGCGGGTTCGTCACCGTCGCAGCGGGCCTGTCCCACAGCCTGGGGCTGAAGGCCGACGGCTCGATCGTGGTGTGGGGACGCAACGACTTGGGACAATGCAACGTCCCGGCGCCCAACGGCGCTTTCGTTGGCATCGGGGGGGGCTACGGCCACAGTCTGGGCCTGAAGGCCCGCAGCCCGTCCATCTGCCCGGGCGACACGAACTGCGACGGGCAGGTGACGCTTGCGGACATTGACCCGTTCGTGGAGGCGCTCGGCGGCGAGTCGGCCTGGAACCAGAACCGTCCCGGGTGCCCGTGGCTGAACGCGGACTGCAACGGGGACGGCAAGGTGACGTTCGCGGACATCGATCCGTTCGTGGCGTTGCTCGGGACGACGTGCCCGTAGAGGGGCAGGGACGAAGGCACGGAGGCACGCAGGGGCGCAGGGGCCAAGGGGCCGAGTGGGGGCGAGGGGCGGGGCATGGAGATACGCGCCAGCTTGGCCGGGCGGGGCGGAGCCGTTATCTTAGCGCGTTGTCGTGGGCGTGAGCGCGCCGGCGATCGGAGCCTGACCGCGAGCGCGGGGTTGGCGGACGGCGCGCGGGGCTCCGCGAACCCGCCGCTCGCGCTCCGGGCTGTGATCCGGGCCGTGCGGGTCTCAGAAGCCCCGTCGCTCCCGCTCCGGGCTCTGATGTACGCCGCGCGACGCGCGGCCGGCCCCAAGCGAGGTCACGATTGAAAGGTGTTCTGATGTACGACTTCCTGAAGAAACTCGGCGTTGACAAGGACAACCTCGGCGGCTTCGGCGGCGAGTGGCTCGGCTCGGGGCCGACGCTCGACGTCATTACCCCCATCGACGGCTCCAAAATCGGCACCGTCCGGCAGGTGACCGAAGCCGAGTACGACAAGATCGTCGCCCGCGCTCACGAGGCGTTCGTCAACTGGCGCATGGTCCCCGCGCCCAAACGCGGCGAGCTGGTCCGGCAGCTTGGCGTCCGGCTGCGCGAGGTCAAGCAGGAGCTCGGCGCCCTGGTCACGCTCGAAATGGGCAAGATCCGCGCCGAGGGCGAGGGCGAAGTCCAGGAGATGATCGACATCTGCGATTTCGCCTGCGGCCTGTCCCGCCAGCTTTACGGCCTGACCATGCACTCCGAGCGGCCGCGGCACCGCATGTACGAGCAGTGGCACCCGCTCGGCGTCGTCGGCGTCATCTCCGCCTTCAACTTCCCCGTCGCCGTCTGGGCCTGGAACTCCGCCCTCGCGGCCGCCTGCGGCGACAGCACGCTGTGGAAGCCCGCCAGCAAGACGCCGCTGACCGCGATCGCGACGACGAAGATCGCGGCGGAGGTTTGCAAGGCCAACGGCGTCGATCCGGCGATCTTCTCATTGGCGATCGGCAAGGGCAGCACGGTCGGCGAGCGGCTGCTGCACGACAAACGCGTGCCGCTCGTGTCCGCGACCGGGTCGTGCCAGATGGGCTACCGGGTCGGTGCGGTCGTCGGCCAGCGGCTCGGGCGGACGATCCTCGAGCTGGGCGGCAACAACGCGATTATCGTGACGCCGAGCGCTCGGCTCAGCATGACGGTCCGCGCGATCCTGTTTGGCGCGGTCGGCACCGCGGGCCAGCGCTGCACGAGCACCCGCCGGATCATCGTCCACAATTCGCTGCGCGACGAGCTGGTGGAGCGGCTGCTCAAGGCCTACGCGACGGTGCCGATCGGCAACCCGCTGAAGGAAGGCACGCTGATGGGGCCGCTGGTTACGCTCGACGCGGTCGAAGCGATGCAGCAGGCCATCGGGCGGATCAAGCAGGAGGGCGGCGAGGTGCTTTACGGCGGCGAGAAGCTGTCCGGGGCGGATTACCCGGGCGGGCACTACGTCAAGCCGTGCATTGCGGTCGCAGAGAACGAGTTCAAAATCGTGCAGGACGAGACGTTCGCCCCGATCCTCTACATCATCGGCTACGGCAACGCCAAGTCGACGCCGCAGGCCGCGGTCGACGAGATCGGCGAGGCGATTGCGCTGCACAACGCGGTGCCGCAGGGTTTGTCGTCGGCGATCTTCACGCAGTACGTGCTGGAGGCCGAGGCTTTTCTGGGTCACATCGGCAGCGACTGCGGGATTGCGAACGTGAACATCGGCACGAGCGGCGCGGAGATCGGCGGCGCCTTTGGCGGCGAAAAAGAGACCGGCGGCGGCCGCGAATCCGGCTCCGACGCCTGGAAGGCGTACATGCGGCGGCAGACAAACACGATCAACTGGGGCACGGAGCTGCCGCTGGCGCAGGGGATCAAATTCGGCGATTAGCGAGCACCGCGCGGAGACGCTCATGGCGACGGTGTACATTGAGACCACGATTCCGAGCTATTACCACGAGACGCGAACCGACCTGCGTGTGCTTGCGTGGCGCGAGATCACGCGCGAATGGTGGAACCTGTGCCGGGGCCGCTACCAACTGCTGACCTCGCGCTTTGTCCTCCGCGAGTTGGCCGCGACGCCGTCTCCGAAGGCCGAGCAGACTGCTGGCCTTGCTCCAGGGAGTCACTGTGCTGGATGAGCCACCAGGGCTTTCCGACGTGGTGGAGTTCTACGTTCAGCACCGGTTGGTCCCGGCAGACGCGTATGGTGATGCCGCCCATCTGGCCATGGCCTCACTGCACGGGCTGGATTTTCTGCTAACATGGAATTGTCGGCACTTGGCCAACGCGAACAAGACACGGCACCTCGGCGTCTTGAACGCGCGCCTGGGCTTGCCGGTCCCGGCGGTCATTACGCCGGTAGTGTTGATGCCTGAGGATCGGTCATGACGGACACAACTGACTTCTTCCGCGATCCGGTCGTCGAGGAGGTGCGCGCGATCCGCCGGCGATTGTGGGCGGAGGCCGGAAACAACGTCGCACGGTTCATCGAAGGCCTGGACCGCGACCTGCCGCGCGACCGTCAACCCGAGCCAGCGCCCCCGCCGCCGGCACCGCAAGAGAAACGGGCGTAGCGCAGCTGCAGATCAGGTTCCGGCGTCTGGAAAGCCTACATGCGGCGGCAGACCACCACGATCAACCGGGGCACGGAGCTGCCGCTGGCGCAGGGGATTAAGTTCGGGGATTGACGCAGATGCAGTCTACGGTCTCAGAGAGTTGGCACCGTCTGTCGTGACGCCCCCATTAGGCGCCGACAATGAGCGAGACGTCCCCGATAGAGGGAGCCTTGGAGGGTGGCTTAGCCGCACGCGCGCGGCGTCTCTGAGTGCGAAACGCCGAAAGCCCTGGAGCGCGTCCGGCCCGGCGGAGGTAGCCATGGCAAGCGCGAGGCGGATTTGCGGTCGGTCTTGTACAGGCGTCATTCTCCTGTCGAGTCTGGCGTTGGTAATGCTATCGTCTGCCGGACAGGCCACCCAGCCGGACACGGACGGCGAGCTGACCCTCTACGACATGATGGCGGAAATCGGGACTGTCGCTTGTCGCGAGTTTCACGACGAGTCGGGGCGTCTGATCAAGGTCATCCACTACACGCCTGTGTGGCCCACAACCGCCAGTGCCAGTGCGGCCACCTCGGCGCCTGCTCCGCCATCGTTGCGCGGCCCGTTCGATCCCAACAATCTGGCTGTGTGCTCGATTGAAACGTACGACTATGACAAGGACGGGCGGCGGGTGCGGGGGAGCACCTACTCGGCAGGCGGCACGTTGTCCGGATTTGCCACATTTGCGCACGATGCCGACGGATGGCTGCGCAGCATGAAGCACTTCACGGCCGATGGGCGTAGGCAGTACGAAGTCCGTTACTCACCACCTCGTCCGAGCGACATGGTGCGGATGGACCCCAGTTGGCGGCCAAAACGCGGACGCGAGCAGTCTCACCTCTACTTCGAGGAAAACGGCGAACGGCTCGTGGCGGTGAGAGGTGTGCTGCCGGATGACGTGCCGTGGACCTGGGGCTGGGGGCCGGAGGAAAGCGGCTTGTGCTGCGCCGTCGCCCCGTACTGTGCATGCGGGCCGTTGGATAAGATCGCAGTGGCCTTTACCGTGCGCAACACCCTAGAGATACCTCGCACTATGTCGCTGGGGCCCGGCACTTATCGCCCGGTCTTGCGCGACAGCACCGGCCGCGTCGTGACGATATCTGAGGGCTCGAAAGGTGCGCGAAGTCTGCGCGTGCCCCAACCCGTCGAGTCATCTGTCCGCCCTGGGGAGGCTGCGCATTGGGATACGCTCGAATTGGCTGCGTGGTACAACAATCTCGCGCTGGGCGACCATTCGTTGCAGCTCGAGTACCGGGGCATCGACACTGAATGGAGGCGCGTGACGAACACAATCACGATTAGCATCCGGTGATGGTATCGGCGACTGTCTCAGCATGATCGAGCTCTCCCTGCGTCGTCGCGACATCGACGGTTTCCCTGGGCCGCTCGACTTCCTGCTCACGCGGTCGGGATCGCCGCGGGCTGGCAATATCGGTGCAATTGGCGCGAATACTTGCCTGGTCCGTAGTGTGAGGCGCCGAGAGTGACGCTGTGTGAGGCGCGATTTGCCGCAATCCAGTAGCGCTCAATCGCCGGCCCATCGCCAGCGGCGCTGGCTTTGGCTCTTCTTGTCCTTGCCAGTCGTCGTCTACGCCGCCTGGTTCGGCTTCGCCTACGCCAACCAGGAGAGCATGATCTTTCCCGGGGCGGGGCGGCTGCGGGCGAATGCGGACAGGCCGAGCGATGCCGAAATCGAACACGTTTGGATCACCACGCCGGAGGGCCAGCAGGTCGAGGCGTGGTTCAAGCTCGGACGCGGGCGGTCGGCGGCGTCGCCGGGGCCGGCGGTCATCTACTTCCACGGCAACTTCGATCTCATCGACTCGCGTTGGTCGGCAGTACAGCCGTATGTCGAGCTCGGCCTGACCGCGCTGGCCGTCGAATACCGCGGCTACGGCCGCAGTGGCGGGAAGCCGTCGCAGGCCGGTCTCGTCGCGGACGCGGCCCGCTTCCGTGACTGGCTCGTGGCCCGGCCGGAGGTCGATCCGAATCGCATCATCTACCACGGCCTCTCGATCGGCGGCGCCGTGGCGACGGCACTGGCCGCCGAGCGACCGCCCGCCGCGCTCGTCCTCGAATGCACATTCGCCAGCATGACGGCGATGGCGCATCGCTACCTGCTGCCCGGATTTCTGTGCCGGCATCCGTTTGAGACGGATCGCGTCGTCGGGCGGCTGAAATGCCCGATCCTCATCGAGCATGGCCGCCGCGACCGCACGATCCCGATCAGCCACGGCCAGCGGCTGCACGAGCTAGCACCAGGATCACGTTTCATCGAGCTGGACTGCGGGCACGGCGATTTCCGCACGGACTGGGACGAGATCCGTGCGTTTCTCGCGGACGCCGGGCTTTTGACCGGGGATTCCGCGCACGGGCCGTGACGGGGGCGGAGCGACGGGCGGAGTATCCGGGCGCGCGGTCGCCGCTGGCGGCAGCAACGGCAGCGACGGCGACGACAATCTCAGCGGGCGGGTTTCCAACCGGTCCGGCGGCGGCTACCTTGCCGGCGCGGTGTGGCCGTGTCGGCCGAAGCGCTGGGCGCGAATCCGAGCGGCCACACGCCGGGAGCACAGCACATGGCACGCAAACGTGCACAGGCGACGACGAAGACCAGGGCGAAGGTTGCCAGGAAGACCGTGACCGGGAGCGCGACGGCGCCGGTGCCGCGGCCCGCGCGCGACGGGCAGCTCATCCTCGACGGCTTCTTTCACCACTTGCGTTTCACGCAGGGCGAAGCGTGGAGCACCGCCCAGCCGTACGACCACTTCGCCAGCCTGGCGATGGCGGTGCGCGACCAGATCGTCGACCGCATGATCGCCACGCAGAAGACCTATCACGAGCAGGACGTCAAGCGCGTCTACTACCTGTCGCTGGAATATCTGCTCGGCCGGTCGCTGCGCAACAACCTCGTGTGCCTCGGCCACTGGGAGGACTGCGAGAAGCGCTTCGCCCAACTCGGCCTCGACCTCGCACGCGTCTGCGAGCTACAGCCGGACGCCGGCCTCGGCAACGGCGGCCTGGGTCGGCTGGCGGCGTGCTATCTCGATTCGGCCACAACGCTGGAGCTGCCGTTTTACGGCTACGGCCTGCGTTACGAATACGGCATCTTCGAGCAGGATATCGTCAACGGGTGGCAGGTCGAGCGGCCGGACTACTGGCTGCGGTTCGGCTCGCCGTGGGAGATTCCGCGGCCGGAGTTCTCGTGCCCGGTGCGCCTCTACGGGCAGGTCGAGGACGCCTGGGACGCGAAGGGGAACTATCGCCCGGCGTGGCGGCAATACCGCGCGGTGATCGGCCTGCCGTACGACCTCCCGGTCATCGGCTACGAGAACAACACGGTGAATCTGCTGCGGCTGTGGTCGGCGCGGGCGTCGGAGTCGTTCGACCTGGCGGCGTTCAACCGCGGGGGCTACGTTGAGGCGGTCCGCGAGCAGGCCCTCAGCGAGACGATCACGAAGGTGCTCTACCCCAGCGACGAGACCGATGCGGGTCGCGAGCTGCGGCTCGTGCAGCAGTACTTCTTCGTGGCCTGTACCCTCAGCGACGTCATCCGCCGCTACGAGAAGAACCACGACAAGTTCGACGCGTTCCCCGACAAGGTCGCGGTGCAGCTCAACGACACGCACCCGTCGCTGGCGATCGCGGAGCTGATGCGCATGCTGGTCGACGAGCGCGGGTTGCCGTGGGAGCACGCGTGGGACCTCACGCAGCGGACATTCGCGTATACGAATCACACGCTGCTGCCGGAGGCGCTCGAGCAGTGGCCCGTGCCGCTTTTGCAGCGGGTCCTGCCGCGGCATCTCCAGATCATCTACGAGATCAACCAGCGCTTCCTCGACGGGCCGGTGCAGCAGCGCTGGCCGGACGACATGGGCCGCCGGCAACACCTCTCGCTGATCGGCGAGGGCGGCGTGCAGACGGTGCGGATGGCGCACCTCGCGATCATCGGGAGCCACAAGGTCAACGGTGTCGCCGCGTTGCACACCGATTTGCTGCGTACGCGCGTCGTACCCGATTTCGCCGAGCTGTGGCCGGAGAAGTTCATCAACGTGACCAACGGCGTGACGCCGCGGCGATGGCTGGCGACCTGCAACCCGGGGCTGGCGGCGGCGATCACGAAGCGGATTGGGCCGCGATGGGTGCGCGCGGCGGACGAGCTGCGGAAGCTGGAGCCGTACGCGGACGACGAGGCGTTCCAGAAGGAGATCCGCAGCGTCAAACGGGCGAACAAGCAGCGCCTGACCGCGTGGATGGCGGGACGGACCGGCGTGCGGGCGTCCGCGGACGCGTTGTTCGACGTGCAGGTGAAGCGGCTGCACGAGTACAAGCGGCAGCTTCTGAACGTGCTGCACGTGGTGATCCGTTATCACCGCATCCTGGACAACCCCGCGGCCGACATCGTGCCGCGCGTGGTTCTATTCGGGGCGAAGGCGGCACCGGCGTACTGGCGAGCGAAGCTGATCATCAAGCTCATCAACGACGTGGCGCGGACGGTCAACCGCGACCGGCGCGTCGGCAACAAGCTCCGCGTGCTGTTCCTGCCGAACTACAACGTGTCGCTGGCGGAACAGGTCATTCCCGCGGCCGATCTGTCCGAGCAGATTTCCACCGCCGGCACCGAGGCGTCGGGCACGGGGAACATGAAGTTCGCGCTCAACGGGGCGCTGACGATCGGTACGCTCGACGGGGCGAATATCGAGATTCGCCAGGCCGTCGGCGCCGAGAACTTCTTCCTGTTCGGGCTCACCGCGCAAGAGGTGGAAGCCCGGCGGGCGCGGCACGAGCCGTGGAAGGTATACGAGCGCCATGCGGAGGTGCGGCGGGCGCTGGACGCGCTCGCGGGCGGGGAGTTCAGCCCGCAGGAGCCGATGCTATTCCGCCCGGTGTTCGACTGGTTGATGCACGAGGGCGACAGTTACATGCTGCTGGCGGACATTGAGTCGTACCTGGCGGCGCAGGAGCGCGCCGACGAGCTGTGGCGCGACCCGGCAGCGTGGACGCGGGCGGCGATCCTGAACATCGCCCGCATGGGGCACTTTTCAAGCGACCGCGCGGTGCGCGAGTACGCGGAGCAGATCTGGGGCGTGACGCCGGTGCCGATTTCCAAGCCGCCGACGGATTTGGCGTACCATGTGACGGCGGCGCTGCCGGCGCTGGAGGCGTAGGGGCGTGCGCGGTTCGCGGAGCTGGAAAGTCAAGAGTATCAAGTTTGGGTGAGGGGGGGTTGATACTCGTGAAAATCGGGGCGCGCCGACAACAGTCGGCTTCCGGCGATCGGCCGTCAGCTATCAGCGGTCAGCTCTCAGCCAAAGCTGCGGGCGCAGAGCACCCGCGCGGGGACGGGATGAGTATTCGTCGGAAAGGGGCGGAAAGAAAGACGGGGCGGGGAGATTGTTGGTGGCTAGAGCGTTTTCACTTTTTCTCCGTTGCATAGCCACAGTGGCGGAAGAAGCCGGCGGCGTCGCTGGGGGTGACGCGTTCGAGGACGGGTTGGATCGTGGCCCATAGCTCGGTCATGACT
>Ga0182017_10000118_pt1 | contig 59048 bp, 62 predicted proteins | sample 712E3DmetaG_FD_120492 | JGI IMG/M metagenome (GOLD analysis project Ga0182017, IMG submission 120492) | Permafrost microbial communities from Stordalen Mire, Sweden - 712E3D metaG | ecosystem: Environmental > Terrestrial > Soil > Wetlands > Permafrost | place: Sweden: Stordalen | collected... | reverse complement strand
TTCTTCACCATCCGGGTGATCCTTTCGTCTATAGGATTTATCAGAAAATTCACCTATAAACTACTATGATCTCCGGGTGGTTTCTCTCTATATTTCGGCTATTTCATGTGCATAGGTTAGGTTTTATATATGTTTAATGTATATTTCTTATCTGCCTTCCTGCCTGCGCTATCGCTTCGGTAGGCAGGTCGGCAGGCATATCGAAACGAGTGGTTAAGGTTATCTAAATGGACGGAAAAAAGGACCCAAAAAAAGAATTCGTCGATATCGCGCGCCTCACCAGCGTGGGCGTGGGGCTGGTATTGTGCACTTTTATCGGGTATTGGATAGGAAATTATATCGACCATAAGTTCCACACGGCGCCGATTTTTATGATCATTTTTCTCATCATAGGCATGGGAGCTGGCATTCAAAATGTTTTCAGGACCCTTTCTAAAAATAGCGATTAGCCTCGGTGTCGGCCTTGGACTGGGCGCGGCGGACTTTTACTTTTTCATTCTGGGCGCGCGGTTCCTCACCACGAAATTTTCAGGAAAATTTCCCCTTGCATTTATTGTTTCCGAAATGGTACGCTTAGTTTCGTTGTTGGGGATTATTCTCGTCCTTTCCCTGCAACGGAAAACCATCGCGTTCGGTTGGCTTATCATCGGGCCGGCCGCCTTCGCTTTTATCAAGTATTTTTTTCTCTTTAGAAAGCTCAAGACGCTATGAGTTCGGAAGTCGAATTCACCCTTCTGCCGGCCCTGCCGCTGCCGGGGCTTACGTCCCACCAGGCCCTTGTCGTGGAATATACCTGGTTTTCCATGGCCATCATCATCCTGTCGCTTATCACGGTCATCGTTTCGCTTAAAACCGTTCCGGGCGCGCTTCAAAACGTTTTCGAAATGATCGTCTCATTTATCGAAGGCTACATCACCGATATCATGGGGGAAAAAGGCCTACGATATTTCCCGCTTATCATCACCGCCATTACCTTCATTCTCGTTGCGAATTACATCGGCTTGATTCCGGGATTTATTTCCCCTACGGCAAATATCAGCACGACGGTCGGATGGGCCATCGTTGTTTTTATTTTTTATCAGTTTGTGGGAGTTTCCAAAAAAGGTCTGAAATACTTCAAGCACTTTCTCGGGCCCGTGCCCGTGATGGCGCCGTTCATGCTGCCCCTGGAAATTATCGGAGAATTCGCGCGGCCTTTTTCATTGTCGGTCCGGCTCTTTGCCAATATTTTCGGCGGAGAGAAGATCATATCGCTGCTTTTCGGCATACTCGGCCTCGGACTGCCGGTGGTTTGGATGATGTGGGACAGTGTCATAACCATTCCCATACAGGCGTTTATTTTTTCCCTTCTTACCATGGTATATCTGGGAGGAGCAATCGCGGCGGATGACGAACATTAGACACTAAGGATCTTTTAACCTCACCTCATCACTCCTGCCCCTCTTCTCCTCTCCCAGTGGGAGAGGGGAAGAGGGGTGGCCGATTGAGCCGCCTGCCTGCGCTGACGCTTCGGCAGACGCAGGGGGAGTTAGGGTGAGGTTGCATACAAACTGTTACGAAGTCTCTTTTTCCAAACTCCATCTTGGAAAAAGCGTAAAAAAGAATATATATGTATAAAATTAAAACCATATCTTAATAGGAGGGTTTAATGAATTTCGATCCAAAAATGCTCGTATCCGCCGCATCAGCGCTCGGCGCTGGTTTGGCGATCGGACTCGGCGCCATCGGTTCCGGTATCGGCATAGGCATTGCAGCCAGCAAGTATATTGAGTCTATTGCCCGTCAACCAGAATCCCAGAAAAAAACCATGACCTGGTTTTTAGTGGCGTATGCATTGTGCGAAACCCAGACCTTGTTCGCAATGCTTATCGCTCTCATGCTTTTCGGCAAAATCGGCGGTTAATTGCTATTTTTTTACCCTGCTAGCCGGGCCCGCAGGTGCGTTCATCGGATTTAATATCGTTGCGTTCCGGGTATTACTGATTTTTGGCGAGAGGAAAAAGTTTTATGGATCTAAGCTTGAAATTAGTCCTTTATCAGGCGATCAATTTTATCGTCCTCATGATCATTTTGGGGTACCTCTTCAATCGTTTCTTGCGGCCATTCATGCACAAACGGGCCGAAGAAATAAAAAAATCCTTCGAATCGATCGAAAGCCAGAAAAAGGACCTGGACATACTCAAACAAAACTATACCGACCAGGTCAAAGACATAAAGGAAAAGGCAAAACTCGAAATAGAAAAAGCCATGGAAGAGGGAAACCGGATGCGGGAAGACATTGTCGCCCAGGCGGAGAAAGAATCCGTTACGCTCATAGAAAAAGCTAAAAAAGAAATCGACCACGAAAAAGACAAAGCGGTCATGGAAATCCAGAAGGAAGTGGCGACGCTGGCCATCATGGCCGCCAAACAGGTGATCAAAAAGCAGATGGACGAGACGACCAATCGTGATCTCGTTGAAGATTTTCTTGCGGAAATCACAAAAAACCCTCCGAAAAAAGTCTAAAAAGGAAGCGTCCTCTATGCTCGACAAATCACTGGCGGACCGTTATGCGCGGGCGCTGTACAGCGTAGCAAAAAAGCAGGGCACGATCGTCTCCATGATCGAGGAGGTAGAGAGCTTCATCACGGTGCTTGAGGTTGATACCCAGCTCAGGAAATTCTTTTTGCATCCGGCGATTTCCCCTTCAGAAAAAAAGCAGATGCTCAGGGAACTGGTGGAAAACCGCATCTCTCCCCTGTGCCTCACGTTTCTTTCAATATTGTTCGACGCGAAACGCACCAACTATGTCGGCCTAATTTGCAGTACGGTTACCGAGCTTTTTGACAAGGACCAGAACCGAACCAAAGCGCAGCTTTTTTCGGTGTTCCCGATTGACCCGGCGCTCAGGCAGAAAATCAAGGAGCGCGTTGCCGTTTATCTGCAAAAAGAAGTGGACCTGGAATTTCTCATCGATCCCGAAATCCTCGGCGGCGTCAAATTGAAAATCCAGGACAATGTCATCGACGCCAGCGCACTTTACAAATTAAAAAAAATAGAAGAAAAAATTTCATTAGGATAAATGTGTTAAGGAGATTCCCGTAATGAAAATCAATCCAGAAGAAATCACCCGGATTATTCAGGAGCGGATAGGATCGTACAAGGCGAAACTCGAAATGGTTTCGACGGGGACGGTCATTCAGGTCGGCGACGGCATCGCGCGCGTGTATGGCATCGAAAAATGCATGTATGCGGAACTTTTGGAATTCGACAGCGGCGTTTTCGGCATGGCGCTCAATCTGGAACCCGACAACGTGGGCGTGGTGCTTCTCGGAGACGACCGACTGGTCAAAGAAGGCGAGGTGGTCCGCTGCACCGGCAGGATCATGGAAGTGCCGGTGGGAAAGGAAATAATCGGCAGGGTCATCGACCCGCTCGGCCTTCCTCTTGACGGAAAGGGACCAGTTAAAACCACGAAATTCCGTTTGCTTGAGGAACGGGCAAAAGGCGTGGTCGACCGGCAGCCGGTAAAAGAGCCATTACAAACGGGCTGGAAATCCATCGATTCCATGATTCCCATCGGACGGGGACAGCGCGAACTCATCATCGGCGACCGGGGTACCGGGAAAACCGCCGTGGCAATAGACACCATTCTCAACCAGAAGGACACGGGGGTAATCTGCATCTACGTGGCCATCGGGCAAAAACAATCCTCGGTTGCCCGCGTACATAAAGTTTTACAAGACTTTGGGGCGATGGAATATTCCATCATCGTCTGCGCCTCCGCCTCCGACCCCGCGCCGGTACAGTATATCGCCCCCTACGCAGGGTGCGCCATCGGCGAGGAAATCCGCGATGCGGGCGGACATGCGTGCATCATTTACGACGACCTTTCCAAACACGCGGTCGCTTACCGTGAACTGTCCCTGCTTCTCAGGCGGCCGCCTGGCCGCGAAGCCTATCCGGGCGACGTATTCAATTTGCATTCGAGACTGCTCGAACGGGCCGCGAAGCTTTCCCAGCCTCTGGGCGGCGGATCGCTCACCGCACTGCCTATCATCGAAACACAGGCGGGTGATGTCTCGGCCTATATCCCGACGAACGTGATTTCCATTACCGACGGTCAGATATACCTGGAAAGTAACCTCTTTTATTCGGGCGTGCGTCCCCCCATCAACCCCGGTATTTCGGTGTCGCGCGTGGGCGGCAAGGCGCAGACTAAAGCCATGCGCCAGGTAGCGGGGAAACTGCGCCTTGACCTGGCGCAATACCGCGAATTGGCCGCGTTCGCGCAGTTCGGCTCCGAACTCGACAAGACGGCCCTGGCCCAGCTCGGACGCGGGGAACGCATGGTCGAATTGCTCAAGCAGGGTGAACACGCGCCCATGCCTTTTGAAAAGCAGATCGTCGTGCTTTTTGCCGGTACTTCGGGCTTTCTGGACGATGTTCCGGTGGCGGGGATCCTGAAATTCGAGGAAAATTTCATTAAATATCTCGAAACAAACCGGCCCGAGATACTCCAGGGTATCCGGGACAAAAAGGAAATCACCGAAGACAATAAAAAGGCGCTTACCGAGGCCATTGAAAAATTCAAGAAAGAGCGGATGTAAATTTCATGCCTACGCCACGGGAAATAAAACGCCGGATCAGCAGCATCCGCAATACGCAGAAAATCACCAAGGCCATGGAAATGGTCTCGTCGGTCAAGCTGCGCAAGGCGCGCGTTCAAATTTTAAATACCAGGCCGTACGCCGAAAAATTGTCCGAAATCGCGGTGCATCTTCGAAACAGCTTCGTGCATTCTCAGTCGCCCATGCTGGTATCGCGGCCGGTCAAAAAAACCTGCCTGGTCGTCGTAAGTTCCGACAAAGGCCTCTGCGGAGGATTCAACTCCAATGTGGTTAAAAAGGCGTTGGAATTCATCCGCGGTAATAAAGATACTGAAGTATGCCTCACCTTGATCGGCAAAAAGGTCGTGGAAACTTTTAAACGAAAAAAATATCCGGTCATCGACAAATATTCCGACGTGTTCTTCAAGCCGAACTATCCCGACGCGTCAAAAATCGGCCAGAAAATCCTGTCTGATTTTCTTTCCGGAGCGGTCGATGAAGTCTACGTGGTTTATAATGAATTCAAGAGTTCGGTTTCACAGAAAACCAGGCTTGAAAAACTGCTGCCCGTTCCCGACATCGCAACCGACAAAGCGGTTAAGACCGATTACATTTTCGAGCCTGAGGGCAAGGAGTGCCTCAATGTTCTTTTGTCAAGATATTTCATCTTTGAAATATGGCGCGTCATTCTTGAATCCTATGCCGCGGAACAGGGCGCGCGCATGGCCGCCATGAACGGCGCCACCAAAAACGCCGGGGAACTCATCGAAAAATTCACACTGTATTATAACAAAGCGCGGCAGGCATCGATCACCAAAGAACTGTTGGAAGTGGTAAGCGGCGCCGAATCGCTCCGCTGAAAACGCATGCGACGACTTTAAAAGATTTTATCATGAAAAGGACAATGCTATGGTAACGACCGAAGGAAAAAAGAAAATCGACACAGTCACGGCCGCACCCGCCGAAGGAAGGGTCGTGCAGGTCATGGGCGTCGTTGTCGACGCGGAATTCCCGTCCGGAAGACTCCCCGGTATCTATAACGCGGTCAGGATAAAACAGGAAGAATCAGGCAATGTCAAGGCGCTCAACATCATGGCGGAAGTACAGCAGCATGTGGGCGACAACCGCGTCCGCGCAGTGGCCCTCGCATCGACCGACGGACTGGCCCGTGGCGCGGTCATGATCGACACCGGCGACTGCATCAAGGTCCCCGTGGGGACAAAAACACTGGGCAGGCTTATCGACGTTCTGGGAGAGCCCATCGATAACCTGGGCCCCATCGACGCCGAAGTGCGCTGGCCGATCCACCGGAAGGCCCCATCCCTTGAAGACCAGAAAACGTCCTGGGAAGTGCTGGAAACCGGCATCAAGGTCATCGATTTACTTACGCCCTACCCCAAAGGCGGGAAAATCGGCCTGTTCGGCGGCGCGGGCGTGGGCAAGACCGTCCTCATCATGGAACTTATCCGCAACATCGCCACGGAACACGGGGGCCTGTCGGTGTTCGCGGGCGTGGGCGAACGCACCCGCGAAGGAAACGATTTGTGGCTCGACATGAAAGAATCGCACGTGATCGACAAGACGTCGCTTGTGTTCGGCCAGATGAACGAACCCCCGGGGACCCGCCTTCGCATCGGCCTGACCGGTTTGACCATTGCGGAATATTTCAGGGACGTGGGGAAACAGGATGTGTTGCTCTTCATCGACAACATATTCCGTTTTGTCCAGGCAGGCGCCGAAGTGTCTGCGCTTTTAGGCCGTATGCCGTCTGCCGTGGGATACCAGCCCAACCTCGCAACCGAAATGGCCTCTTTGCAGGAACGGATCACCTCCACCAAACAAGGATCCATAACGTCCGTGCAGGCGATCTACGTTCCCGCCGACGACCTTACCGACCCCGCGCCGGCCGCGTCGTTCGCGCACCTCGACGCGACCACGGTGCTGTCGCGGGCGATTGTTGACAAAGGAATTTATCCCGCCGTCGATCCGCTGGATTCCACATCGCGGATCCTGGACCCTAAAATAGTCGGCGAAGAGCATTACAACGTTGCCCGCGAAGTCCAGCGCATCCTCCAGAAATATCGCGAGCTCCAGGACATCATCGCGATCTTGGGGATGGAAGAGCTTTCCGAGGACGACAAGCTCGTCGTCGCCCGTGCGCGCAAGATCGAGCGGTTCCTGTCGCAGCCGTTCTTCGTCGCTCAGGAATTTTCCGGGCATCCGGGCAAGTATGTGCCGGTGAAGCAGTCCGTGGAAGGCTTCAAGGGGATCATCGAAGGAAAATACGACGACCTGTCCGAATCGGCGTTTTACATGATCGGCACGATCGACGAGGCCGTTGAAAAAGCAAAAAGCTACTAGCGGGGACCGCTTACCATGTCGGAAACAAAAACATTTTTACTTGAAATCGTTTCTCCTGAACGTAAAGTATTCAGCGGTGACGTCGAGTTCGGCGTTTTTCCGGGAGCAGAGGGTGAGTTCGGCGTGCTTCCCAACCATGCGGCGATGCTCTCCGCGCTGAAACCGGGCCGTATCAAGATCCTGCAAAATAACAAGCCCGATTATTTCACTACCTCGGGTGGTTTTTTGGAAGTCCGGTCGAACAAAGTCACGGTCGTTGCCGAATCATGCGAACCTATGGAAGAAAATGCCCCTGCGGGCGACCCTGCCAAGTCATGAATTACCCCGAAGCAAGATTCGAAATATCCTGAATCCCAACTCACCCCTTTCTCCCCTCTCTTACGACCCTTGGAAGCACCCGACGGGGTAAAAGAGAGGGGAAACCGAGCAAAGCGAGGAGGGGTGAGTTAAAAACAAAGCCACCGGATCGCCCTTCAAAGAATTATTTTACCTACCTTCTTAAATCCAAGGATTTTTAGTGATAATTAATAATTTTATCAATATTTCAAGGGTTATAGGGAAAATAGCCATTGGTATATTTCTGACCTATGCGGTCATATTTTCCATCGTTGGGACTATAGCGATCATCTATGCTTATTCATTTGTCATGTCGCCTGTTTTACAGGTGCAATACCTGAAAAACCATAATCCCAAAGAGACCGCTTTCATGAAAGATGATAGGTATGACCAGAATAAAAAAGGTGTGAAAGGCCCCGCAGGGGGTTCCCTTGGTTCTCCGAACCTTCGGGATTCAATTTCCCAGGTTTTCGTTCCTCTGGGTTCGATTTCGAGGAACCTGAGAAACGCCGTCATAGCGGCCGAAGACGACGGGTTCTATACGCACCCGGGTTTTGACGTCGAAGCGATACTCGGCGCCTACGAGTATAACCGCAACCATAACAAAATCGTCCGGGGCGGAAGCACCATTACCCAGCAGCTCGCAAAAAACCTCTTTTTAAGCAATGATAAAAATTTTTTAAGGAAGTTCAAGGAGCTCGGATATACTCTGCTTCTGGAAAAAATCCTTGACAAAGACCGCATTCTGGAGTTGTACCTGAATTATGCCCAATGGGGCGACAATATTTATGGCTGTGAGGCCGCTTCGCTGCATTACTATAAAAAACCCAGCGCCAGGTTGACTTTAAGCGAAGCGACCCGCCTTGCCGCATCGCTCGCCAGTCCCGAACGGTTGACACCCCTTAATGAGCGTAGCGGATTTCTTCAAAAGCGCATCGTGGTCATCGCCGACAACTTGTATAAAAAACACCTCTATAATGATTCCGACCTCATCGATGCGTTCGGTTTTATACCCTCCGACGACTCTTCCGCGGCCATCCTCCCTGTTAAAAAGGTTGTTCCAGCATCTTCGGTAAACCGCCGCAGATTTTTTTGACGATGCCCCAGAACGTAATAATTAACGACGATCCCAATTAATAGGATATCGTAAAATATCATATTTACTCTTCCAAAATATCCGGAGGATAGTGAGATAATTGAAGTGTTAAGAAGTGATAAAAAGGCGATCGCACCTAAGGATGAAACAAACTTTTTTTTCGATTGCAGGATTTGGAATGATTGCCGGAAAAACTTGTAGAGAAACCAAAGATATAATCCGAGGCCAACGAAACCCCATTTATGAAGAATTTCGAAATACTCCGAATGGATTGACCACCATTTCATGAATTTAATTTTGCCCTTGAAGGGTTTCACCAAATAAATATAAGCGCCGGTGCCGTGACCGAACAGGGTTCTTTTTTTCCAAATGGCATAGGACTCATAAATCCGGTACCCTATGGATGATGAAGGGTCAACCAATTCATTTCTTTGGCCGGTAACCATTCGACGAACCACGTAACTTTTAATATCTATGCCGATTGCGTATTCGCATAATAAATAGATGGCAAAAGCCATTGAAATGGACGCGACTGCCGCTCCCGCTATTTTTTTCAATTTAATCCTTCCCGCTCCGGATTTCAAAACCATGATTAAATAAATCGCCAAGCAGAAGACCGTTGATATCCAAATCGTCCTGGTTTGGGCCACAAGCATTCCCAAAAACATGAGTACGACCGAGGACGCAAGCAGGATTTTAAGTAATTTATTTTTAATAATGAAGTATAATATAATACCGACGATGCTGATATTGGCAAAATAAATTTCGTTCCATGTCAAGCATCTTTCATGGGTCAAAATAAACTTGCCTATATTGACCATGGCATGCAATGTCGTAAATAAAACAATGGTCAATAATATATAAATAATTTTTTTAGGACTAAAAATCGGCTGAAAACAGAAGAAGGCAACCAAACCAAGCGTTAAAAACCTCTTGCAATCCCACAAAAGCCAGAAGTCAGGCCCGGTTGTAAACAAAGGCCCGATGGCCATAACGACGACATATCCGATGAATAAGTAAAGCGGGAGCAACAGACCGTTGACCGGTATTGAAAAAGACGGCCTTTTTTTCCCCGCGGCTACCAGACATGCAAAAAAAACGATGATACAGGCGTCAGAAATTTGGAACAACCAAACATAACTTGTCCCAAGAAACGATTCGAAAAAAAACAGCTCACATGCGCCGTACAAGATGAAAAAATGGAAGCTGTTGAATTTGAAAAAGAACAGAGGTAAAGAAACCAGGACAAAAGCAAGGTATTTAGCATGGAAAAAATGGGCTGAAACGCTGATGATGCTTAAAAATAAAAAAGCCCCTATAAGAATTGTGCCGCGCAACACTTTTTTGTCATTAAATATCGTCCCCATTAAAATTGCCATTTCTCCACGTCGGTAAAATGTTTTGCGGCATGAAAGAGCATGAACCAACATCTTTAACAGTACATTCGACGTCTATTACTTGAACGAAAACACACTGTGCAAAATCAGCTTAAGTTTTTGATAATTTGGGGAATTTTCTTCCTTCATCCGGCCCAATAATTCGAGGCAATTGACTAGTAAAAAACCTGACAACAAACTCGCTAAAAAAGCAATAACCACGACATTGCGCCGTTTGGGTTTGCTTCTTTTTTCGGGAGGGAAAGCTTTGTCAAGTATTTGTATATGAGGGGTCGTTTTCGATTCCTCAATTTTTGCCATTTCAAATTGTTGAGTGATAAGCTCGAACAGCAATTCCTGGATTTTTACATTCCGTTTAAGCCTGAAAAACCGGACCCCGATCGCGGGAGCGATTTTTAAGGGAATCAGCAGGTCGGTTTCCCTAACATGCGTAAGATTGTCCCGTTGATTTTTTATTTCCGCTATGTTCATTTCCATTTCTTTGATTTTTTGATCATCATTTAAAAAAATCTTTTTAGCTATATTCAGGTCCAGCTCGGCGGCCTTAAGCCGGGCTTCGGACAATGCGCCCACCTCAATCGACATTTTTGCCTGCTGGTCAATATCCACCAAACCATTTTCAATTTGAAATCGCGCCAATGAATCTTCCGAAAGGACCAAATCCTTTTTGACCGCATCCAATCGTTCTTCAAGGAAAATGCGGCGATTCCGTGCGGTTTCTATGGATAAATCCTTATATATTTCATCTAATGTTGCGGCCATGAAATTCGCCATATCCGCCGCCCGCTGAGGACTGCAATCCGTGACCTGAATAAACAGGGTTCCCTCGTCGTTCAGGCCGAATTTTATATGTTTTTCCAGGGCCTTTGCCACGTCTTCACGATAAATTTTTTTGCCTTTGTCCATTTTATAGACTTTGACCAAATCGAATTTTTGTATCACTTCGGATTCCAGTTTGCCGCTTCGGAGAATGGCCAGATATAAATTCTCAAGTTCGCTGGCGGGAGAAAAAAGGTTCCCTTGCAATTTTGACAGGGAAATGTTTTTCATTACTCCGGAAACCATGTCCAGGGGGTCTTCTTTAGGAACGATGACCGTAGTAGCGGTAAATTGTTGTTCGGCTAAAAGTGCGTAGGCTATTGCGGCAACGACAAAAACCACTATATTGATTATCATTACTTTTTTCCATTTAAGCAATACTAAAAGAATATCGAGGATATTGACGCTGATCTCGTCAGCATTTTTTTTCATTCCGGGTCCTTTTACTATGGTATTGAACATCCACGCAAAACTTTAAATATATATCATCGTGCATTCATTTTTTTGACAAAACGGCGCGGATTTTATTGATGATGCTCCCCGCAACGTCCGGCACGTCCTTCATTTCCGATGCAGCGGTTACGCAGTCGACCTTGAGGTCCTTCGGACGCCATTTATTGCCGAACGCCGTTGTAAAAAGCACTATTTTTTTCCGTTCCCTGTCCGTGCATTTCCGGACAAAACCCTTTGCCGTGCCGCTCATGCCGAAAAGGCCTACCGTATTGCCGATGATGATCCCCTGGTAATTTTCCGCCACCTCGTCCGTGAGCCTCCCCAGAGGCAGAACCTTTACACAAACAGAATCGTCCGAAAGGGCCGCAATCACCATGCGCATGACGGAGTCTTTGAATATGCCGTTTTGGGTCGCGATAAGCACCCGGGTCTTTGCGCTTTCGTTAATGCAATTGTCATTGACCGGCTCGGAGGCAAAAGGCCTGATTGCCAGCGCGAACAAAATGAACATGACCCTGAGTGGATTGAATCGGCGCATAAAATTCCCTTTGGCGAAAGAATAAAAATTAATATATTATAATCACATTATATTGAAAAACTCATCGACCTCGGAATTTATCCGGAAAATGATCGGTTCGATTTCTTCCGCAGATATATACGTCATTATCCCTATTGACTGATCCGGCACGGCATTGGCGTCCCACAAAAAAACTTTGTTTATCTTGAGAAGATAATCCGAATAAAGGACCATGTTTCTGTACTGAATGAGCGATTGATAATCCTTGGTATAGGCGGATGGAATCTGGAACGTGGCCATGATTTTTGCGGGAAGGTTCCATCGCGCCCCGAGAAGGAACGCAATCGACCGGTGATCGAGGGTGCACGCGGTTTTGCACGCCTGATCAAAACTCTGGCCCCCTTTATAAACGCAATTGCATACCTCAAGAAAAATATCGGGAAAATACTGCCTGAGAACGAGCACGCCGATGTCCCGGAGAAGTCCGGAAATAAAAGCCGTTTCCGGTCCGGTTTCGTCGTCTTCAATTGTTCCCTTTATCGCAAGTTCCTGGGCCAGCAAGGCCCCCGCGAGGCTGCTTTTCCAGAACATCGTGCTGTTGAAACCGCCCTGATTAAGGCTTGAACGAAAGGTATTCATCATTTCAAGCGCAAAAACATAATTGACCACCGCGTCGAGACCCAGATGGACTATCGCGTGGGAAATTGTGGTAATAACGGTCCCCCTGCTGTAATAAACGCTGTTTGCAAGCCGCAGCAGCGACGCACAGAGGGAAGGGCTTGGAAGAATCACCGCGGCGATATCGTCTACAGACGATTTTTCGTCTTTGACTTTTGATAATAATTTCATGCTCAGGTCCGGTGTTGAACCGAGATATTCGATGTTCGCAAGGGTTGTCATGATGCGATTGGCCATGTTCTGGTCCATGCACACTCCCTGATATTTGAAAGAAAGGGCCGACATAGTGTATCTTATGAGCAGCTGTATTTCTCTATCACAACGAAAGGCTGGTCGGGTGTTTCCTCAAGCGCCATAGGGATGCTTTGAGGGGTCCAGGCGCGGAGGAAATACCCGACCAGCCTTTTTTCAGGCTTTGCCTGGACATAATAAATATACCCTGTTCACTTCGGATAGTACGAAAGGTTTTTACATGGATTTCATTGAAGAACTTACCTGGCGCGGCATGATTCACGACATCATGCCGGAAACCGAGCAACGGCTAAAACAAAAAACGGCCGTTGGATACGTTGGTTTCGACCCAACGGCGCCGTCGCTGCAAATCGGCAATTTTGCCACGATAATGCTGTTGGTTCATTTCCAGCGCGCGGGCCACAAACCGCTCGCCCTGATCGGCGGCGCAACGGGCATGATCGGAGACCCGTCGGGAAAATCGGAAGAACGGAAACTTTTAACGCTTGACGAAATACAGTACAACCTCGAACGATTTAAAATCCAGCTTTCGAAGTTCCTTGATTTCGGTAAAGGCGCGAACGCCGCGGAGATCGTCAACAATTACGACTGGTTCAAGAACATAAGCTTCCTTGAATTCCTGCGCGACGTGGGCAAGCACCTTTCGATCAACTACATGATCGCCAAAGACTCGGTGCAGTCCCGCATGGCCACCGGCATCTCGTTCACCGAATTTTCCTACCAGCTCCTCCAGGGGTACGACTTCTATTGGCTTTACAAAAACAAAAACTGCGATTTCCAGATGGGCGGCTCAGACCAGTGGGGCAACATCACGGCTGGCTGCGAACTCATCAGGCGCAAGGCGCAGGGAAACGCCTTCGCCCTGACCTGCCCGCTGATTACCAAGGCCGACGGCACGAAATTCGGCAAGTCCGAAGGCGGGGAAAAAGTCTGGCTCGATCCAGCCATGACTTCTCCCTATAAATTCTATCAGTTTTGGCTTAATGTCACCGACGAGGAGGCATTAAAATATTTAAAAGTTTTTTCGGTTTTATCCCGAGAAGAAATCCAAAGTATCCATGCCGCCCATAGCGCCGCGCCGCATCTGAGGGCACTGCAAAAGGCCATAGCTAGAGAAGTGACCGTTCGCGTGCATTCTGAGGCGGATTTCAAGTCCGCCGTGGAATCGTCGGAAATACTTTTTGGCGATGGAACGACGGAGGCCTTAAAAAGGCTTTCGGAAAACGACCTTCTCAGCATTTTCGAAGGCGTCCCGCAGTTTACGATAGCTAAATCGGATATAGAACAGGGAATCGGCATCATCGACCTTCTGGCCGGCAAAACCGCCATTATCGCGTCAAAAGGGGAAGCAAAACGGCTCATTCAGAACGGCGGGGTTTTTGTCAACAAGGCAAAAATCGTTGACGGCGCCGCCACCATAACGGCATGCGACCTGCTCATTAACCGGTATATCGTGGTCCAAAAAGGGAAAAAGAATTATTATCTGGTTAAAGCGGTCTGAAAACTTGGCTTTGATTTGAAATGGTTAGGATAGTTTGGAGAAAGAACAATAATGAAATTAGTATTACCTAATGGTTCATTAGTTATCGGGCCTACTAAAGCAGATGTAAAAAAAGCGCTGATAGATATTCAAAATGTTAATCAAGATCAATCTATTATTCTCGAACAAGGTGAAATGGATTATTTGCAATCACGTTATTCGAATGGAAACTATGTTTTATTCTATCGATCCGGCTCAAGTGAAAATCATTTCAGATCCAAAAGTAGCTTGAATATCGACACTGTATTAAAAGTATTTGAACGGTATTTTCAAGGCGATCTTTTATGGATAAATGAAATTGAGCTTGAAAGAATTCTTACTGCAAAACCTTTTATTTTCAGGCTTGGATATTTTGCAGGCTCCATCATCACTAAAATCCAGAAATATTTTAAACAAAAGTAAAGATGATCCCCGCCGGCGCCGCGTTCGTTTTCCAAAACTTACAGGGAAAGTTAAAAACTCTTCGCGGGCGCCTTGCCTATCCCGCGCTTTTCATTTTCATACCTGATGATGGGGTCGCATTTGCCGGGGTATTTTTCGGTGACCTTGTCGCTGCACCCGTTGGGCGTGAGCTTGTCGCAGCTCTGGCACACCTTTTTAAACCATTCGTCCGAAATTCCCGCGGGTTTGTTGCCGTTTTTTCCCCCTCCCCCGCTTCCAACGGAATCCAGTTTCTTTATAATTCCCTGTGCCATGTGCGCAAGTTGCTGGACTTGTGCGGGTTGCATCTGCCGGGCGACAAACTGGAGGTAAACCTGCAGAGACTCTTCAACAAGGGCCTTTTCTTCATTGCTGAGCGACATTGTTTTCTCCTGAAGATGAAAAACTTATGTTTATTATGAACTGAAAAAATAATATATTTATTGTCTTTGCGGAGATTAATCTTTATAATCAGGAAACCATGCACCGCATAATTTTTATCTGCACCGGTAATGTATGCAGAAGCCCCATGGCCGAAGGGATCTTAAAAGTCAGACTGGCCACGATCAACAATAAAGACATCGTTGTGTCCTCAATGGGGATCCACGGTCTTGACCATAAACCGGCCTCCGAACTGGCCCGGCAGGTGTGCGCCGAACATGGTATTGACATTTCAAAACACGTCTCCCGCCAATTGGATTTTAACGAAATCGATGAAAGCGGCCTTATTCTGACCCTGGAAATGGCGCAGAAGAATTTTATCCTCCTTTTTTTCAAACACCTTACGGAACGGGTTTTCCTTTTAGGGTGCTGGCCCGGAGAAGATTCCCCAAAAGGCAATATCAAGGACCCCATGGGCGGCAGCATCAAAGACTATCGAAAAGCCTTCGAGACCATCGACAGGCACATCGACCGGATCATTCCCGACCTGCACACCATGTTCGGATAGGCATCGATGAATATCACCCAGTGTCTGCTCGACAGCAATAACAAAATCCCCTTTGACAATGTACCTCTCGGCCTGCGCATCGCGAATCTGCGCAAAGAACATCTCTGGGACGACCGGGCCCGCGATAGTATCGACACAATAGTCATCCACTATGCGAGCGCCGCGGACCTCGATCCTAAGCGGCAATTTGACGCGCTTTCGGTCATGCGAATATTCTGCGACCTTGGCGTCAGCAGTCACTACCTTATAGACAGGAAAGGCGCCGTTTATCAATTAGCGCCCGAAGAAAAAAAAGCGTGGCATTGCGGGGGAAGCATCATGCCCGCGCCCGACAACCGCCGGGGAGTAAACGATTTCTCAATCGGCATCGAGCTCATCGCCACAAACCTTTCAGGATTTACCCAAAAACAATATTCCAACCTTGGGGCCCTGTGCGCGAACATCGAAAAACGTTATGTAAAAAAAATAGTCTACGTCGGACACGAGGACATCGCCGGTAAAAGGTCCGTGGAATTGGGCCTTAGAAAAGATGTAAAAACAGACCCTGGAAATAACTTCGATTGGGGCGAATTCAAAAAATGTTTGAAGCTCCATAGGAAGTGACCATGATGACCCTTTAGGTTCTGTAGGCGAATTATATACGCGTTTAGCGTAGATAATTACCCGTACAGAACCTTATCCACCTTGTGGGTTAGCTATTTTACCGCCAATCGTTCCGGATACGGCCATCCATGGTAGTTTACTTCCATGGTAGACAGCATTTATATTTATTAGTCTTTGATATATTGAAATCATCAAAATTTGCGAGTAACCAACATACGATTGTTCGAAAGGAGCAAGCAGGATATGATTACGCGATTTTCAGGTCGAATCGGGTTGCTGGTAATGGGTATTTCATGCGCTTTTGTTTTCACGCTTTTTGCGGACGACACGCTTAACAAAATGATCGCCGATAAAAAGTATGAAGAGGCGCTCAAATACGTGGACGATAAAATCCCGCCCGCGTCCCGCGACGCATCGGTCTGGTCGCAAATCGCGCGCGCCAACGAGGCGCTTGGACTTCCTGAGAAGGCCTTGGCCTGCTATATGGTCGCCTGGAGAATGGACCCCAAGGACTACGGCGCCCTGGTGGGCGCCGCAAAAATCTATAATAAACTTGACCAACCGGAGAACGCCATAACCTATGCAAACAAGGCGCTGGAACAGAATTTCACTCCGGAAGCAAGTTGGGAATACGCCCGCGCCTGCATCAAGCTCAACCGCGCGGCCGATGCGAAAAAAGCGCTGGAAAAAGTCATCGAGACCGATTCGTCGAACGCGACCGCCAATCGGGAGTTGGGTGTTATTTATTACAACGACAAGCAATTCGACAAGGCCATTCCGCTCCTTAAAAAGTCCTATGCCACACAACCCGACGCCAATGTGGCTTTCGGGCTCGGTAAAGCCTACATGGAAACCGGCAACGCGGAATCCTCAATCGAGTTTTTCAAAGAGGCGCTCAATAAAAATCCATCGCTGTATGAAGCCAATCTTGACCTTGCCCGCGCTTATTACAAGAAGGAAAAATTCCTTGCCGCGGCAACGGAATATGAAAAAATCGCCCCTAAAATAGACCTTTCGGCAATGGACCAGTACATGCGCGCGCTTTCCCATGAAAAAACAAGCAATGCCGACAATGCCTTGAAGGCCTATCAGGCCGCGATAGAAAAGTTCGGTCCTTCGAGGGAACCCGAAGCCGTCAGTTCCCGTTTGAAGGTCGGCGCCGCTTTGCTCGAAAAGAAAAATTACGACGGCGCCTTGCCACAATTCCAGTTCATCGTAAACGCCGACCCGGAAGGCAGAATCGTACCGAACATCTATTTTCTCCTCTCCGATGCGTACCTCGGGGTCAACAACCAGCCTAAGGCGATAACAAGCCTCGAAAAGGCCCTTGCCCTGGACAGTAAAAACATCGAGGCGTATGCGCGCCTTGCCGATCTGTATGAAAAAAACGGGGCGCCCGAAAAAGCCAAGTTGATTTACGAAAAGATGATGTCGCTGTCGCCCAACGACCCGCATGTATACCTTGTGCTTGGAGAATATAATCTCAAGGCAAAAAAATTCTCCGAGGCCCTCAAGGATTTTGAACGCAGCTATGTCCTCGATCGGACCGCAAAAACGGCCGAAGGCATCGCCGTTGCGGCGGCGTCGCTTAACCAATGGGAAAAAGCGCGCGACGCGGCCGAGTCCGCCATCAAGCTGGACCCCGCCCTCATGGACTCGCGTATCGTGCTTGCCCGGGCGTATATGCGGGAAAAAAATTACAAGGCCGCGCGGGAGCACCTTGAATTTCTTGTCGGCAAACGTCCGTTCGAACTGGATTTCTGGAAACAGCTCGCGGTGTGCTACGTCAATGTCGGCGAGCCGCAGCGCCTTGCCGACGTGGACAGGAAAATAACCGAGATGGACAAAACCAATGTCGACTCCCGTCTCAGGCTTGCACAGTATGCACTCTCCCAAAAAGACACCAAACAGGCTTTTGACCTCTATAAGGAACTCGCGCAGCTTACCCCGCAAAACGCCATGGTGTTTAAAAACCTTTACGATATAACATTGCAAAGCGGAGACAAGAACGGCGCGATCTCGTACGAAAAAAGGTATCTCGCGCTCAACCCCAGCGACGCCCTGGCCCAGCGCAACCTCGGCGACCTGCTCTACGATTTGAAAGATCTCGACGGGGCCCTGGTTGCGTATCGCGCCGCCCTGAAATTAGACCCCACAATCAAGGGATTTTATAAGCGGTACGCGGAACTCGTCATCGCCAAGGGACAGCAGGACGAAGTCATTAAAGTATTGTCGGGGGCGATAAGTTCCGGAGAAGCCGACGTCGGGGCCTTTACCACGCTCGGGATGATCTACCAGAAAAAAGGCGTTTATCCCAAAGCTTTGGATATGTACCAAAAGGCCATCCAGATGGACCCACAGAACACGGATGTGCTCTCTGCTTTGGCCGAATGCCAGGCCAAGACGGGCGATATCAACAGCGCGATTATTTCTTATGAGCAGGTGCTCATGATGAACCCCAAGGTCACCGACGAATATAAAGACCTCGGTAATCTCTATTCCAAGCAGGGCAAGGTCGACCAGGCGATCAACGTTTACAGAAAATACCTCGATAAAACCCCCGGCGACCAGGACGTCGCGAAAAAAGTCGGCATGTTTCTGTATGGCAAAAAACAGTACCAGGACGCGATAAAATACCTGGAATTGACAAAGGAAAAAGCTGCCGACGATTATAATTTCCAGCTTGCGTTGGGCGAATGTTATATCAACGTCAATAATTTCAAGAAAGCGGAGCAGGTATACGAAGGCCTGCGGATGCAGAAAAAGCCCCCGGCGCCCAACATAAAGAGCGTGCTGAGGCTTTTGGCCGAGGCATACGAAAAAGACAATAACCAGGCCCAGGCGGTCGAGGTATACGCAGCATATTCACAACTGCCCGGCCCAAAAGACCCTGACGCCTGCTATAAAGCGGGATCGCTTCTGGAAAAAATCAATGTAGCGCGCGCACGGAAAATATTTGAAGACAATATTATTGCTTTTCCCAATGATTATCGCAACTACCTGCGGCTGGGCATCCTGTGCGCCAGGGACAAAACCAGCCTCGCCCGCTCGGCAACGCTCCTTAAAAGGGCCTCCGGATTGGCGGACACAATTCCCACGATGTGGCTGGAACTTGCGCAGGTTTACGACAAATTAGGCAACGAAAAAGAAGAACTGGCCGCTTATAAAAAGCTCGTTTCAATGGACCCGCAGAATTTCGAGGCGAATAAGCGGCTCGGCATCATTCTCATGAAAAACAACGTTACAACCGATGCGATGGTGTATCTGGAAATGGCCAATACACTTTCTCAAAAAGACGCCGATATTCTCGCCGCCCTCGCGAAAGGATACATTAAAACCAACCGGAACAAGGACGCTATCGACGTGCTTCAAAAAGCCAAGGCCTTAAAAACCGACGACACCGAAATTCGCATGGAGCTGGTGGACCTTTATAAAAAGACGAACCAGGACAAAAAAGCCCTGGATGAAATGAAGCAGCTCGTTGAAATGAAAAGGGACAATAAAATCCTCGTTATGTACGCAAAAGGACTTGCAGGCGATGGTAAATATAAAGAAGCCGAGGATGTCATCGAGAATATAAAGGCCACGGAGCCTGAAAATATTGAAGCGCTCATGATTCTCGGTGATGTGCAAAGGTCGCAGAAAAAGCTGGACGCAGCCATCGAAACATATAAGGAAATTTCTTACATTAATCCCAATTATGCACCCGCCCTCTTCGAGCGGGCCGAAGTGCATTTGCTGCAAAATAAGCACCAATGGGCAAAAACATTTTATGAAAGGGCCTTACGAATCGACCCGAAATTAGCGTTGGCCGAACTAGGTCTGGCAAAAGTTGCCAAAGCGCAAAAAAATCAGGGTGCATATTCGGAACATCTGGAAAAAGCCTATAAGATGGACCCCAATGATCAGGAAATAAGCGCTGAGTATAAAAAGGCAAAAAAGTAATGTATGGCCGAGGTCCGATATCGCCCTAATGTATGCATAGCAATAAAAAAAGCGGGATCGGACCAGCTCCTCGTCTGCCATCGAAAAGCCTTTCCACGTGAATTGGGTTGGCAGTTTCCCCAGGGAGGGATCGATAAAAACATCGACCTTGTGTCGGAAATGAGGCGAGAGTTGCGGGAGGAAATCGGGACGGATGAGGTAACAGTCAAAAAAATTTCCTCACAACTTTATTCTTATAATTTTCCACCCGAGATCCATAGTCATCATCCGGGTTTTGGCGGACAGGTCCAACAATGGGTACTTGCCGAATTGAACGCGGATGATTTAAAAATCAATTTTTCTCATGAGCCGGCGGAATTCGACGCTTTTCAATGGGTATCGGCGCATGAGGTCTTAAATAAAATCGTTGATTTTAAGAAAAAAGTATATATACGGGCTTTGCAGGATTTAGGGCTTTTGACCCCTGAAAAATGACAGTTATCCGTTTATAAAATTATTTTTTTCAAAAATACCACAATAATACAAAGAATACAATCGTAGTTATGGATGAATTCATAAAATCACCCGAAGACCAGAAAGAAGATCAAGGCCTCTTCGACTTATGGATGAAGGGAGATCCCAAAGGGTTTTCCGGGCTTTATGATCGATATAAAAACCGCGTGTTCGGTTTTTTAATCAGGATGACGGGCGACAGGGAAATCGCCGAGGATCTTTTACAGGACACGTTTTTAGCGGCAATGCGCAACGCCGCGCAATTCGATCGGGAACGGAACTTTTTAAGTTGGATTTTCGGTATCGCGCACAAACGAACAATCGATTATTTCAGGCATGTCAAAGTTGAAAATGAACATCAGGCCGATACGGACGGTTCCGTGGGTAAAGAGCCGGAAACTCCGGATGTCCATTTTTCAAATACACAGCTGAGAGGGCTTATTAATGAAGCGATAAAGACGCTTGACCCAATGCAACGTGAGGTGTTTCTTTTAAGAGAAGTCGGCGATGTGCCGTTCAAGGAAATTGCGCACATAATGAATTGTCCCATAAATACCGCCTTGGGAAGAATGAGATTGGCCTTAAAAAATATTCGTAAAGAATTAAAAAGGAATGGTCTCTATGGAATGTAATAAGTGGCAGGAAGAGGGCTTACTGTACGTTTCAAAAGAAATGAACGCTTTACAGGCCGCGGAATACGGAAAACATGTTCAACTCTGTGACGTTTGCAGGACCGAAATCGACCGGTATCTCATTGATAAAAATAAACTCTTTTCCGCGGACATGCTATGCGAATCTCCTTCGGAAGATATCGACAGAAAAATCATCGCCGCATGTTGCAACCGGCCGGTAGTTTCACGGAACATCCCGTTGTTTTCAACCGTCTGGTTTAAAAGGGCGGTTATTTCAATGGTATTTCTCGTCTTCGGCGCGGGCGCGGGCATCTATTTTACCATGAATTATTACGATGCGACAACAAAGAACAATGCGCTGGCATCCCATAAAATCCTTGCGCCGACAATGGCCTCCGCGGACGTTGCCCAAGGCGCCCAAGCAAAAAGCCGCGATTCCGTACTGGACAATAAAAAAGATTCGCTCAAACAAAAGGAAAACACTCCTTTTGTCAATCATCACCAACAAGGCATTGTCACGGTCGACCTTAAAAAAGAGTGACGCGACATCGGGGCCGGCCGGTCGAAAGCATCACGTCACCGGGCCCTCGGCGACCTCGGCAAAAACCGATTTTCCTATTTCGTCAAGTTTTTCCTTGTCCAGGATAATGATCCTGCCTTTGTCAAGAGCTATAATAAGCTGCTTGGTCAATATGTCCAAAGATTCCGTAACATCCGACAGTTTCATGCCGAGCATGTCCATTAATTCATTCTCTAAAAACCTCTGATTAATTTCCTGTCTGCCGTCTACTATTTTACAATTATCGGAACACGCGATGAGCGTGATGGCGGCGGCACAATGGTTTGTCCTGACGCCATTTAAATTGCGGTCAATTTTTCCGTCAACCTCCCTGAGGCGGTGGACAAGTATTGTCGCGATTTTCTGGAACCAGTCGGGGATTTTCCGGGAAATGTTTTGAAACTCCTCCGCCGGGATAACGTAAGCCTCGGCGTCTTCGGTCGCAATGACCGAGGCGCTCCTTTTTCCCCGGTCAATCGCGGCGATTTCCCCGAAAATGCCGCCGGGACCGACGATGTCAAGGTCGATATCGACGTTGCCTTCGGTTTTATATACCCGTACGGTCCCTTTTTTCATGATGAAGAGTTCCTGTGAGAGGTCGTTCTGTCTGAAAAAAAATTCACCCTTTGCGCGTAGAACTACCTGACGGTTTTTAAAAGGTCCTTCATTCATGGGTTTGCCTTGATCAGTGTTTGGGTTCAATTTTTGATCGCGCCACCCAGCAATCGCCATATCCCATTTCCTTTAATTTTGCCATGGCGTTTTCGGCATCGTTTTTTTTGACAAAATCACCAACAAGCAATTTATAATAAGGGGCGTTAAAAACGATATACAAGGGGAATTTAATTTTTAATTCGAGCTGTTTTTGCTCGGAACGTACCCGTTCAATTTGACTCGATGCAAAGCATTGTATTCTAAATCCTTCGTTACCGGCCTCTTCCCGCACGTCCTTTTGACCGGCCACTGATGTGCTTTCGGTCGTTATTGAAGAAAAATCCCTGTCGCTCAAGGAAAATTCCTTCCCGCGGTTAAGCGTGTCCAGAAACGTTGATGGCGTCCCACCGCTGCTCTTTTCGTTTACCGCTACCGATATGGATTTTTTGTCCGTTACGTCCTCTCTGTCTTTCGGCCGGTTGGACATCGCATAATTTGAATTCATGCACGTAAGCAGGACAACAACCCAGATACAATTACGGTTTTGTTTCATAATCCATCCTTCCAGGCAAAAGATAGCGCAAGAAACTTTTCTATTAAATAATAAATTCCTTTTGCTCCTAAGTCAAGTACTCTCGCACATTTCGGAAAAATATCCTTTGAGGCGTTTTTTTTAAAATCCCCCCGTATCGTTGAATTCCTTGAAAAACATTCGCGTTGAGTATATCATTTAGGTACAGTGTCTGAATTACCTACGCGGCACGGTTAGACACTGTATCTGATTTATATACGCTGGAAGCGTAGATAAATCCTGATTACAGTGTCTTATCCACCTTGTGGGTTAGATAATTTCTGACTAGGGTACCTTATCCACTTTGTGGGATTACATATACATATAAAGTGTTTATTTTCAACCTTTCAGGAAGTAATTTTATTGCATTATGGTTTCAATGCATGAACTGCTCAAACAGATGCTGGACATACGGGCGTCCGACCTTCATCTGACTGCGGGCTCGGCCCCGCTGTTCCGTATCGACGGTAAACTCGGCCCTATAGGGGTTGAAAAACTCGCCCCCGATCAGGTGCTTAAATTGGCATACAGCGTCATGAACGAACAACAGCGCAAGAGCTTTGAACAGACAAAAGAAGTGGATTTCTCCTTCGGCGTGCAAAACCTCTCGCGGTTCAGGGCCAATGTGTACCTGCAGAGGGGATGCGCTGCGTGCGCCTTCCGGCAGATCCCCTACGTTATCGCCAAACTTGAAGAGCTCGGCCTGCCCCTGATTGTCTCGAAATTAACTGAAAAACCCAATGGTCTGGTACTGGTCACCGGCCCGACCGGAAGCGGAAAGAGCACGACCCTTGCCGCGATGGTTGACAAAATAAATAACGAACGGGAAGGCCATATACTCACCATAGAAGACCCCATCGAATTCGTACATCAGAACCGCAAATGCATGATCAATCAGCGGGAAGTACACCAGGACACCGACAGCTTTGCCAGCGCCCTGCGCGTTTCTCTCAGGCAGGACCCCGATGTGGTGTTGGTAGGGGAAATGCGCGACCTTGAGACCATTTCGGCCGCCCTTTCGATCGCGGAAACCGGACATTTGACGCTTGCGACGCTGCACACGAATTCGGCCGCCAAATCGGTCAACCGCATTATCGATGTTTTCCCATCCGACCAGAAAGCGACTATCCGCGCGCAGCTTTCAATGGTGCTCGAAGGGATCGTCAGTCAGACCCTTGTTCCCCGTATCGGGGGCGGCCGGGTCATGGCCTGTGAAGTAATGATAGCAACGATGGCCGTCAGGTCGCTCATCCGGGATGATAAGGTCCATCAATTGCAGGGTATCATTGAAATCGGACAGAAATTCGGCATGCAAACCATGAATGCGGAATTGGCCAAACTTTTCCAGAAGGGCCTGATCTCCATGAAAGACGCCCTGGGAAGAAGTCCGGACCCGGATTCGCTGCAAAAGCTGCTGGGATAGTCAGGAACCATTACTATGCCGAAATATATTTACGTAGGGGTCACGTCTTCGGGAAAACAGGCAAAGGGCGAGATTGAGGCAAGTTCCAAAGCCGAGGCAATAAGCCTGCTGAGAAAAAACAAGACCCGAATCGTCACCATCCGGGTCAAACCGCTCCAGATCAACTTAAATTTTACCATCGGTTCCGGCATAAAGCTCCAGGAGATCAGCAGGTTTACACGACAGCTTGCCGCGATGACCTCGGCGGGGTTGCCCCTTGTCCAGTGCCTCGATATTCTGGCCTCGCAAACCGAAAATAAAATTCTTGCCCGCGCCGTCCAGCAGATATCCAGTGACATCCAGGTTGGAAGCACCTTGGCCGACGCATTGGGAAAACATAAAAAGATCTTCAACCAGCTTTTCTGCAACATGGTTGCCGCTGGTGAAGCGTCCGGAAATCTTGACGGCGTGCTTCTGCGTCTCGCCGAATACCAGGAAAAATCCGACGCTTTGCGCCGAAAAATTAAAACGGCAATGACCTACCCCGTCATCGTAGGCATCATCGCAATTTTAGTGGGAGTAGTCATGCTTACCATTATTGTTCCCCAGTTCGCTAAAATGTTCACTGATCTTGGAGGAGAGCTCCCGCTTCCAACGCTCATCATAATGGGGATTTCCAAATTTTTACAGCGTTATATTTTCATTATGCTGGCCATTGCCACAGGCGGAATTATAGCATTGGTCCGATATAATAGGACGGAAAAGGGCAAATTTAATATTGACTCAATAAAATTAAAATTACCCGTATTCGGCGATTTAGAACGGAAAAGCGCCATAAGCCGTTTTTCGCAAACGCTTTCCACGCTTCTCACGAGCGGAGTGACCATTTTAGAGGCGCTGTCGATTACGGCAAAAACCTCCGGAAACAAAGTCATCGAAAAAGGCCTTCTCAGAACTTTGGAAAAAATCACCGGCGGTTTGACGATCGCGGAACCACTCAAAGAAACCGGCGTGTTCCCGCCCATGGTGATTCAAATGATTTCCGTTGGAGAAAAAACCGGCGATCTGGCCGATATGTTGACAAAAATCTCTGAATTCTATAAAGAGGAGGTTGACGCGGCCGTCGATGCTCTTACTTCTGTTATCGAACCTATAATGATTTTATTTCTTGGTGGCTTTATTGGAGGACTACTTGTTGCGATGTATTTGCCGATTTTCAATATGATGGGAGTCATCAAGTAGGACCTTGATTTACCTGATTTTAATTGACGCCTTATTTTATGGCAAAGTTGTTTATCTTACTGTATTATAAGACAATAGAAGCTTTTTCCGACTATGACCCTTAATTTATTTTCAGAAAAATGCTAAAGTTTTTTAATTTTATGCCGAAAAAGAATAATAGGAAATAAAAGGTGGTGATGAAAAATGCGGATAACAGCTCTAACGGAACTTCTCAATACTGAGACAAAAAAGATTGATAGTGCTAAAAAGGTCGAGAGCACTTCAAAGTCTAAAACCGTTCCCGCGGACAAGACCGAATTTTCATCCAAGGCCCAGCGCTTGAACGACACCAAGGCGCAGATAGACATTGTCAATTTAAAAATCGCCAGCGAACCCGACATCAGGCCTGAAAAAATAGCCGAGGTCCAGGAAAAAATCCAGAACGGTTTTTATAATTCCGATGATTTCGTCGACAAACTCGCCACGAAACTTCTTGACGAATTCGGAATAAAGCAGACTCCTTGAAATTCGGTTTGAAGGTTTAATAAAAAAGGCGCGGGAAACGGGTTCCGGCGCCTTTTTTATTTGTAGTATGTTTAGTTTTATATTTTATGCGTAAAATTATCAGAGTATGATGTCAGCAGGCTTCTAATTACTCTTTGATATTTAACGCGATTCCTTTTTGCAATTGATTTAAAAAAATCAACGCTTTCCTTCCCAAGATTAATTGTTACTTTTATATTGCTTTCTTTTTTTACAAGCTGATCCGGCGAAGGAAGAAAATCCTTAATAATTTTATACCTTCCTATAGGACCATCCGTGTATCTATTTTTTTTCTTCATACGCTTTTTTTCCCTTTCTCCAGTAGCCGGCCCCAAACAATCTTATTTTCCCGTTTCTGTACGTAAATCTAACCGTTATAATTCTATTCCCTAATTTGGATTTGTCTAATTTGTCCTCTCCTACTAATCCCAAATATTCCTTTATTATATTTTCCTCAATCAGTATTTTTCCGCTCCCAGCCCAATGCCTATTGGTTCCTCTTTTCTTTACTCCGGAAATCCAATATTCTTCTCCGGTTTCAATGTCCATATGATTTGCACTGATGCCTTTTTTCTGTTTTAATGCTTTTCCATTAAAATAAACCATTCTATTTGATTTTGAAAAAGTGACGTTGCAAATCCAGGCCGGACCGTTATCGCCAAAGCCACTTTTTAATTCAACGTACATTAAGCTACATTTTGACATAATGCAATTTTCCTTAATCCTACCTTGATATCACAATTTGTGATCTTTAACTTGCCACATCGCTCGTTCTATTCTGGAACTTAGCGGATTCAACGCAATATTATCGCAGAAAAGCGTCATACGCTGGGTATAATCAGCCGGGGCCCGATCACAACGGCGGTAAGGAAACCATGCAGCGAGACCGCGGGCAGCATTTTCCATTTGCTATCAATCATCTGTGATGATCTATAAATCAGAAATCGATGTATTCTGAATTATCAATTTACGTCCCTTTCGAGACGCACATTTCTATTCGTTCCGTGTAGTTGAAAAGTGCCAGTTTTCGGTTCAGAACAAAGCAAAATATGCCTTATCTTATTCAAAGTCTTTTCGCTTTATTTTATCAAATCATCAATTCTTTGCAAAAGCGTTAGAAGTCCGGTTATTTTCAGTATATATTTTCCCATTACCGCAAACAGGCTTTATCCGTTATTCCTTTTATCTTTTCCAAACCCCATTTTCTTTTTTTCTTCCGGCGAATATTCTTTGGGAAGCAATTCCTTGGGCACCATGAATTTTTTAAGCGTATTGAAGGCAATTTCTAAGGCCTGGTCATGGTCATTTACACGCCGTTCAATGGTTACAATTGCTCGCCGCAATTCAGCATTGTCGCTTACGAGATTGCGGATTCGCACAAAAGCCCGCATGATTTGAATGTTGACCAAGACGGCACGATCAGAATTAAGGACACCTGAAAGCATAGCCACGCCCTGTTCCGTGAAGACATACGGCAAATACTTGATATTCTGACCACGCTTCAAGATTCCAATTTGGAACCTTGAAAGAGACAAAGCCTCTTCGTTCGTAACTTGAAACATAAAATCTTCTGGAAATCGTCTAAGATTTCTTTTGACTGCCTTGTTAAGATTGCTGGTAGTGACACCGTACAATGTCGCAAGGTCGCGGTCGAGCATCACTTTCTTTCCTCGCAGAGAATAAATCCTGTTTTCGATTATTTCTTGTGGTACTACGTCAGACATGAGTTTTCCTTTTAAAATAAAAATATATAACCTTTCACTTTGTTTTCCAAATACCGATTGCGCCGGACCACCAATCCACCGCCCCACGGCACGCATGCAAACGGCCCTAAGATCGCGCCGGGCATGGAGAGGTGTACAGTTTCCGGCATGTCGTTACTATGCCGCTTGCCGCGTTCGCCTGCATGGAATTGAGTTTTTAAAACAATACTCGCGCGCGTATCGGGCTTCATCCTGGTAAAAAAAATCTTGAAAATATTTGTGTCGTGTCCAAAAAATTGTTTAAGTGTCTACTCCGAGTCTACCTTTTGGTAGTTTTGGAGCGTATTTAAGGGTAATTGATGATAAGGCCGGTAGAAATAAAAAAGCCCCAAATCCTTTAAAAATCATAGGTATTTGAGGCTTATTTGTAAATACCCCGGGTCGGAATTGAACCAACGACACCAGGTTTAGGAAACCTGTGCTCTATCCAACTGAGCTACCGGGGCAGGCAAGTTTTTCCGCAATCTTTTAAATATAAAACATTCGTAGACAATTCAGATGCATTTTCTATCCCACAAGGCAGATAAGTCTCTCTAAAGGAAGTTAATGTGTAATATCAAAATCCGGCTCGCTTGACAAAATATTCATTTCCGACATTTCGATGTCCTTGACTCGTGCAAGTGGCGGCCCCTCGCGAAGTTTCAGGCAAAACGATTCAACGTCTTCCTCATTGCCCTGGACCTCAATTTCCACCGTGCGCAAGGGTGAATTCCTGACCCATCCGGTCAGTCCGAGGTCTTCTGCGCGGTCCTGCGCGAAGTACCTGTACCCGACTCCCTGCACCCTGCCCGAAACTTCAATGGCCTTGCGAACGACACTCATGCTTTTTTTCTACTTCCTTGAAAAAAAGTTGACGATGAGCGTGATGACCACGCTCAGAAGAACACAGGTTGCTATGGGAATATAAATACGGAACTTCTCACCGCCAAACCTGAGGTCTCCGGGAAGCCGGCCCAAAGGAATCTTATCAGCCATGAGAAAAATGAACCCCACGACCACGATCACGGTCCCGGCGATTATTAAAAACCTTCCTGTGTCCATCCAATTCACGGTTATGCTCCTGTTTAAAAAAGGTTGACCTGCGGCGACGCCCTTTTCGAAGGGTTGATATTAAAATACCGGTATGTTTTTTCGCTTACTTCACGTCCGCGCGGCGTTCGCTTGAGGTAGCCCGATTGAATAAGGAACGGTTCATAGACGTCTTCGATTGTTTCCGGTTCCTCCCCCACGATCACCGCAACCGTATTGAGCCCCACGGGCCCGCCGTCATAATGCTCGATGATCGACAGGAGTATCTTCCGGTCGATCGCGTCCAGCCCCTCCTTGTCGACCTCCAGCATCTCCAGGGTGCGGTTGACGATGTCCACCGTGACTTTGCCCTGTCCCTTTACTTCGGCAACGTCACGGCAGCGCCGTAGCAGCCGGTTGACGATCCGCGGCGTGCCCCGCGCGCGTTTTCCAAGTTCAAGCGCGGCGCGCTCTTCACAATCGACCTTTAAAATGGCCGCGGAACGCCGGGCTATCCGCGAAAGTTCGTCTTCGCTGTAATAGTCAAGATGGCAAACGTACCCAAACCGCGCGAGCATCGGCGCGGTGAGCATGCCCTGCCGCGTTGTGGCCCCCACAAGCGTGAAATGTTTGAGGTTGAGCCGCACCGAACGCGCCGAAGGCCCCTCGCCGATCATGATGTCAAAAACAAAATCTTCCATGGCTGGATACAGGAACTCCTCGACGATCCTGCTCAGGCGGTGTATTTCGTCGATGAAAAGAATGTCCCGGTCTTCAAGGTTGGTGAGGTTGCCCGCGAGGTCCCCGGGCTTTTCAAGCACCGGGCCCGATGTCGTCTGGATCCCCACGCCGAGTTCCTGCGCGAGTATGCGTGAAAGGGTCGTTTTTCCTAGTCCCGGCGGCCCGGTAAAAAGGATATGGTCAAGCGCTTCGCCGCGGTTTTTAGCGGCCTCCAGAAAAACGGACAGGTTATACTTTTCTTTTTCCTGCCCGATGAAGTCGCCGAACTTCTGCGGCCTGAGCGTCGCGTCGTTTTCGTCTTCGCTGTCTTGCGGGGCCTGCGAGAGGACCCTGTCGTTTTCAGAGGCCATGTTATATCACCTGCAATGCTTTCTTGATCCATTCTTCGGCGGGAGCGTCGGCCGCTATGACGCTTTCAACCCGCACCAGGGCGCTTTGCACATGTTTCTCCACGTACCCGAGCGTGATCATCGCGTCAAACGCCTCCGACCGCGGATTGGCTGACGCCATGCCCGGAGTATACTGTGCGGCGGGACCGTCGATAACGCCGGAAACGCCCAGTTTTCCCTTGAGTTCCATGACAAGGCGCTGGGCGGTCTTATCGCCCACGCCGGGGATTTTTCTCAGCCGGGTAGCGTCGGACTTGTTGACACACGATATCAAATCGGCTGGCGAGACGCCCGAAAGGATGCTGATCGCGGTCTTGGGGCCGATCTTGCTGATACCGATGAGCTGCTCGAAAATCTCGCGCTCCTGCTTTGAAAAAAAACCGTACAGCCGCTGCATATCTTCGCGGACGTAATGATGGGTGAAAAGCTTGACATCATGGTTTATTGCCGGCAGCTTCTCATACGTGGACAAAGGTATGATAAGAAGATAGCCGACCCCCGAGGCCTCTACGACCGCCGTACCGACATTTTTTTCCGCAAGTGTGCCTTTGATATAATCAAACATGGTTTCAGCGCTTCAGTCCGGCCAGGGTCGCCGAGTATTTATAGTTTTGAAAATCGCACAGGGCGGCCGCCAGTGCGTCATAGGCATCGGCATGCGCATGTTTGGTGGGGACCGATAGTATCGCCTTTACCATATATTCGACCTGTTCTTTTGCGGCATTTCCATTTCCAACCACCGATTTCTTGATCTCACGCGGCGAATATTCAACCACTTCCGCGCAGGCCTTTCTGGCGGCCAGCATGGCCACTCCCCGCGCATGGCCCAATATCAAGGTCGTCCGCACGTTCTTTGCATAAAACGCCTGCTCCACGCACACGCGCCCAGGGGCGAATTCGCGCATCTTTTCAACCAGCCCGTCATAAATAACCATCAACTTTTCCGGCAGCGGGCTGCGGTGGTCCGTTTTTATAATCCCCGAATCCATCCACGAAACGCTGTTGTTATTGACGCATATAACGCCATAACCCGTAATCGCCGTGCCGGGATCGATTCCAAAAATAATCATATTTTATTGACTCGCGTATTTTTCCGCGTCTTCATCGCTTATGTCAAGATTGCTGTATACGTGTTGCGCGTCATCAAGTTCGTCGAGCTCATCGATCAGCCTGAGCACCTTAAAGGCGCTATCTCCCTCCAGCTTGATGCTGGTTTCGGCTATTTTAGTCTGTTCGGCCGATACGGGCGTAATGCCTACTTTCTCCAAAGCCGCCTTCACGGCCTCAAACATGTCCTGCGGGGTGGTAATTTCGAACTCTTCGCCGTCGAGGACCATGTCTTCCGCCCCGGCTTCAAGGACGACTTCCGTGAGCGAATCTTCTTCCATTGCGCTCTGGGCCACACGAATGAGTCCTTTGGGTTTGAACATATAGGAAACGGAATTCGCGGCCCCGAGATTTCCACCTGCTTTGCTCATTGCGTGCCTGACTTCCGACACCGTTCTATTGCGATTGTCCGACATGCATTCGACAAGGACTGCGATCCCGCCGGGAGCGAACCCTTCCATGACGAATTCTTCATACATCACACCCTCAAGCTGGCCTGTTCCCTTGGCAATCGCATTGTCGATGTTCTTGCCCGGCATGTTCGCCGCGCGCGCCGAAGATATGGCGCTGCGCAACCGAGGGTTGCCCTCTTTGTCACCGCCGCCCATGCGCGCGGCAATGGTGATTTCACGGATAAGACGGCTGAAAACTTTTCCGCGCGCCGCATCGGTTTTCCCTTTGGCCCTTTTTATGGTGGCCCATTTGGAGTGGCCAGACATAAAACCTCCTTGTTAAAATGTAATTATTCTAAACTATTTCCGTTAATTGTTCCAATTGTATCTTTTCCAGGCTCGCCACCGGACTCCCCAAAAATATCGAAGCGGTCCGCTGAAATTCCTCGGTACGGTCCGTGACAAAAAACCTGCTGTTGTCTTTCCCGCCCTCCTTTTCAGGATTGCGTTGTTCCATGGCAGAAAGAATGTCCTTTGATTCCTTTGCCGTCCAAAAGGCGCTGTCTAACAGTTGAACGTTCGCTCCCACGGTGCTTTGGATGGCCTCCATGAGCAGCGGGTAGTGCGTGCATCCAAGAATCAGGCAATCGATGCCGTAATCGACCAACTCGTAAAGGTAGTGCTGGGCCGTCAATCTCGTGATATCGCTGTCGGCAAGCCCTTCCTCAACCAGCGGCACGAAAAGCGGGCACGCCTTGCCGTAGGTCTTTATTCCTCCGTCAAGGGCCGCTATGGCCTTTTGATACGATTGCGCCCTGATGGTGGCGACCGTTCCGATGACGCCGACCTTTTTCGAAGCCGTCCGCGACACCGCCGCCCGTGCGCCGGGCGCCACCACGCCGATGACCGGGATTTCATTGCATTCGTGTTGTATATCGTCAAGGGCCACCGAGGTAACGGTATTGCACGCCACGATGAGCATTTTAATGTCCCTGGAAAGCAAAAACCTCGCGTCCTCCAATCCAAAGGTCCTGATTGTTTCATCGGACCTGCCGCCATAGGGATACCGGGCCGTGTCTCCTAAATAAACAAGCCGTTCTCCGGGCATGCAGGCAAGAAGCTCTTTAACGACGGTCAACCCGCCCATCCCTGAATCGAACATGCCTATCGGGCGTGGATCGCTCATCTGCCGCTCTCGATCTTCTTTTTGAATTGCATGAGGGCGTCGAACATTGCCGAGGCCATGGTGTTTTGAAACGATTCGTCCTTTAATGTTTTTTCCTCGCGCGGGTTTGAAATGAAACCCACCTCAACGAGCACCGAGGGCATAAAGGCGCCGTTAAGCACCCAGAAATTGGCCTGGCCCACGCCGAGATTGAGCTTGTCAATCTTTTTAAGCGATGAGTTAAAGACCTCTTCGATGGTGATGGAAAGGTCCTGGCTTTCGCGCAGATATTCATTACCGACCATATCGATAAGGATGTTTTGGAGATTGTTGTAATGCTGCGCATGGTCTTCCAATTGAATGACCGCATTTTCACGCATTGCCGCAAGCTTGTCTTCTTCGTTTTTTGCCTGCGACAGGAAATACACCTTATACCCTTTCGTGACTTCTTTCTTCTTGCTGCCGTCGATGCTGTTGGCGTGGATGCTCACGAAAATATCGGCTTTTTTCTCATTTGCAAATTTCGTCCGGTCCTGCAAGGGTATAAACTCGTCGGATTCACGCGTCATGAAGACCGACATGCGCTTTTTTTTTTAATCAGATCGCGCAGCTTAAGTCCGATGCCCAGCACAATGTCTTTTTCACTGGTCCCATCAGGCCCGATGGCGCCGGGGTCCTTTCCGCCATGACCGGGGTCGATGACAAAGGTTTTAATTATCTGCCCGGCATTGACCGCCTCATGTGCGCTGTCAAGCGCGTTTCCCGCGGTTTCAGCGGGCTTTGCCGCCTTTGTCTGGACGTTAAGTTGATCACCTTTGACCGGTGAGATGGTTATGGAAGAGTCCTGCGGGTCCCACTCGATCGATTCCTTCTCAAGGCCGCCGAAACAGGCCACCAGCACCTTGACAGGCAAATACAGCGATTCATCATGGCGGACCGGAGCGTGGGGCGCTTGAAAAAGGGAATCGTTGATGAAATAGAACGGGTTGTCCGGCGAAAACACGGCCTTCCCCTTGCCGCTGGTGCACGTCAATTTTTCGCTCGCAGGGTCCCACTTCGAGGCAAAGCCTTCGGCCTCACAGAAGCCGGTAATGGAGACGTAGTATGTTTGGTTCCGCTCAAAGCAGGGGATTGAAGTCACTTCACCGCCGGGCATTCGCTCAAGCTTAATCTGGGCATTAACAAGACCGCACAGCAGCAGCGCGGCAAACACCGCGACCTCCGATAATTTTCCCCGGCAGTTTTGTCGTATACGTCCGATCATTCTTTAATGGCGCTTTCCCTTGATTTTCATGATTTGGGCAAGGTGTTTTTTTGATTCTTCTTTGGCGATTTTTTCCCGTTTGTCATACTTTTTCAGGCCCCGGCCGATACCGAGTTCCATTTTTATCCATTGCTTATCAAAATACACCATAAGCGGTATCATCGTCAGGTGTTTTTTTTCCATATCGCCCGCAAAATGGAGAATCTGCTTTTTATGGAGGAGTAGTTTTCTCCGCCGGTAGGGATCATGGCCGTAAGCAACCGCCTGTTCATACGGCGCGATATGCATGTGATTAATGAACATTTCGCCGTTCGAATACGATGCATAGCTGTCGGCCAGGGTAAGTTTGCCCGCGCGGGCCGATTTTACCTCGGAACCGGTCAAGGAAATTCCCGCAACCACCTTTTCCATAATTTCATAATCGTGAAAGGCTTTTTTGTTCCGGGCAATAATTTTCATGGGTAAAAAATACTTTGATGTGGAAGTGAAGGCAATCTCCGAATTGTCCCTTTACAGACGATCGTATAGTGCGTATATGCCGCGCTTTCCGCAGGTAATGCGCCTTTCGCTTGCTGATTCAGTCCTTTATTCCCCTTGAAAGACGGTATTTTATAAATTTTTGGTATTTTTGTGCATTGTTGAAATGGTAAAAATGATTTTATATTATAATAATTTGAAAATCCTCGCACGAGGGGGTCAACGGAAAAAAGACCGATAAATTTAACCTCGATCTTTTCACTTAAGTAAAGGATTCATTTTATGGAAAAAAGTCCAATTAAAATTGGTAATTTCCGGTGGGTCATCTGCGGGGTCATTTTTCTCGCCACAACCATCAACTATGTAGACCGTCAGGTCATCAGCATACTTAAACCGATGATCGTATCGTGGCCGGGATGGTCGGAACTCGAGTACGGCCGTGTTATATCATTTTTCCAGCTTGCCTACGCTGGGATGATGGTGTTTGCAGGGGCGATTATCGATCGCATCGGCATCCGCAAAGGGTTTACCATCGCGATCGTTTTCTGGAGCTTCGCGGCAATGGGGCATGCCATTTCCGGAACAGTGGCTTCCTTTATTCTCTGGCGCGTTCTCCTCGGCTTAGGTGAAGCCGCGAATTTCCCCGCATCCATAAAAACCATCGCCGAATGGTTTCCAAAGCGGCATCGGGCGCTTGCAACAGGGATTTTCAATTCAGGCACAAACGTCGGAGCGTTCGTAACGCCGTTTGCCGTTGCCTGGATTTTAACGACATTAGGGTCGTGGCGGTGGGTATTTATTCTTACCGGGTTGCTCGGTTTTCTGTGGCTTATTTTATGGCTTGTGGTTTACCGCCGTCCGGAAGAACATCCAGCTCTTTCCAAAGAAGAACTGGCGTTCATACAAAGCGAACCCGAGGAAAAGATCGAAAAAACGCCTTGGCTCCCGCTCCTTAAACATAAGCAGACCTGGGCCTTTGCAATCGGTAAATGCATGACCGATCCCATCTGGTGGGTATGGCTTTTCTGGGTGCCGGGGTTCCTTAATAAAAAATTCGGCGTTGACATCAAGGCCATGGGGCTGCCGTTGATTGTCATCTATTCCATGGCCAGCGTGGGATCGATCGGCGGAGGATGGTTGTCGGCCATTTTTACCAATCGTGGGATGTCGGAAAATGCGGGTCGTAAATTCGCGATGCTTTTATGCGCTCTGTGCGTTGTGCCGGTCATTGCCGGCGCTTCCACGACAAATCTTTGGACCGCCATTTTATTAATTGGATTGGCCTGTGGAGCGCATCAGGGATGGTCGGCAAACATGTACACTTTGGCCTCCGATATGTTTCCCAAACGTGCGGTGGGGTCGGTGGTCGGCATCGGCGGGGCTTTGGGAGGCATCGGCGGATTTTTTATCGCCAATATCGTGGGTTTTGTTTTAAATAAAAATCCGGGCAATTATCTGCCCATTTTTATCATTGCCGGTTCGACGTATCTCACGGCATTGCTCATCATTCATCTCATCGTACCGCGTCTGGAACCTGCGACAGTGAAATAAAAGTGGGCCTAAAGAATTATATATATAACTTCAAGGAGGTATTTACAAAATGGAACCCAAAGGCGATATTGCGTTAATCGGTCTGGCGGTCATGGGCCAGAACCTTATTATGAACATGAATGACAAGGGATATACGGTGGTTGCGTTCAATCGAACCGTGTCCAAGGTTGATGAGTTCCTTAATCAAGCCGCAAAGGGGTCAAAGGTCATCGGCGCCCATTCGATAGAAGAGATGATGGGCCTTTTGAAAACCCCGCGAAAAATAATGCTCATGGTAAAGGCGGGCCAGCCGGTTGACGATGCAATAGACCAGCTCGTCCCTCTGTGCTCTTCCGGCGATTGCATCATCGATGGAGGAAATTCTTTTTTTATGGACACTATCCGTCGGACAAAATATCTGGAAGAAAAGGGCCTTTTGTATATCGGGACCGGCGTTTCCGGAGGCGAAGAAGGGGCGCGTAACGGTCCTTCGATCATGCCGGGCGGCAGCCCCAAAGCGTGGTCCCTCGTCAAAGACATTTTAAAGGCGATTTCCGCCAAGACCCCTGATGGAAGCCCGTGCTGCGAATGGGTTGGAGAAAATGGCGCAGGCCATTACGTAAAAATGGCGCATAACGCCATTGAGTATGGGGACATGCAAATCATTTGCGAAGCATACTACCTTATGAAAAAGGGACTGGGCCTTTCCCCCGATGCTATGCATAAAATATTTGGCCAATGGAACACAACCGAACTCAACAGTTATCTCATCGAAATCACCAGGGACATATTAGGTTTCAAGGATGTTGACGGACTTCCGATTGTAGATAAGATTCTTGACAAAGCAGGGCAAAAGGGCACTGGAAAATGGTTCAGCGTCAATTCGCTGGATTTAGGCATACCGGTAACGCTGATTTCGGAAGCCGTGTATGCGCGGTGCCTGTCCGCCCTGAAAGACGAACGCATGATCGCTTCAAAAAAGCTTTCCGGCCCCGACGGTTTGTTTACGGGGGATAAAAAGGCCTTTATCGAAGACATTCGTCAGGCATTGCTGGCATCGAAGCTAATTTCCTACACTCAGGGGTTCATGTGCATGCGCGAAGCGCAAAAGGAGTATGGCTGGAAACTGAATTTTGGAAATATCGCGATGCTGTGGCGGAGCGGATGCATCATCAGGAGCGTTTTCCTTGAGAAAATCAAGGCCGCGTTCGATAAAAACCCCGATCTTTCCAATTTGTTACTGGATGATTATTTTAAAAAGGTCATAGATAAATGTCAACCTTCATGGAGAAGGGTCATTTCACAGGCGGTACTGTTGGGTGTTCCGCTTCCGGCATTTTCTTCGGCGCTGGCGTTTTTCGACGGGTATCGGAGCGAACAGCTCCCGGCGAATTTGTTGCAGGCGCAGCGCGATTATTTCGGCGCGCACACCTACAAGCGCATCGATAAGCCGCAAGACCAGGTGTTCCATACGAATTGGACCGGACGCGGCGGCGATGTGGCATCAGGAACATATACGGCATAGTGGATAATAGCTGGCTTCGGTATATCGCTTAGCCAGCTTCTTTTTCCGCTCGTTGAGTGCCTGCTTTTAGCAGGCGTATCGAAACGAGCAGAGTAGTTAGGAGAACGAGCGTGAGCATAAGTAAAATGGACGATCTTAAAGGCAAGTGTTGTGTCATCACCGGCGGGGCCGGCGTCATCGGTTGTTCAATGGTTGAATGCCTGGCGCGGGCCGGTTTAAAAACCGCGATCATCGACCTTAATATCGAGCTTGCAATACAAAAGGCCGAAGAAATAGCCTCTTTAACCGGCGGCACGGTCATCGGCGTGGGCGGGAATGTGCTTGACAAAAATTCTCTGGCTGAGGCCAAGAAAGCGGTTAATGAACAGTTAGGCCCCATCGATATTCTTATCAACGCGGCCGGCGGGAATTCACCAAAAGCAACCACGGCGGTAGAGACCATAGACGACAAAGACCTCGACCATCTGGACCGGACTTTTTTCGGTCTTGAAATGGATGCATTCCGCAAGGTCTTTGACCTCAATTTTATCGGGACGTTATTACCTACAATGGTTTTCGCAAAAGACATGATTGAGCACAAACACGGCGTAATCATCAACATTTCATCGATGAATTCGTACCGGCCTTTGACCAGGATCCCCGCGTATTCCGCGGCCAAAGCATCGATCAATAATTTTACGGCGTGGCTTTCGGTCCATCTGGCCATCCAGAACATCAGGGTAAACGCGATCGCACCCGGTTTTTTCTTGACGGAACAGAATAGGTTCCTCATGTACGACCAGGCGACCGGCGCTCTGAGCGCACGCGGGAATAAAATCATCGCGGGAACGCCCATGAAACGCTTTGGAACCCCTGACGAGCTGCAGGGGGCGCTGCTGTTTCTTATTTCCGACATGTCGAAATTCGTCACCGGCATCGTTCTTCCCGTGGATGGCGGGTTCAGCGCCTATTCGGGAGTGTAGAGTGTTCGCCCCCTAAATCCCCCGCAGGGGGAACTTTGCCTCATCCCCTGCCCTTCTCCTTAGTAGGAGAAGGGTGCTCGAAGAGCGGGTTGTGGTGAGGGTTTAGGGAGCGAGAAGTTTTCAAAATAAATTATTTTATCAGAAATTTAATAAAAGGAGAGTTTTTCATGAAGTATGGTCTGAATATTTTGCCGCAAGGCGGTCTTGATTTCGTGTCAATCGGCGCGCTCGTGCATCGCCTTGACCCCGGAATAATCCCTTTTCGCAAGGCCACGGAATGCGCGATCCACGTAAGCGGCGGGGAATTCAACTGCGCCGCGAACCTGGCGGACTGCTTTCGGTTGCAAACCGGTATCGCCACAGCCATGGCGGAATATCCCATCGGCGACCTCATCGCGGAACGGGTGCGGGCCATGGGCGTAAAACCGTTTTACAAGCGGTTCAAGCATAATGGTGTAAACGGCCCTAACATGGCCACGGTATATAGTGACCGAGGACATGGCGTGCGCGGGCCCGTCGTTTTTTACAACCGGTCCAACGAAGCGGCGGCCCAGCTTAAACCCGGCGATTTCGATTGGAAGGCCATTTTTGCCGAAGGCGTTCGGTGGTTTCATAGCGGCGGGATTTTTGCGGCCCTGTCGGAAACGACCGGGAAGGTGATCATCGACGGAATGAAAGCCGCCAAGGCCGCCGGAGCGATCGTGTCCTTCGACCTTAACTACCGCGAAAAGCTCTGGAACATCTGGGGCGGGCATGAACGGGCGCTGACGGTCATCGCCGAGATCGCACAGTACGTCGACGTGCTCGTGGGCAACGAGGAAGATTTGCAGAAAGGCTTGGGCATTCCGGGGCCGGAGGTCGATAAAAAATCGAAACTCGATCCGAGTGTATTCTTCGGGATGATCGACACGGTCGTGAAAAAATACCCGCGGGTCAAGATCGTGGCGACCACGCTCCGTGAAGTGCATCATACCAACCATCACAGTTGGGGGGCGGTCGCATGGGTCGACGGGAAGACATATGTTTCACCGACGTGTGACGTGAACGTTCTTGACCGCGTCGGCGGCGGGGACGGGTTCGCGTCCGGCTTTTTCTACGGTCTTCTTTCGGGCGAAGAGCCCCAGGAAGCCGTAAATCTCGGCTGGGCGCACGGGGCATTGCTTACCACCTTTCCCGGCGACACGACCATGTCGACCGTAGAACAGGTGCGCGCATTTGCCAAAGGCGGGTCGGCGCGCATCCAGCGGTAGCATCAGGTCCATTAAAAAAAGCGAAGGGGAGAAAATGCTTCCCTTCGCTTTTTTTATTTCCGAAAAAAACACCGATTTATTTTTCAACACATCGCACGATAAATCCAAGCCTGCTTAGCACTGGAACAACCGTGTTTTTTTGCACCTGCGAGCACAGCACTTCGAAATGCCGGAATTCGAGCCGCCGGGGGTAGTTTTTCCGAAGAGAATCGAAATATGCTCCCCTGTTTTGTTCGTCTTTTATCCTTCGCATTCGTGCGTCATCGGCCATGATCGGATAGGCTTCCCGAAGGGCCATCAAAACTGGAGCGGCCGAAGACCGCACGTCAATGGTTGTTTCGGGTTTAACGCCCACATGGGCCTGCCCATTCCAAGTTTTTTCCTTTTGGAAGAAATCGCATGCTGCTTCGTAAATCATCTCAGTTCCCCGCACTTTTCCGTCGAAGGAATAGCCAGCTATATGCGGCGTTGCAATGGTAGCCAGGTCGAGGGTTTCACAACTTATCGAAGGCTCGTGGGCCCAGACGTCGAGGACCAATGCGCTCAATTTTGCCCTGTTGTTGCGGACCGCCTGCTCATCGACCACTTTCCCTCTGCTCGAATTGATGAGAATGGCCCCAGGCTTCATTTTATTGATAAAATCAGCACTTACCATATGGGCGGTTTTGTCAACGCCTGATTCAATAAGCGGCACATGCAGGGTCACAATATCGCTTTTTTCTAATATTTCATCGAGCGAAACATATCCGGCGTCATGTGCGGCCCTTTGCTTGGGCGGATCGTTTAAAAGACAGGTCATTCCAAGCGCCTGTGCAACCTTGACCACCCGCGACCCGACATTTCCAATCCCGATAATGCCAAGCACCTTTCCAGCAAGTTCAAATCCTTGCGTATGCGACAGGTGCACCAGCGCGGCGCCCACATATTCCGCCACCGATCGGGCGTTTGAACCGGGCGCACTCGCAAAGCCGATGGAGTTGTTTGTAAGGTATGGCAGGTCGATATGGTCGACGCCGATGGTGGCCGTGGCGACGAATTTGATGGGCGTATCGTTCAAAAGCGCCCTGTCGACGTTGGTTATCGATCGGACAAGCAATATCGAAGCATCCAACAGCATGTCCCGGGAAATTGACCTGCCGGGAACAACAATCACCTCACCGAACTCAGCGAATGCTTCCTCGACAAAAGGGATGTTTCCGTCGGCAATTATTTTCATACAAAGAATATAATTTTTTGCCCGGTAAAATGCTTCGGTTCATTCTCGATATTTTCGTAAAATGAAGTTCAATAAGAAGTATTTTAATCCTAAGATTAGGTAGCATTTAGTTTAAAACGTGACGCCTCCCCCGGCCTTTGGCCACCCCCTCAAAGAGGGGGATAGCTTAAAAGACACGGCTTTTTATCCCCCTCTTCGAGGGGGCAGGGGGAGGAAAAAAGGAAATGGAAAAACGTTGAAACCTGAGGAATATCAATATGATTTATTTTGAACGCGGTTCCGAAGAAGACTCTTTATCGGCGGATGATTTAAAACAAGGGCTTTTCACTGCGCTCGCCGCCCTGGGCCCTGTTAAAAAAATGCTCATTGTGCCGCCGGACATCACGCGTCTTCATTCACGCGCCGGTGAATTGACACGATACGCTTTTGAACATGATCCAGCCGCAATTTCGGGAATTCTACCAGCTTTAGGCACGCACTATCCGATGCATGAAAAAGAAATTGAAATCATGTTCGGTAATCTGCCTAGGAATCTTTTCAAAATACATGACTGGCGCAGCGGCTGTACGCGAATGGGTGAAATCCCGGCTGATTTTATCACATCAATATCCGAAGGCGCGGTTGATTACCCTATTCCGGTGACTATCGACAATCAACTTTTATCACGGGACCTTGACTGTATTCTTTCAATCGGCCAGATCGTACCGCATGAAGTAGCCGGCATGGCCGGCCATGGAAAGAATATATTTGTAGGGCTAGGCGGCCAGGAAAACATCCACAAAAGTCATTTTCTCGGCGCGGCCTACGGCATTGAGCGGATAATGGGGCGCATCGATTCGCCCGTGCGAAAAGTGATCGATTATGCATTTGACAAATACTTGAATTCCCTGCCCGTGGTCCACGCGATCACGGTCATCGAGAAAGACAAAACGGGCGCGTCTCATGTGCGGGGGCTGTTCGTGGGCGCCGGGAAGGAATGCTACACGCGCTCCGCGCGGTTGTCCCATAAAGTCAACATCCAGGTGCTTGATAAACCGTTGACAAAAGTCGTCGTGTATCTTGACCCCGTGGAATATAAAAGTTTCTGGCTCGGCAATAAGAGTATTTACCGGACCCGGATGGCCATCGCGGACAAGGGAGAGCTTATCGTACTGGCGCCCGGAGTCGGCGCTTTCGGGGAAGACCGGGAAATCGACGCGCTCATCCGGAAATACGGTTATAAGGGAACGCCCGCTGTCATGAAAAACATCGCCGAAAACCAGGACTTAAAAAACAACTTGAGCGCGGCCGCGCACCTCATTCACGGCTCGACGGAAGGCCGGTTTTCGGTGACCTACTGCACCGGCGGCCTTGGGAAGGACGATGTTGAGCGCGCGGGATTCAAGTTCGCGCCGATTGAGAGTATGATTAAGCGATACGATCCGGCTATACTTCAAGATGGGCCGAATACTCTTTCCGATGGGGAGCAGATATATTTTATTTCCAATCCAGGCGCGGGCCTATGGGCGGACAAGGCCCGCTTTGAACTTTGATTGCATTCGAAAGGAGCACCAATGCCCGAATGTCTGTTCTGCAAAATAATCAACAAAACGATCCCTTCTTCCAAAGTGCGTGAAGACGACCATACCTTCGCGTTCAACGACATCAATCCCCAAGCGCCCGTGCATATTCTGGTCGTACCAAAGGTGCACTACGCCGGTCTTCATGAAGTCCCCAAGGAAGAAACCGACGTCATTAACAATCTTTTCGGGGCCGTTCAAGCAATTGTGAAGGAAAATGGGCTGATTGATAAAGGATATAGACTGGTCGTCAATTTCGGGGCAAAGGCGGGCCAGTCGGTGGACCATATCCATGTGCATATCCTCAGCGGGCGCGACATGCATTGGCCTCCAGGATGATTTCTCCCAGCTAAGCGACCTTGTTTTTCATGAAAGGAATACCGGTTATGATAAGATTTTTGAGTTTTGCAGGAATTTTTTTGATTATTACCTGCATTATTTTTGGAATATTGTCATGCGATCCAATGTACGAGTATGATTTTTATGTTCAAAATACGACGTCGAAAAACATCATCTCTCTCATTCAAACTCAAGATAAAAAAGACCATTATGTGACCGATACGATCCCGATTCCTTCAGATTCCACTGTAATGATTTATAAAGATGAAAGCTGGGGTCAGGTCAGAAATATCGCTCAACCGTCGGACAGCGTCCCGGCGTATACTAATCTTACATCTCTTCAAATATGCGTTATAAATTCCGCCCAAACAGATTCCGTTTGTTATAACCAGGACCCCATTGACTTTTCAAAATGGCAACATGCGGGCGTTCTGACTGGGCCGGGGAAAAGCCAATATACTTTTATTGTGGATTCTTCAATAGTGCATACTATCAATTAAAAAACATTCACCTGATACTTTTACAATATCCTTGCTATAATTGATAGTAGGCTATGCCATTATATGTGGACAATAACCTTTTAAAAACCCTATCGTATCTTCTTCGTCAGTACATGGGTGCTCTGGTCTTCGGTGTTGAACCACAGGTACACGCGTTCCTTGTCCCGCGTGATGCAATGTTCGAGCTTTTCCCTATGGGAGCACGGAAATATTTTTTTATACTCCGACCTGGCCTGCCTGATCAAACTTTTTTCCACATTACCCATTATCAGCACCTCGTTTTTAAATTTCTTTGATAAAAGCATTTTGGGAACGCTGATCGACGGTTTTCTCATTTTTACTCCCTCAAAGGATGCAAAGGCGCTTAATGCCCGGCCCACAAGGTGGATAAGGTTCTGTACGGGTAATTATCTACGCTAAACGCGTATATAATTCGCCTACAGAACCTAAACTGTTTAAGCGCCTTTTCCTCTTCCATTTTTACTGCATCTGTTTCCGCAAAAACGTCGGCACGTCCATATCATCCTCATAATGCTCGATGATGTTCCCTTTTGAAACAACGAAATGCGGGTCTTTTTTCATTTTCTCCTTTTTCAAGAAAGCGGGATATTCCAGCCCGCTTGACGCGACATTATTGGCGGAAAGGGCGCTTGCGACGGCTTTCTGGGTCTCCTCGCACACCATCGGGTCCAAGGCGACTTTTTCGCCCGGTATTATTTCGTTGCACATGGTTTGTTCAGGAAATTTCTCGTCCTGCTGGGAAGAAGCGTGCAGGGGGAACGATAACTGTTCGACCTGCGTTTCGGGTATTTTCTTTCCCGGCATCTTGACGCTAAGCTTGATCGTGTTGCGCTCTTCGCGTTTCTGCTGGATCTTTTCTTCGTTAAATCCGGTAGCGATAACGGTGACCCGGATTTTGCCGTTCATCGTCGGGTCGGTAACGGCGCCGAAAATGATGTTGGTCTCGACGTTTTCACCCACGGCGTCATAAATGGTCTGGGTCGCGTCGTTGACGTCGTACAGCGTCATGTCCTCGCCGCCGGATATGTTGATGAGGATGCCCTTTGCCCCAACGATTGAAACATCGTCGAGCAGCGGGCTGTGTATGGCGTTGTCGGCGGCGGTGACCGCGCGGTTCTCGCCTTCGGCGTAGCCGGTGCCCATGAGTGCGTCTCCCATTCCTTTCATGATGGTCTTGACGTCGGCGAAATCGAGGTTGACCAGGCCATGCACCGAAATGAGGTCGGAGATGCCTTTGGTCGCCTGGTACAGCACGTCATCGGCGATCTTGAACGCGTCGATGAGCGACGTTGTCCGGTCGACGATAGAGAGGAGCTTCTGGTTGGGGATGACGATGATGGTATCGACGCTTTTACGCAGGTCGTCGATGCCTTTTTTCGCGTTGCGGTCACGCACCTTGCCTTCAAAGAGGAATGGCCGGGTCACTATCGCAACGGTCAGTATGTCCATTTCCTGCGCGATTTCAGCGACAACCGGGGCGCCGCCCGTTCCGGTTCCGCCGCCCATCCCGGCGGTGATAAAAACCATGTCCGCGCCTTCCAACATGGCGGCCACTTTTTCCCTGTCTTCTTCCATGGCAATCCTGCCGATTTCAGGATTTGCGCCCGCGCCAAGCCCCTTGGTGATTTTGTCTCCGATCTGGATGCGGTGGGAAGCGTGATTGTTGTCAAGCGCCATGGCGTCGGTGTTGATGGAGATGAATTCCACCCCCAGCAGTCCGGCCGTCACCATTCGATTGACCGCATTGCCTCCGGCGCCGCCAACGCCGAGCACCTTCATCTTCGCTTTGGCGTCAAAGCTTTCGTCGAGAGTAAACATGAGTTCCTCCTTCTTTGAGGTTGATAATTTTACAATGTTGATATTTTCATGTTAAAAAAATTCCTTGACCCATATTTTCATTTTGTCAAATATCTTCTTGAAGTTGTCGTCACCGCCCGCGTTCTTTTTACCTTTTCTTGTTTTCTCATTCTTGACGCCGTACATACACAATCCGACCCCCGTTGCATGCACCGGCGACTTCGCGGCCTCGGTAAGCCCGCCGAAACCGGTAGGCACGCCGATTTTCACGGGCATTTCAAAGACCTTCTCGGCCAGTTCCTGTATCCCCTCCATGAGCGCGCACCCGCCCGTAAGGACCACGCCGGCCCCCAGCATGTCGGAATATTCCGTCCGCTTGATTTCGCGGAGGGCGAGCGAGAGGATTTCTTCAAGGCGCGGTTCTATAATCGAGGCCAGCACCGCTTTCGAGACCTCGCGCTGCTCGCGGCCCCCCACGCCGGGGACGCTGATGTATTCGTCATTCTTGACAAGAGCGGAATATGCGCAGCCGTATTGCTTTTTGATTTCCTCCGCCTTGTCGATGGGTGTGCGTATCCCGATGGCAATGTCGCTCGTCACGTTTTTCCCGCCGAGGCCCACTACCGCCGTATGGCGGATACTTTCGTCAAAGTACAGCGCGATGTCCGTCGTGCCGCCGCCCATGTCAATGAGCGCCACGCCCAGCTCCTTTTCGTCTTTTTCGAGCACCGCGTAGCTCGAAGCGAGGGGTTCCAGCACCAGATCGCGCACCTTAAGGCCCGCTTTTTCCACGCTTTTATAGATGTTCTGCGCGCTCGTCACGGCGCCGGTGATTATATGGACCTGCGTTTCGAGCCTGACCCCGCACATGCCGATGGGGTCTTTGATGCCCTTCTGTTCGTCAACGACAAACTCCTGGGGGATCACGTGCAGGATCTCCCTGTCCATGGGAATGGACACGGCCTTCGCCGCATCGATCGCGCGTATGACGTCCAATTCGGTAATCTCGTTGTCATCGCGGGAAATGGCCACGACACCCTTGCTGTTGATCGCCCTGATATGGTCGCCCGCGATACCGACGATCACCGACTCGACGTCCTGGCCGGCCATGAGTTCGGCCTCTTCGACGGCCTTCTGGATCGAGCGGACCGTTTTATCGATGTTGACTACGACGCCTTTTCGCAGTCCGTCGGAAAGGCTCACCCCGACGCCGACGATCTTGAGTTGGCCGTTGGAGTCAAGCTCGGAAATAATGCAGGCGATTTTTGTGGTCCCGATGTCAAGTCCTACGAAATAATTATCTTCCATTGTTTCCTCCATTGCGTGATTGTTGTTGTCCCGTCAAGCAGATTACCACTGTGCATACGCCAGATTGCTGTAGCACAGATTGATCCGCCGCGGCGCCCCGCCGGGACTATTTTCCACTATGTCCATCAGCTCTTTAAGCCTGCTTAAGCAGGGCCTGTTTAAGCAGGCATTTTCCCGCCGGTCGTTAATTTCAATGAGCGTCGGACTGTTCTCAATCTTTAACCGTATGGTCGATTCGTCCGCAAAGTCGATTTGCGATAAATGTTTTGCCAGGGACAAATCGGCCCTGCCAACCTCGGTAAAAAATGCCTGCACCCGTCTCAAACTCTCCGGTGATATCTTTTTCCCCACCGAATCCGCGCATGAAAGGACGATCCCCGAAACCAACGGAAGGTCGGAATAGGTAGCGGGAAAAAGCGGCAGCAGGACGCCCTCGTTATCGAGGTAATAAACCCTGCCGACACTAGCCAGGGCAATCGGGACCCGCTCCTCAACGGTAATAATGACTTTACTTGGCAACCGCCGCGTAATGCGCGCATGGCGTATCCAGCAATTTCCCATGATTGCCTTGGCCGCAAGGGACGGCTTGACATCCACTATGCGCATGCCCTCGTGGAGCTGGGACAGGCGGCGGATTTCCTGCGGTGCAATGCGCTGTGCGCCATGCACTTCGATGGTGCGAACGGTAAAAACAGGCGACGTTCCCATCCAGTGCCGCACGCGCTGTGCCGCGATGAAGCCTCCCACGCAGACGGCGCACGCCATCATCCCCATCGTGACGATTGAAAAACCGCGCCGCGCGATGTGCACGATATTGACACGCGAGATCATGTCGCTTTTCTTTTTGCGTTTGTTCGCCCCGACCCGTTTATTCATTGCGTATCCTCGCGAGAAGCGGTCCGCATATTTCCCCGATGTCGCCCGCGCCCATGACAATCACCGCGTCGCCTTCGCGAAGCGCGGGCGCAAGCCGTTCGACGACGTCTTCTTTTTTTTCAACATAGGCCGCATTGGCATGTCCGCGCTCCTTCGCCTTGAGCACGATCGAAGCCGCATCGACGCCCGGGATCTTTTCCTCCCTCGATTTATAAATTCCCGTGACAATTGCCTGATCGGCTCCGCACAGGCTGTCGGCAAACCCGTCCATGAAGTCCCTTGTTCTTGTGTAAAGGTGCGGCTGGAAAACCGCAACGATCCTCGTATATCCCGCTGTTTTTGCCGCGGCGAGGGTGGCGCGTATTTCGCTGGGGTGGTGCGCATAATCATCAATGACCGTAATTCCCCGCTCCACGCCCTTTATTTCAAAACGCCGTTTGATCCCCGAAAAACGCGACAGGCTTTCGGCGCACGCGGCGGGACTTACGCCGAGCTCGCAGGCAACGGCGCAGGCCGCACAGGCGTTTTTCACGTTATGCATGCCGGGTATGGTAAGGGTAATGTCGGCCAGAGGCGTCGCCGCCCGGTACAGAATAAAACGCGCCTTACCATCGGTAAAGCTGACCCGTTGCGCGCTGTAATCGGCATCGGGACCGGCGCCATAGGTGATGACCGGCCGGTGGCATGCGCGCAGGACTTCTTTGACGTTATTATCATCGATGCAGGCGATGATCGCCCCATAGAATGGCACGCTGTTCATATACTGTGTAAACGCCCGTTTGATATCGCTTATATCCGCATAGCAATCGAGATGGTCCGCTTCAATATTGGTGACCACCGCGATTGACGGAAACATGGTTAGGAACGAGCGGTCGTATTCGTCGGCCTCGGCCACCAGCACCTCGCCGGTGCCCATGATGGCATTGGAACCGTAATGACGAAGTATCCCTCCCACAATGACCGTCGGATTGCGCCCCGCGTCATGGAGGATCTGTCCGATCAGGGACGTCGTGGTTGTTTTTCCATGCGTTCCCGCGATCCCGATGCTGAATTTCGCACGCATGAATTCACCCAGCATTTCGGCCCTGCGCATGAGCGGAATTCCACGTTCCCGTGCATGCATCCGCTCGGCATTATCTTCGCGTATGGCGCTTGAGTAGACCGCGATATCGGCCTGCTTTACATAATGCACCGTATGATCATATTGTACCGAGGCCCCGAGCGCCTCAAGCCTTTTGGTTATCGACGACTGTTGCCGGTCGCTTCCGGTCACCGTAAAACCCAGCGACAGCAAAAGCTCCGCGAGACCGCTCATGCCGACACCGCCGATGCCGATGAAATGGACCCGCCGATTATGGTTTAGAATAATCATCCGTGTATCTCACTCATAATTGTTTTTACTATCGTTTGCGCGGCGTTGGCCGGTGAATGGTCGAAGGCCATTTTGCTCATTGTTTTAAATTCCCCTTCATCGGTCAGAATTCGCCCGATTGCCTGCTCGACGCGCGAACAGCATTGTTCATCCTGCCTGACGCGAATTCCCCACCCTTGTGTTTCCACAACGCCGGCATTCATCCATTGATGGTCCTCCGTGGCCCACGGCAGCGGGACCATGACGCATGGCAGGCCGAAATAGGCAATCTCGGCAAGCGTGGAAGCGCCTGCGCGGCCGATGACAGCCTTTACAACAGCATAATAAGGGTATACATCTTCAATGAAAGGGAAAATAAACACTCCTTCCTTCGATCCGACCGCGCTTACCACTTCCGCATGCCCTGCATTACCCGTCTGCCAAACCACCTGAAAACCCTGCGTTAGCCAGTGCTGCACGGGACCGATCAGACAGACATTCATCGATTGGGCGCCTTGGCTGCCGCCGCATATAAGGATGGTCTTTTTCTCCCGGTTAAACCCATACGGATAGGGATGTTTTTCATACTGCCGCTCCCGCTCACGCACCGGCGTGCCGCTCATCACGGTCCTGCCGCGAAGGGTCCTTTTCCCCATGATTGGAAAGCCAAGGAACACCGTTCGGGCGGCCGAAGAAAACAGCCGGTTGACTATTCCGGGGACCGTATTTTGTTCCTGGATAAAATAAGGGACCGAGGCCAAACGCGCGGCCCCAAGTACCGGAGCGCATACATATCCGCCAAAAGCAATTATTGCCGCAGGCCTGTCTTTCATGAATAATGACCGCATGCGAAACAGCTCTGTTGCAAAATTTAACAGCGCCCCGAGGGTTTTCACGGTGAGTTTCCGTTCAATACCGGCCACATTCAGCAGCACGATGGGAATGCCATGACGCTCGCAAAGCTCCACTTCCCTGCTGCGTGTGGTGCCGATCCATAAAAACGATACGTCAGCGTATGTTTTCTTAAACCGCAGCGCTACCGAAAGCGCCGGAAAAATGTGTCCGCCGGTCCCGCCGGCGGCAATCACGATTTTCATTTCACCACCGCTTTCGACCGGCTTGAAATATTTAACAGCACGCCCATCGCGCTCATGAAAAAAATAAGGCTCATTCCTCCATAGCTTAAAAACGGCAGGGGAATACCCGTCGTTGGAATAAGTCCCGTATTGACACATGCATGGACCACAACATAAATCCCTAAGATAAAAGTAAAACCGAATGCCATGAGCTGCCCTGATTTATCGGGCGCGTTAAGCGCAATTTTTATTCCCCGATACATCATGAACCCGAAAAGGAGCAGCACCACGACGAGCCCGACAAACCCGATTTCTTCGCCGAGGATCGAAAAAACAAAATCGGTATGGGGTTCGGGCAGATAAAAGTATTTCTGCCCGCCCTGGCCGAGACCGACGCCGAACAAACCTCCGTGCCCCAAACCGACGAGGGACTGAAAGGCCTGATATCCGATGTCGCCCTTATGACTTGACATATGCAAATACGCCATGATCCTGTGGCGGCGGTACGGCGCGCCCGCGGCGACCACGGCGGCGGCCGGAAGAAAAACCAAAAGCAATGCCGCGAGGTGCCAGAACTTGGCACCGGCGACAAAGAGCAGGAGCAAACCGATGATGCCGACAATAGCGGCCGTGCTGAAATTCGGTTCAAGAATGATCAGAACGCACAGGAGGCCGATTTTAAGCAAATACTGGAGCAATTGTTTCGGCGCCCGGATTTCTTCCCCGGTCGCCTCCAGTCGTGACGCAAAAAGAACGACAAGCACCATGAGGGCCAGTTCAGACGCTTGAAACTGGATGAAGCCGAGGGTTATCCACCGCTTGGCGCCATGGATCGCATGGTGCGAGGGTATAAGCAAAACATAGGCAAGCAACACGATGGCAAGGATGTAGGCGAAACGGCTGTGCTTGCCCCAGAAATGGTAATCAACGTTTAAACATATCATGAAACAGCCAAGCGCAAGCACTGCGCGAATCACCTGTCTGGCCAGGAAATAATCCGGGCCGCCGAACTTGTTCTGCGCCACCGCAAACGAGGAGCTATACACAAGTACGATGGAAAATCCGAGCATCACGAGCGACGCTACAAATATTCCGATGTCGATTCGTCCGGTTTTTTCGCTGGCTGACATAATGTTCCTAGTGCACAAGTTCTCGAACTAATTGTTTGAACACTTCGCCGCGATGCTCGAAATTTTTAAACATGTCGAAGCTCGAACATCCCGGCGAAAACACCACGACGTCCCCGCGTGACGCCTTTTCAGTCACGCTTGCGAGCGCCTCCGAAAGCGAGGCAACGCGGGTAATGGGCGCATGCCCGCTCCATTCCTGCTGTATCCGGTCGGCAGCCTCGCCGATGAGGCAGATTCCCTTGACGTGATGGGCTATCGGCCCTTTGACAATTGAAAAATCGCACCCTTTGTCCCTGCCCCCGGCAATGAGAAACACGTTGTCGTCAAACGCGCTTATTGCGCACACGATCGATTCGGCGGTCGTTGATTTCGAATCGTTGAAATAGCGTATTCCACGGACTTCGCCGACGTATTCGAGCCGGTGCTCGAGCCCGCCGAAGGAAGCAACGCCCGCGGCAATACTTTCATTTGCCACACCAGCCGCTTTCGCGGCCGCCGCCGCCGCGCACGCGTTTTCGTAGTTGTGCCGGCCGTGTATTTTCATTGTTTTCACGTCAAACAGCGTCTCCAATCGGCCCCCGAAGCGGGCATGGGCCACGCGCCCGTCATGCCATACGCAATCCGCTTCGACTTCCCTGTTGCCGAAAAACACTATGTTCGTTTTCCCCTCAAATTCTCCGGCCCATCGGCAAAGGCGGGCGTCCCCGGAATTAAGCACCAGATAATCTTTTTTGGTGAGGTTCTTCGCGATTGTTTTCTTGGCGTCATAGTACGCCTGTTCTGATTCATATCTGTCAAGATGGTTTTTCAGCAGGTTGATGACCATTGCGACATGCGGCCTGAAAAGGTCGATGTTTTCTAGTTGAAAGCTGCTTATTTCCGCCACAACGAACGAGTCCTCGCTCAGCGCAGGCGCCACGCTGATAAGGGGAAGACCGATATTTCCGGCCACTACATAGGGTTTTCTTGAGGCTTCCATGATTGAACCTAAAAGGCTTACCGTGGTGCTCTTGCCCGAAGAGCCGGTCACGGCCAGGTATTTTCCCCTGGTAAACCGAAACGCAAGTTCGATTTCCGACCAGACCGCAATCCCGCGGCGCCTCGCCTCAACCAGGAGAGGAAGGTCGGAAGCAACTCCCGGTGAAAGTACGATCACGTCGGCGTCCAATACCCGATCGGTATGTCCACCCGCTTCATACGGTAAATGGCCGCAATGGTTCCGGGCAAGCACTGCTTCAAGCTTTTCGGCAGGGGAGATATCGCTGATAAACACCGGTATCTCCTGACGGTCTAAAAACTGCGCGGCCGCGCACCCGCTCCGCGCCGCGCCCAGAATAGAGACCCGTTTGGGTATGTATGTTATTGGTAATGTCATAAACTTTTTTTTTGCAAAAGCTTTAATTCTATTTCCTTCATCCTTCCGCCTTCATCCTTCTCTTCAAAATCCTTCGAACACCGTTTCAAGATGCACTCCGCGTGAACCCTTGAGAAGCACGACATCACCCGGCCGAACAAAATGCTTCGCAATCGAAAGGGCCTCATCGCTATCTCCTGCAACACAAACGTTCCTTGATTTCATTCCGGTTTTGATTGCGCTTGATGCGACGACTTCGGCAAAATTTCCAACGGCAAGCACCCGGTCAACTCCGGCCCCGGCCAATTGCGTTCCAAGGGCTGCGTGAAGCCGCCTGGAATATTTCCCCAATTCAAGCATGTCTCCCACGATGGCGACTTTCCTGTTTTTCTTCGCGACGTCCATAAGAAGCCGGATCGCGCTTTGCATGGACGAGGGATTAGCATTATAGCAATCCACGATAAACTCCACGCCCGTTTTCTTTTCGACGGTCCCCCGCAAAGCTACGGGACGCATTGTCAATAGCGCCCTACCAATATGGCTCTCCTCAATGCCGAAATGCTTCCCAAGGAATATTGCCAATAGCGCGCTGTAGATGTAATGTCTGCCGGGCATGGACAATTCGAAGGGAGCGGCATCGACGTCAAAATGGAGCTTATTGTCTCTTGTCAATTTCTCGTTGCGCGCCCGGACGTGGCACTTTGCCGAAAACCCGAAAAAAATGATGTCTTTCCCCATCTGTCCTGATTTTTTTACCAGCAGCTTGTCGTCGCCGTTAAGCAGGAGAAAGCCATTTTTATCGTTCATGCCGTCAACTATTTCGCACTTTGCCCTGGCGATATTTTCGAGAGATCCGAAATGGCCTATATGCGCATATCCGATATTGGTGATCACGCCGATAGTTGGCCGGACCATCGTCGAAAGGTCGTGGATCTCCCGCTCATGGTTCGCGCCCATTTCCAAAACGCCAACGTCTTCCCGTCCGGAAAACCGCATCAGGCTCATCGCAACGCCGATAGTATTGTTCCAATTGCCTTGAGTTTCTCCAACCGTCAAAGTCTGCCTGAGGACCGTCGCGATAAAATTACGGGCAGTGGTTTTGCCGCTGCTTCCGGTGATCCCGATAATCGGGATACCGAGGTCTTTCCGGCGCCTGTGCGCGATCCACCGGACCGCCTGGATCGGATCGTCCACGAAAACAAGCTTTTTTTTCTGGTCTTCGGAAAACATGCCGACTTTCTTTTTTGACACAAGCGCCGCGATGGCCCCAGCCGATAGGGCATCCGAGACATACCGGTGGCCGTCGTCCTTGTCGGTCGTAACGGCGATAAAGACCTCGCCTTTACGGACCGTGCGGGAATCATTGCTCAGGCCCGTTACCTGCGTCATTTGCCGTGACGAGGCCATCGGGCAAGAGCCCCTGCTCCATGCAACAAGCTTTTCAAGAGTCACCGGCGTCGGGGTTTTCGGCCTATGCGGCATGGTATTTTTTAACCTCCGCAAAAAGTTCGATGATTGTTTCCCTGTCGTCAAAGTGAAGCCTGACATTTCCGATTTCCTGATAATCTTCATGACCTTTGCCCGCCACGACAAGACAGTCGCCCGATCGCGCGGCAGCCAGCGCCTTCCGGATCGCCTCTTTTCTGTCGACAATGACGGCGTGCGGAAAATCGAGCGGTATTCCCTTCAGAATATCGTCGATGATCGCCCCAGGTTTTTCGTTGCGCGGATTGTCCGAGGTAATGATGGCCTCGTCGCAATGCTGCACTACGGCTTGTGCCATGAGCGGTCGCTTGGTTTTATCCCGGTCGCCTCCGCAGCCGAAAACGCACAACAACCTTCCCCGGGTAAGGCTTCGGGCGCTTGCGAGCATAGTATCGAGCGCGTCAGGTGTGTGCGCATAATCCACATAAACCGAAAAATCGGCTTCGATGCCGACCCGTTCCATGCGACCGGGGACCATGCCCATCGTTTTAAAACTGTGCTCGATCGTTTCCCAATCAATGGCAAGCGCGTAAGCGCCCGCGACCAGTGCGGTCATATTATAAACGTTAAAGTATCCCGCGAGTCCCGATGTCAAGCGCTCGGTATCACCATCGACGTTTAAGGTGATTTCGGTGGACTGTCCGGTGCTTTTCGCATGCACAATGCGTACACGGGCATCGTCCGATTTGCCATAGGTGACCTGGGAGACATTTCCAAGCTCTTGGGACAACCGCTTTCCCCATGGATCGTCGATATTGATTATCGCGCGCCCCTGGCTGCCCAGAAATTCGGTAAACAGCCTTTTTTTCGCCGTGTAGTAGTCCTCCATTGACTTGTGAAAGTCAAGGTGGTCCTGCGTGAGATTGGTCCATATCGCACAGTCATAAGAAATTCCGGCGATCCGGTCAAGCGCCAGCGCATGGGAAGAAACTTCCATGACGACGGCCTTCGGCTTGTTCTTCGCCGTGCCTATGCTCCGGAAAATGTCGGCCGATTCGGGGGTCGTCCGCCGTGCCGGTGATTGTTCTTCCCCGGTCGCATAGAGCACGGTCCCGTACATCCACACCGCCGTTTTTCCGAACACCTGGCCCAACAGATTTTGGAACAGGTATGCGGTGGTTGTTTTCCCGTTTGTACCCGTGATCCCAACAAACACGATCTGCGACGTATCAACCGCCCAAACGGCCTTGCTGACGACCCCGAGGAACTTTCTTGTATTGTCAACCTTGCCCCACGGTATGCCGCACGAACTCTGCGCATTTTCAGAAAGTAGTGCGCAAGCGCCCCGCGCCACGGCGTCCGCGATAAAGACGTCGCCGTGTTTTTTCAGCCCCGGAACGCTCACATACAACGCCCCTGGCGTAACGGCGCGGGAATCGCACGTCACATCGAGGATGTCGGGATTGCCCGTACCTCCCCGGGCCTGCATCGGAAAACTTGAAATAAGATCGTTCCAGCGCATGGTGTTTCTCTCGTTAGTGAAGTTCAGCGGAACTTTGTGTGATGTTTGCAAACGAACACGAAAGCGTGCACTTGTCCGCATACCTGACCATCGTTCCCGACGAGGGCCGCTGCTTATGCACGGTTCCCGCGCCCAGCACATACGGCGTTAGCCCTTTCAAGTTCAGTGCGTTGATCGCGTCGCGCAGGTCTTTGTCGATGCATCTGGGCATTGCCACATCGGCATGCGTTTTGGCTTCGGTCGCGGCCGGGCACGTATAGAGTATCATTTTTTTGTCCATGTCTAAAAGCGACCCTGCTTTCGGGGCCTGAAAAGCGACGGTGCCGTTCTTTTCCCCGACAAATTCGCACGGAATTTGTTCCGCGTTTAAAAAATGCACCGCAGTTTCAGCAGGCATACCGCAAACGTCGGGAATAGGCCTGCCCTTTTGGGCGTCACCGCAATCGAGGGACGCGCCCTGGTGCAATATTTTCTCCGCGTATTCAAGCTGTGGGTGGCTGATGATCTGCGTCATGATCTTCCTGAATACCGGCGCGGCCGCGGCGCCGCCGGTCTCGGAATTTGCCGGCTCGTCGATAATGACGGCCCCAAGAAGCATCGGACTTTCCGCCGGAAGAAACCCGATGAATGACGACCACCCTTTCTTGTCGGAATACAAACCGGTGAGTTTATCGACTTTCTGTGATGTGCCCGTTTTGCCGCCGACCGAAATCCCGCTTATGGCCGCCTTGACGCCGGTACCGCCGTTTACCACTCCGCACATCATGGCCCTTAACCTTTTAGCGATGTCCGCCGAAATGACGCGCCGTACGGGCCTATAGCGCGTACTGTCAATAATCGTCGAGCCGGTGTTTATGATTTTCTCAACAATGCGCGGCTCCACCAGGACCCCGTCATTGGCTATACTGGCAAAAAGGAGGGCCATTTGCAGGACCGTAACGGATATCTCCTGCCCTATCGCCATGGTGACGCGGGTGCGGCCCGACCACTTTTCAACCGGGTGGACGATGCCGATTTCCTCGCCGGGGAGCTGTATGCCCGACTGTGCGCCGAAACCGAAGTCCTTTGCGTACTTATACAGCCTCTCGTTACCAATGTCATTGGCGATTTTTGCAAAACAGACATTGCTCGAGTATTTAAATGCGTCGGAAAAACTCAGGCGGCCATAGGGCTTTTCGTCATGGATTTTTTCGCCGAACACCTCATAAACGCCTCGATTGCCGTCCAACGTATCCGTTTCCTTTTTAATATTTTCCTGGAGCGCGCAGGCCGCGGTGACCGCTTTGAACGTCGACCCCGGTTCATAGGTGTAGTTGACGCATTTGTTAAGACGCTGGCCGACAGGATACCGGTCGGCGATGTTCGGGTTAAATGAAGGCTCATTGGCCATCGCCAGTATTTTTCCGGTCGAAGGTTCCATGACGATGCACATTCCGCCGCACGCCCCGAGACTGGTGACCGCCTGTTGCAGGGTGTTTTCAACGATCTTTTGCATGTCTATATCTATTGTCAAGTACACGTCGCTCCCGCTTTGGGGCTCTTTGCTGGGCAGGCCGATTTTCGCGTAGGTGTTGTTCTTGCCGTCGCGGTTAAGGATCGTCCAGCCGTTTTCGCCCTTCAAGTACCGCTCAAAGAAAAATTCCACGCCTCCAAGTCCGCCACCGTCTTTCCCAATGTATCCAAGCACCGCTCCGGCCATTTCCCCGTAGGGGTACATGCGCTTGATGCTGACGAATTCAGCGCCCGGGCCGGCAGATCCGGGCGTCACGCCTTCGGTAAGCGCACTTACGCTGAGCTTAACGCGGCTTTCCTCGCTCGTGGCAAGGACGTGTCCTTTTCTGTCAAGAATATTTCCCCGCTTCGCCGGGACAAAAACCCGCTGCTGCGTCTGTTTCTTGCTTTGTTCCGCGTATGCTTTGCCCTGAATGACCTGGATGACGAAAAGGCGCGCAATGATGATTGCGAACGCGGCACCCAGGAAAAAAACCAGAAAAAGCGTCCTCGCTTTAAACGTCGTCATTTACCCTCTCACATGTGAAAGCGATCTTCGAAGAATGGCAAGAAAATTCCCTTCATCGCCGGGCCGCGTTTTGTCCGTTTCTCTCTGTTTGATAATGACAATCTGGCCGGCGGCCGGATATTCAAGACCCAGGCGCTCGCGCGCGATGGATTCAATTCTTCCCGTGCTTGAAAGTTTTTCAGCCGCAAACCTGAGCCCGGCCGTTTCCTTGCTTAAAACCTTCAAGCTGTCGGCGAGCGCGGTTTGCTTCATTGACACTTCGGTGATATATACCTGTTTCCAAACAACAAGGAGCGGACCGATCACCAGGACGGCGACGAACGCGATAATCCCCGGCACATGACGCATCCGTAAAAGGGGAGCGGTTTTCCTGACGATATTTTCTTTGTGCCCGTTCATTTTCACCACTCCTTTTACCTGCCGCCGTACGATACAGGGTTAATTTTTTCAGCAACGCGCAACCGGGCGCTCCTCGATGCCGGATTGCGCTTTATTTCATCGGGCGAAGAAACAATCGCCCTGGTAATTATCCGCTTAAGCGTTTTTTTCCCCCCGCACATACATACCGGTATTCCGGGCGGACATACGCAGCCTTTCTCCGCATCACGCATGAAATTCTTCACAATCCGGTCTTCCAGGGAATGATATGAAATCACCACGAGACGCCCGCCCTGCCTCAGACGCGAAACCGCCTGCTCGCAACAGCGGCCCAGTTCGGAAAGCTCGTCGTTGACCGCGATGCGCAGCGCCTGGAAGAGCTTTGCAAGCACTTTTATTTTCATTGCGCCGCCATATTCTTTTTGCAAACAATCTTTCAGGTCGCCGGACGTTTTCAAGGCGGTGTGTTTCATGCAGGTCTTTATCGTTTCCGCCATACGCATTGGGTTGCGTATTTCACCGTACTGTGCAAGGATCCCGGCAAGCTGCTGCACGGTGCTTTCGCGAAGAATGTCCGCGGCGGTGGTCGCGCCGGCCGGGTCCATCCGCATGTCAAGTCCGGCTTCTTTCATGTATGAGAAACCCCTTTTTTCGTCCCTTATCTGGTGCGACGACACTCCCAAGTCCAAAAGCACGCCGTCCACAGCGTCGATATGGAGCCCATCAAGCACATCACCGAGTGCGGAAAACCGCCCCTGTTTGAGCACCACGGCAACACCCTTCCTGTCAAGATGCGCGTCACACCAGGCTATGGCGTCAGGATCACGGTCGATGCCGATGGCCCTGCCTTGAGCGTTGAGCTTGTCGAGTAGCGCCTGAAAATGCCCCCCCCCGCCCACAGTACAATCGACATAGGTGCCCTCGGGTTTCACCGCCAGGGCCCGCACGGTTTCTTCAAACAAAACCGGTATATGATAGCCAGGCCCATCACTATGTGACATAGAAGAATTGACCGGAAGCGGAGGTATAATACATTCTTCATTGTTATTGAGGATCGCTTCTCCCATTATTGCAACTCACTACTTCCGTGCGCAGGCACAGCGGGGAAATTGATTAAGCGGCGATAATCAGTGGCGTTCAATTTTTCTCAGTCCGGCCTCTACCGATTGAAAAAACATTTCGTCGAAATCTTCGCCTTTACCGACGTATTTATTAAACTTCTCGGTGTCCCAGATTTCTATAAACTCATTCTGACCCACCAGCGAAACGTTTTTTGCTATCGATAATTTTTCTATTTGTGAAGCGGTCAGCATTATCCTGCCCTGTGCATCGAGCGTGGAGTCCGAAAGCGTATTGTAGAGCAGCCGCCGGTGCCTTAATGTCTCCGGCGTCTGGGGCCGCGAGGCAAGCTCGTCTTCAACCCTGTCCCATACGTCCTGGGGATACGCCCGCAGACATCCTCCGGGGCCCTGACAAATGACAAAAGTTTCGGCGGCCTCGGGATTGAGCGATTTCCGGAACTTGGAAGGTATGTTCACCCTTCCTTTGGCATCAACCGTGTAATCATATCGTCC
>Ga0182017_10000117_pt1 | contig 59158 bp, 49 predicted proteins | sample 712E3DmetaG_FD_120492 | JGI IMG/M metagenome (GOLD analysis project Ga0182017, IMG submission 120492) | Permafrost microbial communities from Stordalen Mire, Sweden - 712E3D metaG | ecosystem: Environmental > Terrestrial > Soil > Wetlands > Permafrost | place: Sweden: Stordalen | collected... | reverse complement strand
TTCCCGAAGTGTCTCCGAATCGAGTTTGCCATCCGTGGCCTCCATGACCGCCCACTCCGCGGGCGGCGGAGACCATTGAGCCCCTCGGACATCGTCCGTCAAGTTAGAATGCGGTTGCCCTGTTCGATTCCCCCGCCGGGAAGGCCATGCAGCGCCCGCCGGCGGCCTTTTGCCGGCCCGCTTGCGCCGCTAGGATACGCCGCGACGGAGGGCGGCTGCTCGCAGCCGCCGCGCGCGGCCCTTTGTGCCCTCTGCCAGGAGACCTCGACGTGGATCACCCCGAACCGAAACCGGTTTCGCGTGGCCTGGGCGAGTTGGCCGACGGCTGGAAGCACCAATTCAAGCCGCTCGAGCCGATCGACGTGCGCAAGACGGGCACCGCGTCCGAGTTGCTGGCGGCTATGTCGAAGACGGCCTTCAGCGGTCGCAGCTTGGGCGAGGCAGCCGACATCCTGTACAAGATGGCGACCGACGAGAAGTGCTTCGTGGTCGGGACGTTCGCCGGGGCGATGACGATCGCCAAGCAGGGTCTGCTGCTCACCGAGATGATCGACCAGGGCATCCTGGACGCGGTCGTCAGCACCGGCGCGCTGATGTGCCACGGGCTGATCGAGCAGAGCGGCCACACGCATTTCCGCCACGATCCGCAGTGGAGCGACGAGAAGCTCTACGACGCGGGCTATTGCCGCGTGTACGACACGCTCGAGCTGGAGCGGAACCTCGAAGGGGCGGCGGAGATCATGCAGCACGTGCTCGGGGAGCTACCGACGGACCGCACCTGGGGCAGCCACGAGCTGAACTGGCGAATCGGCGAGCACGTGCGGAAGACGGTGAAGGGCCGCGGGATTCTGCAATCCGCGGCGGAAAAGGGCGTACCGGTCTACATACCGAGCCTGACCGACAGCGAGCTCGGGCTGGACGTGTACGTGCACAACCTGATCGCCGCCGAACAGGGCCGCCAGCCGGTGCAGGTCGATTTGCTGCGCGACATCCGCGACTACTACGAGCGGGTGAGCAAAGCGGAGCGGCTCGGCATTTTCACCATCGGTGGCGGCGTGCCGCGCAACTGGGCGCAGCAGATCGGGCCGCTGGGCGAAATCCTCGACCGCCGCACGGGCGGCAAACATGGCGGCTTCATCCGCTTCCATTATGCCATCCGCATTTGCCCGGAGCCGGTGCATTGGGGCGGGCTGTCCGGCTGCACGTACTCTGAGGGCGTTTCGTGGGGCAAGTTCGTGTCGGAGAAAGAGGGCGGCCGACACGCCGAGGTGTACGCCGACGCGACGATCGCCTGGCCGCTGCTGCTGCGCGGCGTGCTGGAACGAATGGGGCGCGTATAGTAGCGGGTTGCCACAGCGGCCCAGCGGCACGGTGGAAGGACCTGTGTGTTCTTCCTCTTTGCATCTCAGTGTCTCTGTAGTGACTCGCGCTTTGAGAGGTTTAGCTTGGATATTCGCAACGTAGCCATCATCGCCCACGTGGACCACGGCAAGACCACGCTCGTGGATCAACTCCTGCGCCAGTGCGGCCAGTTCCGCGAGTCGCAGCTCAAGGGCGAGCGGATTCTCGACTCGAACGACCTGGAGCGCGAGCGCGGCATCACGATCCTCGCCAAGAACATCGCCATCAACTACCGCGACACGAAGATCAACCTCATCGACACGCCGGGCCACGCGGACTTCGGCGGCGAGGTCGAACGTGTGCTGAAGATGGCGGACGGCTGCCTGCTGCTGGTCGATGCATTCGAAGGCCCCATGCCGCAGACGCGCTTCGTGCTGCGCAAGGCGTTCGAGTACGGACTGCGGCCGGTGGTCGTGATCAGCAAGATGGACCGGCCCGACGCGCGGCCGACGGACGTGCTCGACGAGGTGCTCGACCTGTTCATCGAGTTGGGGGCGGACGAGCACCGGCTGGATTTCCCGACGGTGTACACTTCGGCGGTCGAAGGCTGGGCGTCGCTGGACCCGAAGAAACACCCCGACGACATTTACGTGCTGTTCGAGACCATCCTGAAGCACGTGCCGCCGCCGACCGTGCAGCGCGACCAACCGCTCCAAGTGCTCGTCACCACGCTCGACTACAGCGATTACGTCGGGCGCATCGCGATCGGACGGGTGTTCGCCGGCACGCTGCACGCGGGTCAGAAAGTGAAGGTGCTGCGGCGGGACGGGACCCAGCTCGACCGGCAGATCGGCGAGCTGCACACCTTCGACGGGCTCGGCCGCGCGAAGACCGACGAGGTCCCCGCGGGCGACATCTGCGCCGTCATCGGCCTGGACCCGATCGACATCGGCGACACGATCGCCGACCCCGAGCACCCGGAGCCGCTGCCGCTGGTCAACATCGACGAGCCGACGCTGCACATGATCTTCCGCGTCAACGACTCGCCCTTCGCCGGCCGCTCCGGCAAGTACCTCACGAGCCGCCACCTGCGCGACCGACTCGACAAGGAGCTGCAGCGCAACGTCGCCCTGCGCGTTGAGCCGGGCGTGACGCCGGACGAATTCCTCGTTTCCGGCCGCGGCGTGCTGCATCTGGGCATCCTGGTCGAGAACATGCGGCGGGAGGGTTACGAGCTGGCGGTCGGCAAGCCGAAGGTCATTTTTCGCGCGCTGAGCGGCAAGAAGACCGAGCCGATCGAGCTGTGCGTCGCGGATGTGCCGAGCGAATACGTCGGGGTCGTGATGGAGCTGATGGGCAGCCGCCGGGGCCTGTGCATGAAGATGGAGGTCCGCGAGGCGCGAACGTATCTGGAGTTCACGATCCCGTCGCGCGGGCTGATCGGCCTGCGCAACCGGGTGCTCACCGCGACGAACGGCACGATCATCATGCACCACAACTTCTACGAGTACGAGTACTTCCGCGGCAGCGTCCCGCACCGCGGCCTGGGCGTGCTGGTCGCCAGCGAGAGCGGGACGGTGACGCCCTACGCACTCGACGGGCTGTCGGACCGCGGCACGATGTTCGTCTCGCCCACCGACCCGGTGTACGAGGGCCAGATCGTCGGCGAGCACTGCCGCGAGAACGACATCGTGGTCAACGTCTGCCGGCAGAAGAAGCTCACGAACATCCGGGCGGCGTCGGCGGACAAGACGGTCGTGCTCAAGCCGCCGCGGCAGATCACGCTCGAAATCGCGCTCGAGTTCATCGCGGACGACGAGCTGGTCGAAGTGACGCCGGACGGGATCCGGCTGCGGAAGCGGCTGCTGAACGAAAACGACCGCAAGCGGGCGGCACGCGTCCGCCCGTAGCGTCGGCCCCGTCGTATGTAGCGGCCGACCCCCCGTGTCGGCCGTAGACTGCCGGAGAATCTGCGCCGCGCGGAGATTCCGGACGTTAGTAGCACAAGAGGATTGGGAATGAGCCCCGAACAGGCCATGGTCAAGTCGTTTCACGAGAAGTACGGCGCCCCCAGCGCGACGACGCCCCACATGCCCGGCATCAAGGACCGGATGCGGCGGGCCCGGCTGATCTTCACCGAGGCCGCCGAGTTCATCGAAGCCGCCGACAAGGACGACTTCATCGAGATGGTCGACGCCCTGGCGGACATCCTGGTCGTGACCTACGGCTCCGCGGTCGAGATGGGCGTGGACCTGGAGCCCGTCTTCGCCGAGGTGCACCGCAGCAACATGTCCAAGAACGGCGGCATGGACGTGGGCGGTAAGATCCTCAAGGGCCCCGCGTTCTCGCCGCCGGACATCCTCGGCGAGCTGCGCAAGCAAGGGTATCAAGCGGCGGCGGTGCGGTAGCCGGCCGAGAGCTGGTCGCCGCGGACGGCGCGCGGTCAGGCAGACAGTGCGAGGTGTGGCATGTCGGATTTGGTTCGTCTGAGCATCTCGCTCGATCAGCCGCTGCTCGATCAGCTCGAGCGGCTCGTGCAGCGGGGCCGCTACACGAACCGCTCGGAGTTCGTGCGCGACCTGATCCGCCAGCGGCTGGTGGAGCAGCAGTGGGCCGACCAGCGGCAGGAAGTCGTCGGCACGATCACGATGGTCTACGATCACCACGCCCGGCAGGTCGCTGACCGGCTCACCGGCATCCAGCACGATCACCACACGAACATCCTGGCGACGACGCACGTGCATCTCTCGCACGACCTGTGTGCCGAGATGATCATGCTGCGCGGCAATGCCGCCCGCGTGCGCGCGATCGCCGACCGCCTGCGTCAGCAGCGCGGCGTGCTGCACGCGGAGCTAACGATGAGCACGACGGGGAAGCGCCTGCGTTAACAGGCCGGCCAGGGTTCTCCGATGAGGCGGCCGCCGTTAGAGTCCCTCAAAGAGCGCCTCGACGAACATCTGCGGGTCGAACGGCTCGATGGCGTCGATGGTCTCGCCGAGGCCAACGAACTTGACCGGGATGTCGAGCTGGTCGCGGATGCCGACGACGATTCCGCCCTTGGCCGAGCCGTCGAGCTTGGCCAGGAACAGGCCGCTGACCTTCGTCGCCTGCGAGAAGATCTTCGCCTGGTTGATCGCGTTCTGCCCGATGGTCGCGTCGAGGACCAGCAGCACCTCGTGCGGCGCGTCCGGAATGCGCTTCTGCACCACGCGCTGAATCTTGCTCAGCTCCCGCATCAGGTGTTCCTGCGTGTGCAGCCGCCCCGCCGTGTCGATCAAGAGGACGTCGACCTTCCGCGCGATCGCGGCATCGCACGCGTCGAACGCGACCGCCGCCGGATCGCTGTTCGGCTTGTGCTTCACGATGTCCACCTTGGCCCGCTCCGACCAGATCACGAGCTGGTCGATCGCCGCGGCGCGGAAGGTGTCGCAAGCACCCAGCAGCACCGACTTGCCCTGCTGCTTCAGATAGGACGCGAGCTTCGCCACGCTCGTCGTCTTCCCCGAGCCGTTGATGCCCACGACGAAGATCACCGTCGGCGGCGTGGCGGCGTAGTGCAGGGCACGGTCGCTGTCCTTCCACGTGCCGGCAATCCGCTGCTTCAGAAACGGCAGAATCTCTTGCGCCTCCTTGATTTCCCCGGCTTTCCAGGCCTGCCGGACCTCGTCCACGAGCCCCGTCACCGCCTTTGGCCCCATGTCGCCGGTCAGCATGGCGTCCGTGAGCCCGTCGAGCAGCGTCTCGTCGATCGCGCGACCAAACGGCAATACCGCCCGCAGACCGGAGGCGATTTTGTCGCGCGTCTTGCTCAGGCCGCGTTTAAGTAGGTCAAGCAAACCCATAGAAGCTCGCAGTCGTAGCGTCGGCCCCCCGTGGCCGACGTTGAACGCGGCAACTCAAACTTACTCCTACGGCCGCCACGGGGGGGCAACCGCTACCCTGAGCTCTCAGCCGCCGATGGCGGGGGCGACTCACCCACAGTCGCAGGCAGCTTGCGTCGCAGTCCGTCCAGCACGCCGTTGACGAACGCGGGCGATTCAGCGCCGCCAAAGAGGTGGGCCAGTTCGATCGCCTCATCCAGCACCACCGCGAATGGCGTGTCGGGACACTCCAGCAGCTCGTGCAGCCCCAGCCGCAGGATGTTGCGGTCCACCGGCTGCATACGCTCCAGCGGCCACCCGCCGGCGTTCTGCCGCAGAAGCTCGTCGTACCGGTCGCGCTGCTGCCAAGTCCCCGTGGCCAGCTCGCGGGCGAAATCGAGGAGCGCCGGCTCCGGCTGCCGCTTCCAGCCCAGATCCGCGTAGTTAGCCCGATCGTGGAGGAACCCGTCGAGGGCCGACGCGAAGGCCTCGCCCTGGGCATCGAACGCACACAACGCTTGCACCGCGAGGATGCGGGCCCGCGACCGCTTCATAAGGGGCATGTCAGCAACCGTTCCCGCCGCGCCCGCCCATTTCACTTCGGTAACATGGCCAGCAGGTTCGCCATCTCAATCGCCGCTCGGGCCGCGTCGGCGCCCTTGTTCCCCGTCTTGGCACCGGCCCGATCGACGGCTTGGTCCAGCGACTCCGCCGTAATCACTCCGAACGTCACCGGCACGCCGGTCGTCAGAGATGCCTGGGCGATGCCCTTGGCGACCTCGGCGGCGACGTACTCGAAGTGCGGCGTCTGCCCGCGAATGACGCAGCCTAGGCAGATGACGGCGGCGTATCGCCCGCTGGCCGCCAGCTTCTGAGCAGTCAGCGGAATTTCCCACGAGCCGGGGACCCAGACCTGCGTCAGGTTGTCCGGCTCGGCCCCGTGGCGGACCAATTCATCGACCGCACCGGATACGAGCCGGGACGTAATAAACTCGTTGAAGCGGCCGACAACCATTGCGAACCGAAACGGTTTCGCATCCAGCTTGGCAGAAATCACTTGCGTCATTTGCGTCACCCGTGCTCCTGGCCGAGTCTTGCAGGTGGGGAGTGTACTCGTCCGGCGGCCACGGGGCAATTCGGTCGCGCGCGGCGCTGCGACGGGGATCGACCCAGGGTACACTTGTAGGCGTTCGGAAGCCGGAGAACCTCCATGCCGAAGAGAGCTGGCGCGAAGTCGCTGGGGCTAGGGCTTTCACCCGTAGTCCGCGACATCCTGCAACGGGTAAGCGTGCTTGCGCACAATCTGTGGTGGACCTGGAATCCGGATCCGCAGCGGCTGTTCGCCGCCCTGGATCCCGTGCTGTGGGAAGCGACGAACCACAACCCGCTCCAGACCCTGGCGGCCTTGCCGCCGGAACGGCGCGCGGTGCTGGCCGGCGACAGCGATTTCGCCGGCCTGCTGCGCGTGTGCGAGCAGCAACTCGCGCAGTATCTTCGCGCACGAACATGGTTCCAGCGCACCGCCACGCCGGCACAGAAGCGGATGCGCGTCGCCTATTTCTGTGCCGAGTTCGGGCTGCACGAGTGCCTGCCGCTGTATGCCGGCGGGCTGGGCGTGCTGGCGGGCGACCACCTCAAGTCCGCGTCCGATCTGGGCATCCCGCTCGTGGCCGTCGGGCTGCTGTACCGCTGCGGCTACTACCGCCAGGAGCTGCGCCGCGACGGCTCCACGCGTGTCGTCTACCCGCGACACGATTTCGCCACGCTGCCGATCAGCGACACCGGCCGCAAGATCGCCGTGCCGCTGGGCCGGCGCACGCTGCATGCGAAGATCTGGCAAGCCCAGGTCGGGCGCGTGCCGCTGTACCTGCTCGACACCGACGTTCCGCAGAATCAGCCGCGCGACCGCGCCATCACGGAACACCTCTACGGCGGCGACCGGGAGACGCGCATTCAGCAGGAAATCCTGCTCGGGATGGGCGGCGTGCGCGCGTTGGACGCGCTGGGCGTCCACGCAACGGTGTTCCACATGAACGAAGGACACGCCGCATTCTGCACGCTGGAACGTCTGCGCAAGCTGCGGCAGGCGGGCGTGCCGCTGGGCCGCGCGGTCGCACGGGTCGCGGCGTCGGGGGTGTTCACGACGCACACGCCGGTGCCGGCGGGGCACGATCGCTTCACGCCGCGGCTGTTTATGAAGTACTTTGGGCCAGTTGGGCTCGAACTGGGCCTGAGCCGCGTGGACCTGCTCGGACTGGGGCGCGAGGATCTGCGCGACCGCCAGGAGCCCTTCTGCATGACCGTGCTCGCCCTGCTGCTGAGCAACGCGTGCAACGGCGTATCCGCGATCCACGGCCGCGTCTCACGCGAAACGTGGCAGCACATCTTCAGTGCGCATGATGCGGATAATGTGCCAATCGACCACATAACCAACGGGATTCACGCACAAACGTGGCTGGCGCCGGAGATGCAGCCCCTGTACGACAGGTATCTGAAGCCGCGTTGGGTCGGCGCGGGACCGGAGGACGACTGGTGGCGGCACGCGGACCGCATCCCGCCCGCCGCGCTGTGGCACGCACGGCAACTGCTGCGGCGGAAGCTCGTGGAGTTCGTCCGGGCGCGGTTGCGGGAGCAGATCGAGCGCCGCTGCGAGCCAATCGCGGAGCTGATCGCCGCGTTGGAGACATTCGACGAGAGCGCGCTGACGATCGGCTTTGCGCGGCGGTTCGCGACGTACAAGCGCGCCCCACTGCTCTTCCACGACGCGAAACGGCTCGCGGCGATCCTGAGTAATCCGCGGCGGCCGGTGCAGATCGTGTTCGCGGGCAAGGCGCATCCCGCGGATGCCGACGGACAGCGGTTCGTGCGGCAGGTGTATCAGCAGGCGCGGCGGGCGGGGTTCCGCGGGCGCGTCGTGCTGCTGGAAGACTACGACATGCACGTCGGGCGGATGCTCACCAGCGGGTGCGACGTGTGGCTCAATAATCCGCTGCCGCCACAGGAGGCGTCGGGCACGAGCGGCATGAAGCCGCCGCTGCACGGCGGGCTGAATTGCTCGATCCTCGACGGCTGGTGGCCGGAGGCGTACGACGGGCGGAACGGGTGGGCGATTGGCGACGGTTCGCCGGTGCGGAGCCGTGCGGCGCGGGATCGGCGGGACGCGGATGCTCTATATGAGCTGCTCGAACGCGAAATCGTGCCGCTGTTCTATGAGCGCGACCGGCAGGGGCTGCCGCGCGGGTGGATTCGGCGGATGACGGCGTCGATGAAGACGGTCTGCGGGCAGTTCAACACGCACCGGATGCTGGCGGAGTACCTGAAGCTCTACAGCGCGTGCACGTGACCGAGCTCGGGCGGGCCGTGCGCGGTTCGGAGGATCGAAACGCGAAGGCTGCCAAGATTTCCACGGCGCGCTACCCCCCCCTTGGCAATGTTCGGCGGGCGGGGCGGAAAAGCCGGGTGGCACGCGCCAAGATCGCCAAGAGTGCCAAGCGGTTGGCGTAGTTCCGGATAAAAACCGCTCCTGGAGCGTGCGGCGGGGAAGAGTGCCCAGTGTGCCAAGGTGTGTACCCCCCCCTTGGCACACTTGGCACACTTGATTATCAGGACGTTGCGGGCGTGACGAGGTAGCAACGCACGCCAAGGCATGGAGGGGTCGAGGGACCAAGGGACCGAGGGACGCAGAGGCGGAGGGGGCGCGGTCATGATAGGAATACTAGCATAAAAAGGCCAGCGGGCAAGGCGGGGCGAGGGGTTTGGGCGAGATTGGCGGCTTCTGGCGGCGTTTGGCGGCGGGCGGCGGAGAAAGGCAACCGCAGAGACGCAGAGAAGCAGAGACAACGCAGAGCTGATCCTGGTGCGCCGGGAAAAGAACGCAGAATCGAGGGCGCAGAGGCCGATGGCAGACCAAAGGCAACCGCAGAGACGCAGAGAAGCAGAGAAAACGCAGGGCTGGTCCGGGTGGTCCAAACAAAAGAAGGCCAACTGGAGGGCGCAGCGGGCGATCACAAACGAAGGATCGCCGCAGGGGCGGCGCGAAGGGCGGCGGGGGCGGGTCGTCCGCAGGTTTCGCAGATTACGCCGATGGAACGCGGGGGCGGAGAAGAGCGGGGATCGAGGGATTAAGGGACCGAGGGATCAAGGGGCGGAGGGGCGGAAAACGGGCGGGCGGGGCAGGACGGGGAGCAGCGGCTGAACGCGGGGTGGGCGCGGGGCACTCGGCGAGGCCCGCGGACAGTTCCCCCGGTCCCGCGGCTGCTGGACGAAGCGGCGGCCCAGGCGGGAGGCAGCGGAGGGAGGAGAATCGTCATCGCTTCGGGCTTGGAGACGACCGCGGACAGGGCTCGACCTCGGCTGCCGCAGGGAGCGCTCGGCGCGGGCCGCGGCCGCAACAAACCCGGCCCAGGCCCATGACGGGCGAGGACGCTCAAAGAACCAGATCCTGAGACAGCCAATGGCGGAACTCCGCACTCCGCTCAAGAACGCTCAGCAGCGTTTCGTCCTTGATGCCCAAGTCGTGCAACAGGTTTGCTACTACGAGAATGCGCAATCGCTCGGCAGCGACGAGAGCGTCCTTTCCGTCGAGGGCCTCCTGCTTAGACGCGTGATCGTAGTGCGTGAAGTAGTTCCGCGTGTCCACCACCCTTGCGACGAACTTGGACGCGTCACAACTAATCCGCTCTCGGGCATTGTGCGGAATTCGGTTCAACATGTCAGCCAGGCGCTTGCGGAGCGAGTATTCGTTACCATACTTCAGGCGATTCCTGAGGCTCTGCCTGTGCTCGTCCTGAATGGCCGCTGGCATGTGGGAAGCAAACTGGGCAATTGCGGCGTCGTACTCTTCCTGCTTCATGTACGCGCCGGTCCCCAAGGTCCGATGGTAGGATTCTGCCGCCTTGGTAGCCGCCAAGAATCTGACGTCGAGAGCGGGTGATTCAAGCAACTGCGATCCGAAGAAGACGTTGGCGGCCAAGACTGCCTGCTCAGATCTCGCGAACCACTTGGCAACTATTTGCGGAAAGTCCTCTTTGATCAGTGAGTACGGCAGCAGCATTTGAGGCGGGTGCAGATCGGGATGGTCGTGTTTACCGCGCTGGTGGTAGATCAAGTGAAGCGGCGACTCAGTCGAACCAGGCGAGGCCAGATCGACCGGCTTGAGCGAGAGCGACCTCACGCTGAGTTGATGACCGATCAGCAGGGACATCAGGTTCTCGCACTGCCAAGCAATCCTGCCGGCGTCAGAGAATACCATCTGCTCATGGGCCGCAATCGTGACGCCTGCGTTCCAGCGTATGCTGCACGAACCGCTATCAATAGAGTACGTCCACCCATGCGATATCCTCAGGTCGAATTCCCTGTCAGGCAGCGCAATGTCGATGGGATCGGGGCGACGGAAAGAGGCGTCGACTCCAATGCACTCGGCACCCGTTCTGGGCACCTGGAACTTCGCTGGAGATACGCACGTCCAGTTGGCTAGAGATGAAAACTCAATCGTGTAACTCTTCAGCGGCAATTCGTCGAGATCGCCGACGTGGGTGCCCACGAGCATTCTGTTGGCGGTTAACGACGACGGCAACCCAGCGCCGCCAGCCCCCATGCGCGTCTTTGTGGTGAGGCATCCAACCAGGGTTACGAGTGAGCCGTCAACAAGTCGGCCGTAGAGCCTGGGGAGGGACGGCATCGCCATGAGGCCCGGCAGGTCGATTCCGGGGGGAGTCCCCACAAGCTCGAGCTCGATTCCCTCGCGTGGATCGTAGGACAGGCGGCCGGGGGTGCCGGGCGCATCCGTCATTGTCGCGGCGAAGCTACCCCAACTCTCAAAAACCGAATCCAGCCTGGCGTCCATTTGCTTACCTCCTATCGCAATTCGGCCGTTTAGGGTATGTCGCATGACGCCTCATCGTCCGTTTCGTTCGCGCGTCGCGGGAAAAACGGTGCGTCGCAGGACGCACCGTATATCCGTCCGTCGCGTTAGGCCAGCTTCTTCGCCAACCGCTAGTCCAGAATCTCGCCCACGGTCGAAAGGACGACGACCTTCCCGCACTTGCGGAAGAACGCGTCGGTTTCACGTAGGGCGTCGTCGCGGTCGTGGAAAACGCAGATTGCCCGCGCGCTACGGCTCGGACCCCGAAAACGCGCCCGCTTGCCGTAGCACGGGTGGCCGCGGCAACCCGCTTGCTCGCGCTCGGGGCTCTGGACGGTGCGAATCACGGCGGCCTCTCAGCGGACGGCGCGCAGAAATGCGATGGCTGCGGCCTTGTCGTTGAATTGGCCGCGGATCTCGTCGCCGTTGCTGTAGCGCACGCCGACCTCGTAGCGGGTGAATGCAGTGCCCGGCTGGGACTCGTCGAACGCTTCGATGAAGGCAATCGCCTCCGCCGCATCGCGCAAGGTGTGCGCCGAGCCGTGCAACGGCAGGACGTAGACGCACTGGACCTTGCGGGTCAGCGTCAGACGCAGAGCGGCGATGAATGTGTGGATTTCCGGCTTGTGGCGGTCGCGGAGAAAAGCCGCGATCTGCTCGCGCTTGGCACCCGAGAGCTTCCCATACTGCTTGACCTTCCGCAGCAGGTGCGCGTCGGGCGTGCCCTCATCAAACGCGGCGTCGATTCCTGCGCTGGCAAACGCGGCGACCACGATGTCGTAGGGAAAGTAAACGACGTGGAAGCCGTGCGAGCGAAGCTGGTTGAGCGAGCCGTCCGTGAACACGCCGGCGAGAACGGCCCCGAGAAAGGGGCGCGAGTCGGCGTACCGCTCGGCGAGCGGGATGATGGCGCCCTGAATCTCCTGGGCCTTGTTGCGGGAGTGCTTGGTATATCGGCGCCAGGCAATCTCGATGAACGCGCGCGGCGCGCCGATGGTCTCTTCGGTGCCGCCCGCCTCAATCACGTAGTCCAGATCGTGCGTATTGCCCTTGCCGTCCACCCAGGCGACTTTGCGCCGGCCCGCGCGAGCCTTGCGGGGCCGCTTGGCGTCGAGATACAGGCCGTGCTCCTTGACCACGGCCTCAAGGGGCGGGCGGATGGCCGATTCCAGGGTCTCGCCGATGATCTGGCCGAAGCGATGCGCGGGTGATGTAGCCATGTCCGCCCCTCAACCCTCGACCCACAGGCGGCCTTCGCAGAGTGGGACGCGGTGTTTGCGGTTCTTCCACTTGGTGTTACGGTCGCGCGTGCGATCAAAGCGGAACGATCGGAAGCCGGCGGCGACGGCGAGCCGGCCGAGCCAGTCGATGACGGGCACGTAGACGCCGTAGGGCGCGGAGTCGCCGACCACGAAGCAGACTTCGCTCGGGTGGTCGCAGACGCGCCGGAGGGACTGCCAGACGCGGGCGAGGTCGTGGAAATAACAGGCGACCATCAGGTGGTAGGTCTTCTTGCCGCCTTTGGAGAGTCGGACCTCCGCTAAGCGCTCGCAGACCGCGGTGATCTCCGGCCGAATCGGCGCCAGCAGGTTGTCGGAGAGAACCGCGTGCAGGTTGACGGCCCGCTCCGGGACGTGCTGCGTGCAGGAACGGACGAGGTGGCGACGCACCGTCGACTGGAGGTCGCCCCAGCCGCTGATCTCGCGCAGAAGGCACATTTCGAGGCGCGTGGCATCCGCGTAGTCATAATTGTTGGGGTATGGCGGCGACGTGATGACGAGCGTGGCGAAGCCGTCCGGTACGCCCTCGCAGTCGCGCGCGTCCGCCTGGAGCAAGGTTGCGGACGGCGCATCGTCGCCGGGCGAAACTGCCATGTCCGTCAGCATCAGGCGGACCTGCTCCTCTATCGCGGCCAGCGGGTGCGCGGCCGACTTCTTCGACTTCTTGGGCAGGACGTACTGCCACGGGGCGGTGCCGGCGTGCGAGCAGCGCCGCAGGATGGCGACGAACGCCAACCAGAGCAGTCGGGCGGCGTCGGAGCCGTCGTCGGCGTCCTTGACGGCGCTCCGCAGACGGTCGAGCTCGGCTAGCACGTCGTCGGTGTAGCATGCCCGGATGAGTTTGGGGTAGTGCGTGATGTCGGCCTTGCGGTGGGGCGCCCCGGCGAGAACGGCCTTCGCCAGTTCGCGAAACGCCGCAGGGTCGGAACGGCGGGCGAGCTTGGCGCGGGCGAGGCGGAAGATGAACGGCTGCGCCTCGATGCCGAACGAAGGGGCGCCGGCGTCCTCGGCGGCGATCAGGGTCGTGCCCGACCCTGCGAACGGGTCAAAGACGCGCGCCGTGCCCCGCGGCGCGGCATTTTCGATGACGTCCTGGGACCAGGCGGCAGAGAACCCCGCGCTGAAGCGAATCCAGCGATGCACGGGGAGGCGCATGTTGTCGATGAACGTCGAAGATGCGGCGTCGCTGACCGACGGCTCGACGGCGAGTTCCTCGAAGAGCATGGGTTGTCGCGATTTGAGCAACAGGGCCGTAATCTCCGTGGCTCGCTGGAGCCTGTGATATTCTACTCGTAGCTCGACGCGCAGCGCGGCCACGTGTAATCGACGCACGCCGCCATCGAGGCGCGATGCCTCGCCCGTTTCACCGGGGTATTCGGTGCGCGAGACATGAGGATAAGGTACGACCTGCGGCGAGTTCGGTCAATGTGCGGGGCGGGGTAGCGCAGCGCCGCCGCCCCACCGACCGAATCCGCTCCCCAGCCCCGGTACGGCGAGACCGTGCCGCCGTTTTTCGTAGGCGCGGCGGGGCGGGGGTTGGTAAACTCGGGGTTAGCGGACGCTTTGAGCGCCTATCAAGACCCCTGCGTTTCGACCCTCCCCCGGCCCCTCCCTGGGAGGGAGAGGGGTTATGTTAGGCGTTCTTGGAGAGCGCGCCGCACAAGGAGTTGGAAGGATGCGCACGCTCGCGTGCCTCGTGAGGATTGTCGTCGCTTTTCTCGGCGTCGCGGTCGCGCCGGCCGGGATCACGATTGGGGCGGGGCCGTGGATCGGGACGGACTCCGCCGGGCACGCCTACTACGAGGAGTTCCAGGACTGGACGTGGGACGATTGCCGGGCGCTGGACGGGGCGGGCCTGTACGCCGGGGGGCGGTACAACTTCAACGACGGGTACGACGATTCGCGCGACCTGGTCGCGTTCTACGCGCGGGTCGAGGGCGACAACGTCTACTTCCGCGTCGATCTGTACGATCTCAAGCTCAACGCCGAGAACGGCTACCTCGACATCTACGTCGCGATCGACTGTGCCGCCGGCGGGCAGACGTGGATGCCCGACTGGACCGACGTGCAGGTCGATCACCCGTGGGAGGTCTGCGTCAAGCTCTACGACAGCGTCAATCACGACGTCGTCAACGCGAGCTGGCAGTCCATCGGCGGGTTCCTGGGGGCGTACTTCAACAGCCAGCTTGACGCCGTGGAGTTTGGCATCACCAAGCAGACGCTGCTCAATAACGGGTGGGACGGCAGCCGGGTCATGTATTTCACGGTCATGACGACCAAGGACGGCACGAACTTCGGGGCCGGCGAGATCGGCGACGGCAGCAAGAGCGACGCGACGGACACGTTCTTCGACGACGACCGCGGATACACCGACGGCGTGATTAACGGGGCGATCGCGTCGAACGCACACGTCGGGCGTGCCAAGTACGCGACCATCGCCCACGGCAACCAGTCGCTCAACCAGGCCGAGGCGCTGCGCGTACACCTGTACGACCCGGCGACGACCAACAAGACGGGGTTCGTCCGCACACTGGAGACGCACGAGATCTTCAATGTGCCGCTGAACATCCATGTGAGCGGGACGCTGATCGCGGCGGCGAAATGGGCCAAGGCCGCACCCGGCGACGACACGCGGACCGACGGACCGACGTTCCTGGCCCGGGTCGCGCAGTTCGTGAACAACGACCAGAACGACGGCAAGCCGGGGTCGCTCATCGGCGGCGTGTTCGCCGAGCACATCATGCCGTACTTCGAGGGGGCGGTGAACGCGGCGAGCATCGCGCGGTTCGACGAGCTGGTGCAGGACGTTTTCGGGCTGACGCCGGCGGACATGCGGGTGATGCACACGCCGGAGCGGGTGATTCGTTCGGAATCGACCGGCCTGTCGCCGCTCGATGGGCACACGTTCGACGATATTGCGGCGAGCCCGTACGCCGCGACGTACATCGACGAGGTGACGCACCTGCACTGGTGGTTTTATCCGAGCGATGCGTGGAGCGGGTACAACGGCAGCTTCGACGCGCCGCGGCTGCACAAGGTGCACCGGATCAACGGCGTGTACTGCTTCGCGATCAACGACCGCGAGGACCAGGCGAAGTTCGGGCCGTACGACGGCGGGATGGCGCTCGACACGCGGTACACGCTGGTCGACAAGGCGATGCAGACCGACCAGGCGCAGCTCACGCTGATTTTCGACGATTGGGAGGCGCTGGCGGGCAAGAGCTTCGACCCGGTGTCGGGGCATTCGGTCGAGAACAACAACCAGTGGCAATATCAGCAGACGATCCGCTGGGCGGCGAACCATCCGTGGATCGAGGTCGTGAACCTCAAGGACGTGCTGGACCGGGCGACCAACCCCGCGAACCCGCAGTACAACGCGGCGTGGGTCGTCGAGCACGGCACGCGGTATGACCTGGGGATTCAGACGTACGAGTGGCTCAAGCACGCGTCCGAGAACAGCTACCATTACTGGTATTACAACCAGAACGCCGGGTACGCGGGGAACGAGCAGAACTTCTATCAGCTCGTGCCGGTGCTGCGCGGGCCGCAGGGCGATTATCACGGGCGTTTTCCGGGTAGCGAGCCGACGAGCGACGCGACGGCGAACGCGAAGGACCTCGCCGCCGGGGCGGTGTTTCTGCCGAGCGGCAAGACGCACGGGGATCTGAATGCGGCCGGTACGCTGATGCACGATGCGTGGGCGGCGGTCGCGGCGGCGCCGACGGGGGCACTCAAGCAGCTCGCGGAGCTGACGTACGCGGCGCTGATCTATGAGACGGCGTGGCACGAAGAGGACAACGGCGCGACGTGGCAGTACCAGGGGACGAGCTACGGGAATCCGTGGCCGTCGCCGGACGGCACGTGGGACGGCGTGAATACGTGGGCGCTGCGGCTGCAAAACCACGTACGCAGCGCGGGGGTGCTCGCGGCCGCCGCCCAGTGGGCACAGAACGCAAGGACGGGCTTGCTGGGGCCGCAGACGGTCGTGCAGGCGGTCGATCTGGATCAGGACGGGCAGAACGAGTACGTCCTGTACAACAACCGCGTGTACGTGTGCTTCGAGCGCTGGGGCGGGCGGCTGGTGCACGGCTTCGCGCTCGACGAAATCTCCGGCGACGCGATCCAGGTGCTCGGCGTGCCGGCGGCGAACCCGTCGGAGCCGGGCGAGGAAGAGCGCGTCGGCACCGCGGCGAACCGCTGCAGCACGTTCAAGGACATGAATGCCACATATGTTGACGCCGATTACGCGGTCGCGACCGGGTCGAACTACCTGCAACTGATGTCGCCCGACGGAAAGATCAGCAAGCGGATCGAGTTGCCGGCGGGCAGCGCGACGCTCAAGGCGACGTACACGAACACGACGGGCGGCAACCACTATGTGCGCGTCGGAGCGTCGCCGAATGTGGCCGACCTGCTGGGGAGCGGCCGGGATCACCTGAGTACGGCGAGCACGAGCAGCTATTACCAGGTGCGGAACTCGCAGGGCGGGCTGGTGCGCGTCTATCCCGGCACGGCCAGCCGCAATGCCAGCCCCGCCGACGCGGGTTACGAGAATCGCAACCTGGCGCTGGTTGAGCAGATCGAAGTCTACGGCGGGGCGGCGTTCGCGTTCGACGTGCAGATCGGCACCGGCATGTTCGATGCGGACGCGGACGGCGACGTGGATTCGTCCGACCTGCGCGGGTTCGGCCGCTGCATGGGCGGGCCCGGCGCGGCGTCTGGCGGATCGTGCAGCACACCGTTGCGGCTGCTCGATTGGGATGCCGACGGGGACGTGGACTTGGCCGATTTCGCGCGCTGTCAGCAAAGCGGCACGGGCGCGCTGTAGCGGAGGGCGGCCACGGCCAGACCGGTGGGCGTGACCAATTGGCGCGGCCGATGGGCGGAGGTCTTGGAACGTGGCGGCCGGCGCGTATAATCGCGCACGTGAGTCCGAGTACCCCAGGCCAGCCTTTGCGCCCCGAGCACTTCGCGACGGTCCTCGACGCCGTGTCGGACGCGGTCCTGACCATCGACCGGGATTTCATCATCACGGGGTTCAACCGCGCGGCCGAGCGGCTGACGGGCCACCGCCGGTCCGACGTCATCGGCCGGCATTGCTACGAGGTGCTGCGGAGCAACGGCTGCCAGACGATCGACCGGTGTCCGATGACGCTGGCGCTGCGGGTGGGCGAGCAGCTCGGGACGCGCGAGGTCGCCATTCTGAACCGGGCCAACGAGGAAGCGCTGGTGCGCATCACCTTCACCCCGCTGTTCGGGTTCGAGGCCGAGATCGTCGGCGGAGTTGAGACTTTCCGCGCGGCCGACGCGCCGGCCGACGCGTCGCTGCCCACGCGGAGCGCCGCGTTGTCGATTCTGAAGGCCACGGAGCGCCGCGCGATCGAGGAAGTGCTCCAGCGCACGGGCTGGAACCGGACGGTAGCGAGCCGCGAGCTGGGCGTCAGCCGCATCACGTTGTGGCGGAAGATGCGCAAGCTGGGAATCAAACCGACGTCTTGAGAGACCCGGCCGAGCCGGTGCCACCGGCCGTTGCCGGGTCGCCGGCGGGGTAGAATGCCGGGCGGTCATGGGGTCCGGAAGAGATTGGGCCGAAGGCCGATCGCAAGCGCAAGGAGCGTGTCATGCAGCGCGCGAAGATCACGATCGTCGGGGCGGGCAACGTCGGCGCGACGTGTGCGCACTGGGCCGCCGCCAAGGAACTCGGCGACATCGTGCTGGTGGACATTATTGAGGGCATGCCGCAGGGCAAGGCCCTCGATCTCCACGAGGCCGCGCCGGTCGAGGGGTTTGACGTCCAACTGACGGGAGCCAACGACTATGCCGCGACCTCCGGCAGCGACGTGGTGATCATCACGTCGGGCATCCCGCGCAAGCCGGGCATGAGCCGCGACCAGTTGTTGGAGACGAACGTCAAGATCGTGGCGGACGTGACGGCCAAGGTGGCCCGGAACAGTCCGGACGCGGTCCTGATCGTCGTGTCGAATCCGCTCGACGCGATGGTCTATACCGCGCACGTCGTCTCCAGGTTCCCCACGCAACGCGTGGTCGGCCAAGCCGGCGTCCTCGATACCGCCCGCTTTCGCGCCTTCATCGCCGACGAGGTCGGCTGCAGCGTCGAGGACGTGCAAGCCATGCTGCTGGGCGGCCACGGCGACGACATGGTGCCGCTGCCACGGTACACGACCGTGAGCGGCATCCCGATCACCCAGCTCATCCCGCCCGGGAAGCTCGACGAGATCGTCACGCGCACCCGCAACGGCGGGGCCGAGATCGTCAACCTGCTGAAGACCGGCAGCGCCTACTATGCCCCCGCGGCCGCGACCGTGGCGATGGCCGAGTCCATCCTGCGCGACAAACGCCGGATTCTGCCGTGTGCGGCGTATTGCGAGAAAGAGTACGACGTCGGCGGGTACTTCGTCGGGGTGCCGTGCGTTCTCGGCCGCAATGGCGTCGAGAAAGTCATCGAGGTCGAGCTGGACGCACGGGAGAAGGAGATGTTCGCCGCAAGCGTCAAGCACGTGAAGGAGCTGTGCACGGTCGCGAAGAAGTTCCTGCCGAAGTAAGGGGCGGGCAGAGCCTGTCGAGCTGTGCGGCGGGCCGGCACCGTCCGGATGCTAATCGGTGCCTTACGACGCGGCGCGTGCGACAGGGGGCGAGTTCGCGGCTGAGAGCGTCGCGCGGGTATGGGTGGGCGGTGTCGATCATTGAGGCATGCCCCGCGGGGCGGCGGGTTTGTGAGCTGTCCAGCGGCGCGTTCTTGTGGGCACTGCAACCGGCGGGCGCTCTTGCGAGGATCGTGGAATCTGGCCTTGGAGAACGGGTGTGATGGACAACGATGCGACCCGATTGATAGAGGCATGGTTCGCGGAGAATGAGGACGGCGAATTCGTCTCTGGGACAAGAGCCCGTCCGTTCTCCGTCGTCGGGCCGACAACGGATGGCGCGGCCATTGTGTTCACCACCAAGCCCGGCGTTGTCGTGGCCGCCCTTTGTCCGGGCGCAGAAGCTGACGGGCCTGGGGTGATTGGCCGGTGTGGCCTCTTGAGCCGGACAGACCTTGACTGGATCGGCGGGATGATCGGAACACGCGAGTTGCTGTTTCTGGGCGATATGGACCCAGCCGATTTGATGGTGTTCGCGTGGCTCCGCAGCAGCCTCGGCCCAAGGCGGGTCACCTTCGCTGGCGTGAACGATGCACTTCTCGAAGCCGCGGGGCTCTCCGCGACCACGGCTCTCGGCATCCCGCTTGTCCCATCAGAGCAACGGTCCCTCACCGTCCTAAGACGTGTCCTTCCAGAGATCGCCAGTACAGTTGGACCTAACTGCGCTCGCATGCTGGAGCAGGGACGTAAGATTGAACTCGAGGGAGTGAAGAGCAGCAGAGAGGGTGTGGCTGCGATCGTACAATCGGTCGGTTTGCGAGGATGGCTGGGTGAAGAATAGCCCGGCCGAGCAAACAAGGCGACGTGTGCCGTGCCAAGGCACCGGACGTGATGCGGAACAGGCACCATTATAGACATGCTAGGACGGACCGGCACAGTCGCCTTGACCCGCGGGCAGTGGTACACCAGCAAAGTGGTGATCGACTGGAACCCGAACGACCCGAGCGGCACCGGCCAGCGGCTGCGGTTCTGGGTCGAGACCGACGAGGACGGCGACTTCGGCCTTCTTGCTTCGAACCTCTGACTTCGCCCCCCGCCGCTCCGGCGGCGCCGTTGGCCCCACGTGCACATCTCGTCCGCGGGCCTCGGGATTGTTGTACTACAAGCGTCCAGAATCTGGCCGAGGCAAAGGAGCTTCTCGCATGCTACGTCGGTCCCGGCGCGCCCGGAGGACCGACGCTGCACTGGTTGCGGCCGGAGGCGCGGGGTTTGTCGCCTGCTACGTCGGCCACGGGGGCCGGCGCTACTTTGGTTGCGGCCGGTGCCGCGCTGCGGTCATCTTCTGCGGCCGGGTTACAGGATCAGCATCGCGTCGCCGTAGCTGTAGAAACGGTAGCGCTGCTCGATCGCTGTGCGGTACGCCGTGCGGATCAGGTCGGGCGACGCGAACGCCATCACGAGGGCGAGCAGCGTGCTGCCGGGCAAATGGAAGTTCGTGAGCAACGCGTCGACGTTGCGGAAGCGATATGGGGGGTACAGGAAGATGTTGGTCCAGCCGGATGACGCTTTCAAGCTGGCGTCGTCCGCGGCGTCGGTCGCCGCTTGAGCCAGCGTCTCCAGCACGCGTGTCACGGTTGTGCCCACGGCGATGAGCCGGCCGCCGGCCGCCCGTGTGGCCTGCATCGTCGTCGCCGCAGCCGCAGGCACCTCGAACCACTCGGCGTGCAGCTTGTGCAGCGCGAGGTCGTCCACTTCGATCGGGGTGAACGTGCCGGCGCCCACGTGCAGCGTCACGTCGGCGCGTTGCACGCCGCGAGCCGTCAGCTCGGCCAGCAGCTCGGGGGTGAAATGCAGGCCCGCGGTTGGGGCGGCCACGGCGCCCGGTCGTTGCGCGTAGACGGTTTGGTACCGCTCAGCGTCGGCGCGTTCGCGCTCCGGCGCGGCCTGTCGTTCGTTCCGCCGGATGTACGGCGGCAGCGGCGTGTGGCCAATTCGCGTGAGCAGGTCGAGCGGCGTGACGGTCGGCTCGGGGCGGACGAGCCACTCGCCACGGTCGGCGCGCTCGGTGAGCAGCAGGGTCGTGTCGGCGGCGTCGCAGCGCAGGCGCTCTCCGACGCGCAGCCGGACGGACGGTTTGAGCAGCACGCGCCAACCGGCTTCGTCCTCGTGCAAAAAGAGCCCTTCGACGTGCCCGCCGGTTGCGCGACGGCAGAAGAAACGCGCGGGGAGGACGCGTGTGTCGTTGAGGACCAGGCAATCGCTGCGGGCAAAGTAGTCGACGCATTCGCGGAACACGCGGTGCTCGATCTGCCCACTCGCGCGGTGCAGGACGAGCAGACGCGACGCGTCGCGGCGCTCCACGGGATGCTGGGCGATCAGCTCCGGCGGCAGGTCGTACTGCAGTTCGGCAAGTCGCAAGCGGCACCTCGCACAGGCGACACGGGCCGCGATTGTAGCATCCGTCGCCCCGCGCGGACGGTTCGGCGTTCGTTGCGTCGGCCCCTTCCGCCGCTATACTGGGCCGCGACAGGCACGGAGGTCTGCCGCAGAGGGACATTATGCGTTCGCCACACGTTCGCGTAGCTGTCAATCTCGACCAGGTCCGCGCGTCGGCCGAGGCGATTCGGCAGCACACCGGCGTGCGGCTGATGGCCGTCGTCAAGGCGGACGCCTACGGGCTCGGGGCCGCGCAGGTCGCCGACGCGCTGGCGTCGATCGCCGATGAGTTCGCGTATTTCTCGCTATACGAGGCCCGGCAGGTGCGTCGCCCGGGGCTGGCACTCGGGCCACCGGACGGCGATCCGAACGAGTATCGCGAGCTGCGCTTGCGGCCGTCCATTGCCACGCTGGAGGACGCCACACGGTTCACGGGCGTACCGGTTGCGATCAAGGTTGACACGGCGGGCGAGCGGTTTGGCTGCCCGCCGGAGGAGTTGGACGAGCTCGTGGCGCGCTGCGACGTGACGGACTTCTGGACGCACGCGACGCAAATCGACGCGGTTCACCGGCTGCGGGAAGCGTGCGGCGGGCGAGGGCGACCGGTACACGCCGCGCTCACGGCGTTGCTGGATGAACCCGAGGCCTGGCTCGACGCGGTTCGACCGGGGCTGGGGCTCTACCGGGGGGCGGTGCGGGTCACGTCGCGGCTGCACGCGGTGCGCGAGACGAAGGGGCCGGTGGGCTACACGGGCTTCAGCGCCGCGCGCGTCGGCGTGTTCCTGGCGGGGTACAGCAATTTTGTGCGGCCCGGACCGGTGCTGATCAACGGCCGGGGCCAGCAGATCCTCGAATCAGGCATGAACACGTCATACGTCAGCGTGGACCCCGCGGACAAGGTGGGCGATGAGGTCGTGCTGTTGGGCGATGCGCTGACCGAGGAAGAACTCGCGCGCCACTTCGGCACGCGGCCACACGAGATTCTCTGCCGTTACACCGCGATAGGACCCCGCCACTACGCGACCGCGGGCGCCGCATCTACGTGAGATTGGCGCGGTACCAGTCGATCGACCGCCGCAAGCCCTCCGAAAACATGATCTTCGGTTCGTAGCCCAGCACGCGCTTGGCATCGGAAAGGTCCGCCAGGCTGTGGCGCACGTCGCCGGCCCGCGCGGGCTCGTACTTGGGTTGGACGTTCGTCCCCAGTAGCGTGTTGATATCCTTCACGATCGCGTTGAGCGTGGTCCGCTCGCCACAGGCGATGTTAACCACCTCACCGTGCAGCTCGGGGGCTTCAGCGGCCAGCATGTTTGCGTTGACCACGTTCTCGATGAAACAGAAGTCGCGCGACTGCTCGCCGTCGCCGTACACGACCGGCGGCTGCCCCTTCAGCATCCGGCTGACGAACGCGGGGATGACGGCGGCGTAGGCACCGTGCGGGTCCTGCCGCGGGCCAAAGACGTTGAAGTAACGCAGGCAGGCGGTCTGCAACCCGTAGACGTGCGACCAGCAAGTGCAATAGTGCTCGGCCGCCAGCTTGCTTACCGCGTAGGGGCTCAGCGGCTGGGGCCGCATGTCCGGCTTTTTGGGCATGACAGGCGTGTCGCCATAGGCGCTGCTGCTGGCGGAGTACACGAAGCGGCGGGCGCCGACGTCGCGGGCGGCGATCAGCAGGTTGAGCGTGCCGGTGACGTTGATCTCGTTACAGGGGCGGGGCTCGGCGACGCTGCGCGGCACGCTGGCGCGCGCGGCGAGATGGAAAACAACCTCGACACCGCGCATGGCCTGCGCGACGGTCGCGGGGTCGCAGATGCTGCCCTCGACCAGCTCGATCTGAGCGGCCACTTCGGCCAGGTTCTGGCGCTTGCCGGTGCTGAAGTCGTCGAGCACGCGGACGGACCGCCCCTGTTCGAGCAACCGGCGCACGATGTGGCTGCCGATGAATCCGGCGCCGCCGGTCACGAGGCACAGACTCATAATCAATCCTCGGGCAAACGGAAGAACCGCACGGCGTTCGCGGTCGTCGCCGCGGCCAGCGCGTCGAGCGCCACACCGCGCAGATCGGCCAGAAAGCGGGCGGTGTGCACCAGCAGGGCCGGCTCGTTGGGGCGCACTTTGCGCATCGGCTCCGGCGAAAGATACGGCGCGTCCGTCTCCAGCATCATACGGTCGGCGGGCACAAACCGCGCGACGGCCTGGATGGTTTCCGCCTTCCGGAAGGTCACGACGCCGGTGAATGAGAGCAGGCAGCCGAGGTCGAGCGCCCGCCGGGCCACCGCGACGTCGGCGGAGAAGCAGTGGAACACGGTGCGTTCGGCGACGCCCGGGTATTCGGGCAGGATGTCGCACACACGCGATTCCGATTCGCGGGCGTGAATCACGACGGGCCGCGCGAGCTCGGACGCCAGGGTGAGCTGCGCGCGAAAGACGCGTTCCTGCCGGTCGCGCGGGGCGAAGTCGTAATGGAAGTCGAGGCCGATCTCGCCCACGCCGACGATCCGCTCCTGTAAGCCAGCCGCCGCTCCCTTACCGCGCAACAGCTCCGCGAGCGCGGCCAGGTCCTCGTCGTCGCACCGCCCGGCCTCGTGCGGGTGAATCCCCGCCACGAACGAGAGCTCCGCATGGGCCTTGACGACGTTGAGCGCTGCGCGCGCATCGGCGGTGTTGACGGCCACCACGATGATCCGCCCGACGCCCGCCGCGCGCGCCGCCGCCAGGACCGACGCCAGGCGCGGCGCTAGCTCGGGACTCGTCAGATGGCAGTGCGTGTCAATCAGCATCAGGGCACGAATTACGAATAGCGAATAGCGAATTACGAATTCAAACGTCGCCCGTTCGTCCGTAATCCGCTATTCACAATCCACTGTTCAAGCGATGGGCTTCATTCCGCGTTCTGCACTTGCTCCTTGATCCGGTCCACCGCGCTCTTGATCTCGATGATCTCGCGCGCGATCGTCGAATCCCCGGTCTTCGACCCGATCGTGTTCGCCTCGCGCAGCATCTCCTGCGCGATGAACTCCAGCTTCCGCCCCGGCGGCTCGGTGTCCGCCATCAGGGCTGCAAACTGCTGGAGATGCCCGTCCAGCCGGCTCAGCTCCTCGCTGATGTCGCTCCGCTCGGCGTAGATCGACACCTCCTTGAGCAGATCGTCCTCCGCAAGCCGCACGCTGCTGTCGGCGATAAGCTGCTGCACGCGCGCGTGGAGGCGCAGGCGGTATTCCTCCAGCACCAGCGGCCCGCGCTCGCGGACGACCGCCAGGGATTTCCGGATGCGCTCGCAATGCGCGGACAGGTCCTCCGCCAGCGCCCGGCCTTCGGCGGCGCGCATATCGATCAGCCGATCCAGCGCCGTCTGGGTCAGACGCGACAGCACCTGCCACTTCTGCTCGCGCTCGGTCGCGCTCAATTCCCGCGGCTGACAGGCCCCCGGCAGGGCCAAGAGCGTGGCCAGGTCGATCGTCAGATGCGGATCGTCGCCCGCCACCCGCCGCAGGTGCGTGACATAGGCTTGCACAGCGGCGGTGTTGATCTCGGAAGCTGCCTGCGGGCTCAGGTCGCGCACGTACAGGCGCAACGTCACGCTGCCGCGCGTCACGCGCAGCCGCAGGAGGCGCTCGACCTCGGTCTCGAGAAACGCGAAGTCATCGGGTAGGTGCGTCGCGGGCTTGAAGTAGCGGTTGTTGACGCTGCGGAGCTCGAGGTGGTACGCCCGATCGCCCTCTTCCAGCCGCGCCTCGCCAAAACCCGTCATCGAGTGAATCATGGGCGGCTACCCTCGTTTGCTGCGCCACTCGCTTTCGCCCACCGGCCAGACAATCCGAAAACTCGCCCCGCCGAGCCGCTCAGCGGCCCGAACACGCAACGGCCCACGCCCACAAGGCCGGTGTCCGCGTCGCGCGTCATCCGCCCCGCACGGTCCGGCTACGCCCCGCCCGGCTCAGGCTGCGCAGGCGGCTGCGCCGGCGGCTGTGGCGCGGGCTGCTCCGGTGCCGGAGGCGGCGCTTCCGCGGGCGGAGCCGGCGACTCGGGCGTCGCACCCGGCGGCTGAACCGGCGACGGCGCTGGAGCCACCGGCGCTGCGGGGGCCGGCGCCGGCGGCGCGCCTCCGCGATTCATCGGGATCTCCATCCGACGCGGCGCGTTGCTCGGCTGCATAGGCTGCGGTGCGGACCCCATCGGCCCCGCCGGCCCCAACCCCGGTCCGCTCGGCACGAACACATAGTTCAACGCGACGGCAAACCCCAGCAGCACCACCGCCCCGACAATCGTGACCCAGGTCAGCACATCGCCCGTCTTGGCTCCAAACGCCGTTCCGCCGCCGGCCCCGCCAAACGCCCCGGCCAGCCCGACGCCCTTCCCGCGCTGGAGCAGAATGACGATTATCAGCAGGAGCGCGATAACAACGAAGAAGAACGCCAGGATCGTGTGATACCACTGTGCCGCTAGAATCATGACCGGCCTCTAGGTTGCTCTGGGCGAACCGACGACAGGTACGCGGGCTCCCGCGCACGCCGCCCCAAGCCCAGCACTATACCCCCCTTAGACGACCTTTGCCAGCGCCGCCTGCACGATTCCGACGAACGCGTCCGCCTTCAGGCTGGCCCCGCCGATCAGCCCGCCGTCCACGTCGGGCTGGCGCATGACCGCCTCGGCATTGTCCGGCTTGACGCTCCCGCCGTAGAGGATGCGGACCTCGTCCGCCGCCGGACCGACCAGCTCGTGCAGACGGCTCCGCAGGTGCCCGTGGGCCTCCTGGGCCTGCTGCGGCGTCGCGTTCTGTCCGGTCCCGATCGCCCACACGGGCTCATAAGCCACGACCAAGTCGGCGCCGGTCACCACGCTGACCCCGACCAGGCCCGCCGTGATCTGAAACGTCAGCACGTCGAGCGTCAGGCCGGCGGACCGCTCCGGCAGCGTCTCGCCGACGCACAAGATCGGCGTGAGCTTTGCGGCCCGCGCCGCCCGCACCTTGAGATTGATCGCCCGGTCGTCCTCGAGGTGGCCGATCGTGTGTCGGCGCTCGCTGTGTCCAATAATCACGTAGCGCGCCCCGGTCTCGGCGATCATCGCCGCTGAGATCTCGCCGGTGAACGCGCCGTTCGGCTCGTGATACAAATCCTGGGCGCCCAGGCGGATCGGCGTGCCTTTGAGCGCCTCGGCGATCGGGTACAGGTAGACCGCCGGCGGGCAGACGAGCACCTCGACCCGCTCGCACACACCCAGGCTGTCGAGGCCGGCACGAATGCCCGCGACAAGTTGGCTGCCGCGCGTACGATCGAGGTTCATCTTCCAGTTGCCGGCCACGAGTGGACAGCGCATGAACATACTCCCAGAGCCGCAGGTCCGTCGCGAACCCGCCGGCCAAGTGTGCTGGGCCTCGGTTCTCGATCGCCGCGCGACGGCCGAGAGGAGACGCCGGTCTATTCAACGTCGCCGCCCCAGGTGCGTCAACCGCGCGGCGAAGCCCGCCACAGGTGAAGCGATCCGCGGTGGGCGAGGCGCAATTAGACTGAGACGCATGTTTTATGGGACAAATGGCGGGAAAACGCCGTCCGTGCAGGCAAATCGCTGGAAATTAGGACTCAACAGGATACGATAAGTCCCATTGTATCGGCGGTTCGGCGAGGGCGGCCGGCTGCCGAGGCCGCCCGTGGGTACGGTCCGGGCGGCTTTCGAGTCAGGTAACGGAGAGACACTGGATGGTAGCAGCCTACGGGCCGCTGGCGCGCGCACTTTGTCTCGCGCTGCTGACGATCGGCTTGCTTAAGGGCCAGGCGGAACCGCCAGCCGCCGAAGCCACGCCGGCCGAGTCTGCCATCGAAGTGGTGATCGAGGCTCCCGAATCCGAGGATGTGGACGATGCGGGTGTGGACGCCGCCGGCGCGCAACCGCTGGCCCGGGATGTTCCGCGACACCATGAGCCGCCCCGCTTGGAACCAATCCGTCGCGTTTGCCGCGTGACCGCATACTGTGACCGGGGCCTGACGGCTTCCGGGAGGCGTGTCGGCGTCGGTCAATGTGCCGCCCCGCCTTCCATCCCGTTTGGGTCCAAGGTCTACATTCCCGCCCTGGGCCGCAGCTTCGTCGTCACCGATCGCACGCACCCGCGCTTCCGGCACAACACCGTTGATATCTTCATCCCCTCTGAGAACCGCTGCCGCGACTTCGGGCGGCACTACCTGAAGTGTGAGTTCACAGTCGCGACCCGCGGCCGGCAGGGGTAACGCGGGTGCGGGCTCACGGGGGGTGTCTCCAGCGGCCGTACAGCGACTTCCCATCCTCGGCCTCATTCGCGAGAATACGCCGGTGGGCCGCCGTGAGCGGCTGGTGAGCCGCGATGCCATCCGCACGAAAATACGACCTGCTGGCGATCGACCTGGACGGGACATTGCTGGATTCTGCGCACGCCCTGCCGAGCGTGAACCGGGCAGCCCTGCATCGCGCCCACGACGCGGGCATGCGCATCGTGCTGTGCACCGGGCGGGCGTTTACCGAGACGCGCCCGGTCCTCGACCAGATCGGCCTCGACCTGGACGCGGCGGTGACAGTTTTCGGGGCGCTCGTGACGGAGGTTGAGAGCGGGCGCACCCTGTACCGCACCGCGTTGCCGTTGGACATGGCCCGGGCGGTGACGGACTGGTTCCAGCGGGACGGGTACACGGTCTTGTGGCTGACGGACACCGACGAGGTCGGATTCGACGGCTACGTGCTGGCGGGGCCGAACCGTCACGCCGCCGTCGATACCTGGCTGTCGCTTTCGCCGTGCGAGGTGCGCGAGGTGCCACGCATCCCCGCGGACGCGGCCGCCCCAGTACGCCTGTCGATCATCGACGAGGCCGGGGCGCTCGAGGCCGTGTCGCGGCGGCTGAGGGCTGACTTCGATGGACGTCTAACGCACAACGTGCTGCACGCCCCCCCCTACCGGCTCTCGCTCATCGAGGCGTTCGCGCCGCAGGTGAGCAAGTGGTACGGGATCGAGAAGCTGTGCCGGCGGTGGGACATCGACCCGCGGCGGACCGTCGCGGTCGGCGATGACGTCAACGACGTGCAGATGCTCGAGCACGCGGGGCTCGGCGTGGCGATGGGCAACGCGGGGCGCGCCGTGCAGGCGGTGGCCGACCGTGTGATTGGCACGAACGACGCGTGCGGAGTGGCGGAGCTGATCGGCGAGCTTCTAGCGGAGTAGCGGACTCGAATGGCCCGGCGTTTTCGTGCTGCGGAACAGGAACGATGATGGCCCCGTACGCCCGACTTGAAGTGCTGTTGACCGTGCTGCTCGGTGGCGCCGTGACGGCCGCGACCGCGTGGGTGGCGCCGCCCTGGGCGATTCTCCCAGCCATCGTCACCCTCGCCCTGCTCTCCTTCTACCGCGACCCGACGCGGCAGCCCCCGCAGGGCGCCGCGCTGGTACTGGCCGCGGCGGACGGCAAAGTCGTCGAGGTGACGCGCGGCGCCGCGGCGCCCGACGGGGCGCGATGTGTGCGGATTATGGTTTTTCTGAGCGTCTTCAACGTGCACGTCAACCGCAGCCCGTGCGCCGGGCGGGTCTGCGAGGCACAGTACAAGCCGGGCGAGTTCCTGAACGCGCTGCGCCCCGACGCCGACCAACGGAACGAGAGCCACACGCTGGTCATCGACCCCGCCGCACCGCTCCCGGGGCCGATCCGCGTCCGCCAGATCGCGGGGGTGCTGGCGCGGCGGATCGTGTGTGCAGCGCGGGTCGGCGACGAATTGGCCGCGGGCCAGCGTTTCGGTATGATTAAGCTTGGCTCGCGGACCGAGGTGTGTCTGCCGGAACACGCGGACTGGGAGATCGCGGTGCGTGTCGGGCAGCACGTGAAGGGCGGCGAGACCGTTCTGGCGCGCCTGCGGCCGGAACGCGAAGGCGTCCTGAGCGGAGTTCAGGTATCGGACCGGCTGGAAACCGGGGCTCACGCGACACCGGAGGATGGGTCAGACAAAGGGCCTGGGAATCGGAAGAGACCGTGATCGTCAAGCCGCAACATCCGCCGATCGCCAACCTGGAGCCGCACTCGCGGCGTCTGATCGGCATCAGCCTGCTGCCGGCGGCGGCGACGCTCGGCAACCTGCTGTGCGGGTTTCTGGCGGTGTTCTGCTGCCTGTGGTCGATGGGCGCAGACTACGGGGCTTCCTTCGGCGCGCAGCACCGCCTGGTTCACCCGCGTCTGGCACACCTGTTCCCCACGCCGATCTCCGCGGGCGCTTACCTGATCGTGCTGGCCATGATCTTCGACGCGCTCGACGGCCGGCTGGCGCGCATCACCCGCCGGACCAGCGAATTCGGCGCCCAACTCGACTCGATCGCCGACATCGTCAGCTTCGGCGTTGCCCCGGCGGCCCTGTTTATCTCGTTGCTGCTGCGACCGCCGTACAACTCGACGGCCGAGATTCCCGACGCTTCGAAGCTGCAGTTCCGCATCGGACTGGTATGCGCGCTGGTGTACCTGAGCTGTGCCGCGATCCGGCTGGCCCGTTATAACGCCGAGAACATCAAGACCGAGGCGGCCCAGCAGCGGTTCAGCGGTCTGCCGAGCCCGGGGGCCGCGGCGGCCGTCGTCGCACTGTTGGCCCTGCACGAAGAGCTGCGCCAGTCGGGTTTCTCGGTCTGGGACGTGGACTGGGCCAACGCGTCGCGCTGGGTCATCGCGGGGACCGCGTTCGCGGTAGCCCTGCTCATGGTCAGCCGGCTGGACTACGTGCACGTCTTCAATCTGTATATCCGCCGCAAGCGCCCGCCGACGCACCTCGTGTGGCTGATCGTGATCATCGGCCTGGCGTGGTACTCGTTCGAGTTGCTGCTGGTCGTGCTGGCGTTTGGGTATGTGATCAGCGGTCTGCTGGCGAACATCCTGCGCCGGCGAAAGGACCGGAGCGCCGCCCAGGCGAGCGAGGCGTAGCGGCGGAAGAAGACGGGGCCCTTTTTTCTCTGCCCGGCGCTCCGTCGGCGGGCGAGACAGGATTCACGCCCGAGCGCCTCAGGGGGCTTTTTTCTGCCGGGCTCACCCTGTAATGTGAACTTATGCATCGACGAGGACAGACGGCGCGCGCGGGCGTGCTCGGGCTGGCCGTCGGCCTGAGTTGCTGGGCGGCGGGCTGCGGCGGCGCGGCGCCCCGGCGTGAGCTTGCTTCCGGCAACGCGCTCGACCGTGCACGGGGCATCGTCAAGGTCTCCGAGCAGGGGGATATGGCCGCGGTGCACAAGCTCGTGGACCTGCTGGAGGATCCGGACGCCGCGGTACGCATGTACGCGATTCGCGCGTTGCGCCACCTGTGCGGGCAGGACTACGGGTTCCATTATTACGATGGCGCGGCCGACCGGGCGCAGGCCGTCCTGCGCTGGCGCGACGCGCTGCGCAACGGCGAACTGACGCCGCGACACGCGGCTCCGTCGGAGGGCGCGGAAGCGGCTGCGTCCGAGCCGCCGCAGCCCTCGGCAACCCCACCCGCGGCCGAGCCCACCACGAACGTTGAAAGCGGGGGCCCATGAACGCAACGGCCGTCTTGCAGCTCGAGTTGACGAGCAATCCGCGCCAGTTGCCGCGGCTTCGGCAGCGCGTCGGGCGCTGGATCGTCGCGCAGGGCTGGACGGAGCCGCAGGTCGGCGAGCTGGTCTTGGCCCTGGACGAAGCCGTCACCAACGTCATCCGGCACGCCTACGAGAACCGGCCGCACCAGCGCATCATGGTCTGTGCGGAGCCGATCGTAGACCCGCGCGCGGGCGAAGGGCTGGAAATCCGCGTGCGGGACTTTGGACGGCAGGTGGACCCGGCGCAGATCCAGGGGCGCAACTTGGACGACGTGCGGCCGGGCGGACTCGGCGTGCACATCATGCGTGCCATGACCAACGCCGTGGAGTACCATCCGGCCGAGGGCGGCGGTATGCTGGTGATCATGCGGAAGTTCAAATCGCACACCGCGGGCGTGGGCGCGCGGGTGACGGAAGGGCGATGAGCGGGAACGTGGGCACGTTGCAGGTCAAGACGACGACGACCGACGGCGCGCCGGTGGTGAACGTGCACGGCGAGGTGGACATGCAGACCTCGCCGCGGCTGCGCCTGCTGCTGCTGGAGTTGGCGGCCAAGCTGGGCGGGCCACTGCTGATCGACCTGTCGGGCGTCACCTACATGGACTCATCCGGGGTTGGAACGATGGTGTACGTCAAGCGCGAAGTCGAGCGCGCCGGCCGCCGACTCGTGCTGATGGGGCTACAGCCGCGGGTCCGCAGCGTGCTCGAGATCACCCACCTCGACAAGTTCTTCACGATCGTGCGGAACATCAGCGAGGTGGCGGCGTCATGAGCACCGCGCCGGGGCGGCCGCAGGCGGCGGGCTGGCGTCAAAGGGTCGAGCGCGTCGGTGCCGGCGTGCGGGGCGGGCTGGACCAGTTTCACGGCGGCCTCGTTTATGTCGGGCGCGTGATCAGGCTGCTGCTGGCGGTCGGACAGCGCGCGGCGCTGGCGCTGCGCGGGGGACCGCACCGCATCCGCCGCCAGGCGCTGGTGCAGCAGGCCATCCGCGTGGGGGTGCGCAGCATTCCGATCATCGTGCTCGTGCAGATCTTCATCGGCATCATCCTGTCGCTGAGCATGGCGCGGCCGCTGGACGACATCGGGCAGCTCGAGCGGGTGGCTGATGTGGTGGCGCTCGCGACGTTCCGGGAGATGGGCGCGCTGATCAGCGCCGTCATTCTCAGCGGCTTCGCGGGGGCGTCGATTGCGGCCGAGTTGGGCGCGATGGTCGAGGGCGAAGAGATCAAGGCCCTGCGGGCGCATGCGCTCGACCCGATTCGCTTTCTCGTCGTGCCGCGCGTGCTGGCCACCGCCGTCATGATGGTCGGGCTGACGATCCTCGCGAACGTGGTGGGCGTGTTCGGCGGCTTCCTGACCAGCGTCGCCGTGCTCAAAATCAACCCGCACACCTACATCGACCTGACGCGCGCCGCCCTCACGCCCACCGACTACTTCACGGGGTTGTTCAAGGGCGGCGTGTTCGGCGCCATGATCGCCTTGCTGGCATGCCACGAGGGGCTCAGCGTCACCGGCGGCGCAGAGGGCGTCGGGCGTGCCACGACCACCACCGTCGTCAAGAGCATCGTGTGCCTGATCGGGGCCGATTGCGTCTTCGCGATCATCTTCTACGCGCTGAAGTGGTGGTGACGTGGCGCTCGTCGTCGGCATCGACGAAGCCGGCTACGGCCCGCTGCTCGGGCCGCTCGTGGTCGCGGCCACGCTGTGGCGCGCCGAGCCGGCCGCGGTCGCCGGCGATTGGTGGGAGTTGCTCGGCGACGCCGTGTGCCACACGCCACGGCGCGGCGAGGCCCGCGTGCCGGTCGGGGACTCGAAAGAGGTTTTCGACCGTAAGCGCGGCATTTATACGCTGGAGCGCACCGTGTTGGCGTTCGCGGACGCCGCGGGGCTGCGGTCGGAGACGCTCGACGATCTGCTCGGGGCGCTCGGTTTTGACCGGCGCGCGACCGTGTTCCCCTGGTACCAGGATTTGTCGCGCCGGCTGCCGGCTGACCCGGCCCGCTCGGCCTTCGCCGGCGCTGCCGAACGCCTGCGCGCGGCGATGGCGGGCGGCGGACTCACGTTGTGCGGGCTGCGAACGCACATCGTCACCGAGGACCAGTTCAACCGGCGGCTGACGCAGACGCGCAACAAGGCTGCGGTCGTGCTGGAGGCGGTGCTGCGCCTGGTGCATTGGGCCGCAGAGCAGTGTGGCGACCTGGACCTGCACGTGCTCGTCGACCGGCTGGGCGGACGGGCGGATTACCGCGGCGTGCTGATGGGAGCGTTCCCCGAGCGGCACCTGCACGTGCTGGAGGTCACGGACCGGTGCAGCCGCTATCGGCTGGCCGCACAGCACAACGACTGGCGAGTAGAATTCGTCGTGGAAGGCGAGCAGCAGCACCTGTCGATCGCGCTGGCCAGCATGTTGGCCAAGTACGTGCGCGAGCTGCTGATGGAACGGTTCAACGCGTATTGGCGCACTTTGGCGCCGGAGTTACAGCCCACCGCCGGCTACTACACGGACGCGCAGCGCTTCCTGGCCGCGATCGCACCGCTGCTGGCGCGTGAGGACGTGCCGCGCGAGCGCTTTGTGCGTGCCCGGTGACGGCACTGCAACTGCGAGTGAGCATGACCGATTCAGCGCGGCGTTCTGCAAGTCACGCGGGGTCTCGCGCTTTGCGCGGGCTGCTGCGGGTTTTGGCCGCAGCGCTGGCCGCGGGTTTCGCGCAGGCCGGGGCGCCACCGGTCGGGCCCGCGGGCCACGCCTGGTCGCCGGCGGTGACGGGGGCGCTCACCGCATACTGTGCGGGTCAATGGGCCGACGCGCAACGGTCGTCCGAACAGCTCCTGAAGGCATCGGCCGCGGCCGAGGTGCGCCGCGACGCCGCGGTCATCCAGGCGTTCTGTCTGCTGCGCAGCGCGGCGCGCGCCGACCAGATCGACGGCCGGACCCGTTTGGCGCAGCTCCAGCAGGAAGATCCGACGCTGCGCGACGAGCCAGAGTGCAACCTCGCGTATGGCAGCGCCCAGACGGCACTGCACGAGACGCCCGAGGCACTCGAGTCCTTGGAGCGGGCGGCGGAGGGCTTTGCCGCCCAGGGACTCCCGAATCGGGAGCTGGCCGCCCTTGTGGCGCTCGCCCGCGCGTGGGCGGTGCACAACGATTGGGGGCACATGCCGGCCCGATTCACGTTCCGGCGACCGCAGAACTCCGACCAGGCCGCCGCGGCCCGACGAAGCCAGATCGAAGCGGTCCGTGCGCGGGCCGCCGCGCTGCCGGGGCACGAGGACGCCGCCGCGCAGATCGACCTGATCCTCGGCCAGTACTTGCTCGGGGCCGCACGAACCGCAGACGAGGGAGGCGGAGTTCTTGCGCATCTGGCCGAGTCCGCGTTGCCTACGGCGGCCGGCAGCGAAGCGGCCTTCGTCCTCGCGGAACACGACGAACAGGCCGGACGGCCGAGCGCGGCCGCGGCGCTCTATGAGCGGTTGCAAGTGGAGGGACACGACGTTTGGCGGCGGCGTGCCGGGGACCGCCTCCGGGAGCTGACGCAGCCGCAGCTCGTTTTGGAAGGACCCCAGCGGGTTCCGACGGGACAGACGATCGCATTGCACCTGCGGGCGCGAGACATCGACCAGGCGCGCGTGGAGGTCCGGCGAGTCGATCTGCACGAATGGCTGGCGAATCGGCAGACGCGCGCGAGCGACGCGTTCCTGCCGGATTCCGGCTCAGTGCAGTTTGCCGAGGAACTGGATACGCGCGCGCCGCAAAAACACGCGTGGTGGGATTCCGACGCGGACGGCACCCGGCTGCGGTTCGCGGCGCCGCCCGGGGGCTATGCGGTCGTGGTCCGCGGCAGCGACCCGAAGGGGCAGGAGCACAAGGTCAAGCGGCTACTGCTGGTGAGTGACCTGTCGCCGGTTTGTTTCGTGGGGCCACGGTTCGTCGCGGTGTGGGCTGCGACGCCGCACGGCTCCGCGGCCGGCGAGGAACCCGAGACCCCGGAACTCAAGCCGGCCGTCACGTTCTGGATGCACGGCTCGTATGTCGCGGTGCAAGCGCCCCTCGCGGCGGGTGTGGCGCGTTTCCCGCTGCCGAACGAGGCGCGCGTGATGCAGGACAGACGCTGGGTCTGCCTGGTTCAGGCCGGCGAGCAGGTTGCAGTGTGTCGCGGCCACCTGGACGAAACGGCGCCCGACCGCGACGGGACGGCACAGGTGCTGATGATCGGCGGGCCAGCGACGGCCGAGGTCGGTGCGTCCGTCTACGTCTCCGGGCTGGTGCTCGATGCCGCCCGGGCGGGAGGGCCGCCGGCGCTCCAGTTGCGCGTGCTCGATACGCTCGATCAGGTGGTCGCGGTGCGCGACGTGGCCGTCTCCGCCGGCGGCGCGTTTTCCATGACGATGCCCGTCGGGCCCGAGCTGGCCGGGAGACACATGCGGGTCATCCCGTGGCTCGACGGCCGCGTGGCGGAGAACGTCGCGGGACGAGTCGCGGCCGGCGTGCCTGCCACCGACACGCCGCAGTTTCGCATCCACTGCGAAGTCCCGCGCTGGATTCCCGCGGAGAATTCCTACCTCTCGGGAGACGTGGCCGTCGAATGTCCGTGGGGCACGCCGTCGGCGGGCGCACGGGTGGTCTGTCGCTGGCAGGCTGTCCAGTTGCCCACCACCGAGTCGAACGGCGTGCCGGTGTTGGGCAGGTCCTTCGAGCGCGAGGGGCACGCCAACGCTGCGGGGCACTATCGGCTGGCACTGCCCGTCTCGCCCGCCTACTTTGGCTTGTCGCGCAGCCCGCTGGCCATTCGGCTGGGGATCGAGGCGCACTTCTGGGGCAGTTGGGAAGAGACGGACTCTGTGGACCTGCTGCTGGGGCCACGGCCGCCGCACGCCTGGCTCACGCACGAACCCGCCGAGCCGACGGCGGGCCAGCCGGTGCGCTTCCGCGCCGGCTGGTTTGATCCCGGGAATCTGGCCGTCGCGGACGTGCCGGCACTGGAGGTTCGCCGGGGGAACCGGACTCTGGCGCGCTTGCCGCTGCTCGCCGATCCCGATGGACTGAAGAGCGAAGCCTGGTGGCCGGCCGAGCCGGGGGAGTACGAGGCGGCGATGTCGATTCCCGTGCTCGACCACGAGGCGATCCAGCTCCGTGCTGCGGTGACGGTTCACGCTGCCTCAGCGAGCAGCGCGCCGGCGGCCCCACGCGTACAGTGCGACGCGCACTTCGCGCGAGAGGGTGGACAGGACGGCGTGCGTGTTCGGCTGGGGGGCGAATCGGCCACGCCATTGGCGGTACTCGCGGCGGCCGGCGACCCGCTCGGGGGCGTCGGCATCGGGCGCCTGTCCGGCCCGACGGAGGTGTTTCTGCCCCTCGACGCGAGGCCGGCAATAGGCACTCGCGTGGTCGTCGTCGGAGCAAGCGAGGCCGGAACTCAGTTGCTGGCAACAGAGCCAGTCGCGGCCGACCCTGCGCAATCGGGCGAGTTGAGGCTGGAGGTCACGACGCAGCCGATTGGGCCCGGCACGCTCGCGCAGGTCACCGCGCGGCTCGAACCGGCGGGCCAGGCGAGGCGCGGCACGGTGCTGACGGCCCGGCTGACGGACGCGGGCAGTGCGTATTCTGGCCCCTTCGGCCGCGAACATGAGGCGACGACCGGCGTGACGCCAGGCATCGCGATCATGGGGCTGGAGGGCGAACTGCCGACCAGTACCGGCAGTGCAGCGGACGCCCTCCCGCCGCTGTTGCAGAGTACCCTGTCGCAAGGCGAGACCCTGTGGTGCGGTGTTGCGGATTTGGGAGCCGCTGGGAGTACGCTCTCGGTGCCGGTGCCCAGCCGGCCCGGCGTGTATCGCCTGCTCGCCGCCACTATCGCGCCGGACGGCGCCGTGGCGCACGGGGCGATCCTGCTGGACGCGCGGCATGGGCTGCGGGTCCAGCCAGAGGTCCCGCAGCAGTTGACCGTCGGCGACCGCACCCGCGTGTCCGTGCTGGTGGAGAGTGGTGAGCGCAACCCGGTGGAGGCGGAGCTCCGGCTGGACGCGGGTGCCGGTTTGCACGTCGAGTCGGTGGCGGTCGCCGCTCCGAATGGGTCGAGCGAGGGAACTCGCCCCGGCGGAGCTGTCCCGCTGCACTTGGCCGCGGGCGGACACGTGTGGGTCCATGCCACGGTGGAGGCCAGCCGAGCCGGCGGCGGCACGGTGGCCGTCGAGGTGTCCGCGGGGGACGTGCCGTCGCGTAGCGAACGCCCGTACGAGATTCTCAACCTCGCCGCGGTGGAGCCCGCGCCGCGCGCCGTACAGATCAAACGGACGCTGGTGGTCTGGACTCCACTGGATCAGGACCAGGCCGCCTCACAACCCACCCCCGACGCGCTCGACGAGCCAGTGGAACGCCATCGGCAGTGGACATCTGTGCCGTGGTCGCCGAACGATCGCCTCGTGCCCGGGCAATTCGTGGAGGTTCGCGAGGAGTTCACGCTGGGCGAGCCGTCGTCAGGTGTGATTTGGACGCAGCGTGTACCCGCGACGTGCACGGCGATCCGCCTTGCGCCCCGCGACCCGGGACCCATAGGCTCTCGGGAGCCCGGCCGCGGCGATGAGCTGCGTTTCCGCGTTTCGCCACTAGCACCCGGGCCGCACGCGCACCAGTACTACCTGGTTGTCGTCCGTCCGGGCGCCGCCGTGCTGCCGCCGCCGGAACTCCGCAGCGGAGAGACTCCGATCCCGGTCACGGTCGTGCCGGCCGATGTGCGTCTGGTCGCGGTTGAGTAGCGTTGCCCCTCCGTGGGCAACGTAGTAGCACGCCGCGTCAGGCGAGGCGCCGCAGACGCAGCGCGTTGCCGACGACCGTCAGCGAGCTGAACATCATGGCGACGGTGGCAAGCGCGGGCGGCAGCGGCGTCAGCATCGCGACCGGCAGCATCACCACGTTGTAGGCCACCGCCCAAAAGAGGTTCTGTTTCATCACGCGGGCGCTGGCCCGCGAGAGGCGGATGGCATCGGCGATCAGACGCGGCGAATGCCCGACCAGGCAAATGTCGGCCGCCTCGCGAGCCACGTCCGCGCCGGCGCCGATCGCGATGCCAACCTGGGCCGCGGCCAGCGCGGGGGCGTCGTTGACGCCATCTCCGACCATTGCAACCGTGCCCCTGGCTGCCGCTCGGGTTCGAACCGGGCCGCCGGGCGCGGCCAGCTCGCGGACGCGTTGCAACTTCTGAGCGGGCGTCAGCTCGGCCTCGTAGTTCTCAATCCGCAGTTGCGCGGCGATGCGCCGGACGGCCGGCAGACGATCGCCCGACAGAATCCGCACGCGGATGCCCTGCGCCCGCAGCCAAGCGACCGCCAACTCGGACTCCGGATGCAAGGGGTCGGCAAAGGCCAGCAATCCGACGATCCGCCGGTCCAGCGCGACCCACACGACGCTGAACCCTTCGGCTGACAGCGTGTCGGCCTGGGCGCCGTGGGGCGCCGGGTCGAGGCTGTTTTCGCGGAGCCAGTCCGCGCTGCCGACAATGACATCGGTCCCGTCGACGACGCCGCGAACGCCGCCGCCCGGATGCGAGCGGAGATCCGTCGCCATCGGCGGGTTGATGCCGCGCTGGCGGGCCGCCGCGACGATCGCCCGGGCCAGCGGATGCTCGCTGAGTTGCTCGACGCCCGCCGCCGCCCGCAACACCGCAGCCTCGTCCGCGTCACCCAGCGCCTGCCAGCGCACCAGCGACGGCCGGCCGATCGTCAGCGTCCCGGTCTTGTCGAGCAGGACCTCCTGAATCCGACCGGCGGCTTCGAGGGCCGTGGCGTCGCGGACGAGTATGCCGTGCTCGGCTGCCCGGGCCGTGCCGACGAGCACGGCGGTCGGAATCGCCAGCCCCAGCGCACAGGGACAGGCCACGACCAGCACGGCGATCATGCGCTGGAGCGCCCAGAACGTCTCGGCGCCCGCGGCCCACTTCCAGCCGATGAAGCTGGCCAGCGCGAGCACAATGACCGTCGGGACGAAGACGGCTGCCGCCCGGTCTGCGAGGCGCTGCCAGGGCGGCTTGCTGGCCTGAGCTTGGGCGACAAGTTGGGCGATGCGGGCGACGGCGCTCTCCCGCCCGGTCGCCGTGGCCCGCATCTCGAGCAGGCCGTCGAGGACGTGCGTGCCGCCGAAGACGCGCTGACCCGCGGTGCGTTCGACCGGCAGGGACTCGCCGGTGAGCAGGGCTTCGTCCACGGTCGCGTGACCGGAAACGACCTCGCCGTCAACCGGGACGGGAGTGTGGGCGGGGACGCGCAGGAGATCGCCAGGACGGATTGCGTCGACCGAAACCGCCTCCGTCGTGTTCCCCGCCACGCGCAGCGCCGTGCGCGGCACGCGCTCGAACAGAGCGAAGAGTGCCGCGGACGCCCGTCCGCGCGCCCGGGCCTCGAGGTGCTTGCCCAGCGCGACAAACAGCACGATCATCACCGCGGCGTCGAACAGCATCAGCTCGTGGGTGTGCGTCGCGACACCGATCAGGCTACTGACCAAGGCGGTCAGCGCGCCAAGACTCACGAGCAGGTCCATGTTGGCGCTGCGGGCCGCCAGCGCCCGGGCCGCCCCCGCGATCATCGGACCCGCGACGATGAGCACGGTCGCCGTCGTGAGCGCCGCGAGCACGAGCCCACCGAGGCCCGACATGGCCGACGCCGGCCCAAGCAGGTGCCAGGCGATGACCGGGAGACCGGAGACCAGCGCCAGCAGCAACCGGTTGCGCTGGCGGCGCAGCTCGGCCGCCCGTTCGGCGAGCGCGGTCTCGGGATCGGGCGTGGTGGGGGTGAGCCGGGCCTCGTATCCGACGGCCTTGACCGCTTCGAGGAGCCGCGGTGGCAGCGGGGGCTCGGTCCCCGGCCACACGGTGGCATGCTCGGTCGCGAGGTTGACGCTTGCCGCCGCGACGCCCGGCACGCGGCGCAGGGCGGCCTCGACGGTGGCGATGCAGCCGGCGCAGTGCATCCCGCGGATGTCCAATTCCAGGCGGTTGTTTGCGGGCGAGCGGGTCAACATAGGCGGTATTGATGATACGCGTACGCGGCTGACGGGGCCGGGCGGCGGGGCACCCGATTTTGCTCCCCGCCCGGTCCAGGATTGGTTGCATCGCCGGGCGACGGGAGCTAAACTCCACGCCCCCGATTAGCCGGCAGCTATCGGCGGATGAAGCGGACGTATGGGTCGTCCGTAGCAGGCTTTATCCGCCCGTCCACGCGGCCGATGGCGTGATGGATCGAGGCGCGTGGATGGCCGAGCCAGGGTGGCGTGTGTCCCTCGGCACGGCGGATGGAGCGGCGCTGGGGAATCGGTTTGACGTGCCGCGGTCAAAGGAGATCCGGATGCGATCTGTGCTACGAATCTGGAGCGGGTGGGCGCTGGTGCTCGGGACGCTGCTCGTGTTGGTGCCCGCCAGCTTTGGCCAAAGCGCTGACTTGCAGAGCGCGATTAAGCTCTTCGACGATCAAGACTACGTCGCCGCCCAGGAGGCGCTGCTCAAGATCGACCGCGACAAGCTCATGGACGCCGAACGCGCCCGGCTCGACGAGTTGCTGAAGGTTGTGCCCGAGGCCATCCAGGGGAGCGAGAAGGCCCGGCAGGCGCTGGCGGACGGGGACAAAGCGTACGACGCCGGCGACTGGGATGCGGCCGACCGGCACTATCAGGCGGTGGCCGACAACGCATACGCCGGCGCCGCGGGGCGGCAGCGCGCGACGGAGCAGCGTGCACGGATCGTGGAGAAGAAGAAGCTGGCCGACGCCGCCAAACCGGCCGGGACCGTCGAGGAAAGGTCGGTCACAGTCGTTACCGAAGAAACCCAGGCGACCAAGGCGACGGCCCAGCCGAGCGAGAAGCCGGCGTCCGAGCGCACGGTGAAGACCGAAGGCGTCCCGGACGAGGGCCCCCACCGCCTGACCCCCACCGAGCAACTGCGGATGCAGGATGAGCTGCGCTGGCAGCGCGCCGTCGCCCAGGCCCAGTCCCTGGCGACCCGGGCGCGCGACGCCGTGGCCACGAACGACTTCGTCGAGGCCCGCAAACTGGCGGACAGCGCGCTGCAGACCGTCGAGGCGGCGCGCGCGTACGCCGAACCATCGTCCCGCTATGAAGCCGCCCGCGATGAGATGGTGCGGCTGCGCAAGGAGCTGGAAGAAGCCCAGCGGGTCTACGACGAGAGCAAGGCCCGCACGGAACGGGACGAGATTGCCAAGCGCATTACCGAGCGGCGCCAGCAAATCGAAGATCAGAAGCAGGAGACCGTCCGCATCCTCTTCAGTACCGCGGAGCAGTTGCGCCGGGAACGGCGGTTCACGGAGGCCACCGAGTCGCTGCGGCAGGTCCTGCGGATCGACCCGGCCAATGCCAAGGCCCGCTACCAGCTCGAGATGGCCGAGGACTACGAAGCGCTGAGCGAGCAGCTCCAGTGGCAGCGAGATCTCGGTAGCGAGGGACGGCGCGCGCTGCTCAACGCCGACGAGGCGCTGATCCCCTGGGACTACGACGTTCTGTACCCCAAGAACTGGCTGGAGTTGACCGCCCGCCGCAACGTGTCGGGGGCCGCCAGCGGCCGGGGGCCGCAGGACCAGGAGTTGCACCGCAAGCTCGACGAGGCGCTCCCCGAAGTGACCTTCAGCGAGACGCCGTTCGAGCAGGTGATCAACTTCTTCGGGGAGCAGACGGGAACGAACATTGCGGTCGACTGGGGGAACCTGGACGAAGCGCTCGTGGCGCCGGCCCGCGAGCGGCCGGTGACGATCAAGCTGGCGAACGCGAAGTACCGCGTGGTGTTGAACGAAGTGTTGGCGCAGGTGGGCGGAGAGACGCGGCTGGGCTTCAACGCCAGCAACGGGCTGATCCGGGTCGCGACGCAGGACAAGCTCGACAAGGACAAATTCATCGTCGGGTACGACGTGCGGGACCTTCTGGCGGTCATGCCCGATGCGCCGCAGCCCAGCGCGGACCAGAACGTCGTCGTCGGCGCGGACATGGGCGGCGGCTCGCGGAGCCTGTTCAACCGGGCCGGCGGCGAGACGCAACAGACCACGGGGAACCGGGAAGAAAAGACCGGGACGCAAATGGAGCGGCTCAAGCAGATCATCCGCGAGACCGTGGCGCCGGAGTCGTGGATGGAGGCCGGGGCCGGCCCCGGGGGCGGCTCGCTCCAGGACCTGAACGGCCAGATCATCGTCTACAACACGTCGACCGCCCACGAGCAACTGGTGGACCTGCTCGGCCGGCTGCGCGAGACGCAGGCCCTGCAACTGAGCGTCGAGGCCCGCATCCTGGACGTCAGCGAGAACTTCCTCGAGCAGTTCGGCGTGGACATCGACTTCGTGTTCAACTCCGGCACGGCCACGTACGATCGTTCGACGACGCTGACGGACCCGTTCACGGGGGCGCCGGTCTTGATTCCCCGCCAGTATTCACGGGCCGGCGTGTACCCGAACATTCCGGGGTTCGGGCAACCGTTCGCCGGCGGCGCCGGCGGAACCCCCGTTCAGCCTTATTCCCAAGCCGCCTTCGTCCCCAGCGGCGGCGGGGTGATCCCGCAGATCAACGACATGACCCCCATCGTCGCGCGCCAGGGCTCGCTGGACATCGCCGACCCGAGCCAACTCAATACCGGCGTGCCTGGCTCGTTCGGGCAGAAGGCCGGCCTGGCCCCAGCGCTGAACCTTGCCGGCTCGTTCCTCGACAACCTGCAGGTCGACTTCCTGATCAAAGCGACGCAGGCCAACAAACGCTCCAGCGTCGTCCAGGCGCCGCGCGCCGTCATGCAAAACGGCCAATCCGTGCAGATCCAGATCGAGACGCTGCGCGTGTACGTCGCCAGCCTGGAGCCGGTCGTGGGCGACGCGTTCGGCCTCGTGCGGCCAATCCCGGGCAACGCCAATAGCGGCATTCGGATGTGGGTGAACGGCGTGATCAGCTCGGACCGCCGCTATACGACCTTGTCCATCAGCCTCATGCAGCGGGGCGAGCCGACCTTCGACCGGTACGATGTTCAGGGCGGGACAACGCGCACATCGCTGTCCCTGCCGACGTATAGCCAGATCATCTACAACACGACCGTCTCCGTGCCGGACGGCGGCACCGTCCTGCTCGGCGGCCTGAAGCAGGTCGGCGAGATCGAGGTTGACGCCGGCGTCCCGATCCTCAGCAAAATTCCCGTCCTCAAGCGGGCGTTCACGAACACGGCGTCCGTCCGGGACACGCGCACGCTGCTGATCCTCGTCAAGTCGAAGATCCTGATCCAAAAAGAGGTCGAGGAAGAGGCGTTCCCGACGTTTTCCGGCCTGGGCAGCTAACGACGGGCCCGCGCCGCCGGTCGAGCCCCGTGACCCGCACACGCATCGCACTGCTGATCGCAACCGCCGTGGCGGCTGCCGGCAGCGGCGCTTTTGTTCAATTGGTGCAATCCACCTCCGCCCCGGGGACCGGCGCGCAGCCTGTCGCGCGCGGCCCGGCCCAGTTTCAGCCGGGCGTGTGCATCGACTGGCCGGGGCGGGCCGTGCGGGTCGCGACACACGTCGTGTTGCGGCGGGGGCCGCTGGAGTTCCTCGCTTGCTTTTCGGGCAAGGAGCACGAGAGCATCGTGCGTTTCGAAGCCGCGGCCGAGCACGTGTACGTCGCGCTTGGCTTGATCGGGCTGGAGCCGGGTCATCCGCCGGTGTGGGACCCGGGCACGACGAACTGCCGCCCACCGACGGGGGATCTGATCGACATCACTCTGGAGTGGGAAGGCGATGGGAAGCCGCGCGTCGCCGGCGCCTACGACTGGCTGCGTGAGGTGGAGTACGCCCGCACGCCGCCGGCGCGGCCCTGGGTTTTCGCCGGCTCGGTGCGCCTGGAGGACGAGACGCTCGCGGCCGGGCACAGCGGCGTGGGCGTGGCGCTCGTCGATTTCCCGGACAGCCTGATCGCCTTGTCGTGCCGACATTCGAGCCGCAACGCCGAGCTATGGGTCGAAGCCAATGCCGACGTCGTCCCGCCCATCGGCACGCCGGTCCAACTGGTGCTGCGTCCGGCGACGGCACGCCAGTACAGGATCGTAATGAGCGCGTTGGGTGAATTGCGGGTGGACGGCCGGTATGTGGCGTGGGCGGACCTGGCGGATCTCCTGGCGCTGAATCGGCGTCTGGACGAGGCGATCGTGCCCACAATCAGGGTGGAAGGGGCCTTGGAGAGCGACGTACGCCTGCTGCGGGCCGAGCTCGAATCCAGCGGATTGTCACCGGACGCGCTTCGATTCACCGTGGACGAGCGCCCCAGGTAACTGGCGGCGCCGTTCCGGAAGAACAAGTACCGCCGGGGTCACCGGGTAGAGGGCGGCTTGGGTCCCCGTCGATCGAGCGACCGCTTCAGGTTTCGCAGCTTCAGCAGGTTCTGCACGCGCGCCAGCAACTCAATCTTGTTGACGGGCTTGCTCAGGAAATCGTCCGCGCCGCACTCGCGCGCCCGCTCGATGTCTCCGGCCTCGTTCAAGGCCGTGACCATAATGATCGGGATGTCACGATAGCGGCGGTCCTCCTTGAGCAACCGGCAGACCTCGAAGCCGCTGCGCTTCGGCATCATCACGTCCAGCAAGATCAAGTCCGGCTGGTCGCGCTCGACGGCGGCGAGCGTCGCCTCGCCGTCGGCCGCCAGCGACACGCGGACACCCAGCGGCTCGAGATAGGCCTCGAGCAGCTCGAGAATCTGGGGATTGTCGTCGGCGATGAGTACCGTTGACTCGGAAACCTGTTTCGGCGTCGTGCTCATGTGACCCTGCACTCCGCACCGCGGTGCGGCCAGTGTGGCGGAAACCCGCCCGGGATGCAATTCCGTCGGACCGGAATCCGCGGCGCTGCCGCGGATGGCGAGCCTGGCTTGTCGGAAACTTGGCAGGTGTATATAGTGCAGGTGGGCCGGGTCTGGCGTCAACGCAGGCCGCGGCCGGGCAAGGGTCTGCACAGGGTCGTGCCGACGAGTATGCCCCCAACCCAGGGAGTACGTAGGATGCGCGGAACATCGAGGCCGTGGTCGGACGCGGTTGCGCACGTGGGATTTGGGGGGCTACTGTTGGTTGCCGTGGCGCTCGCGGGCTGCGCCGGCAGCGGCGGCAGCCGCGGACCGTTCGAACTCATCGGCACGCCGTTCGGAACCACCGGCGGCAGCACTACGACCACCGGCCCGGGCTCGTCCGTGAGCACGTCCGGTTCGGTCCGCGCCGGCGCCCGGGCCAGCGTCAATCCCTGCTCGGAGTCACAGACCCGCAAGTTCGTGCGGATCTCCATGCGCAACCTGGCGCCGGATTACGTGCACTACTTCCTGATCCTCGTGGCCTATGTCAACGGGACCACCTACCCGAACGGGGCTGTCTGCCCGAGCGACATCGCCCTCTATACCCAGCTTGGATACAACGTCCAGGTAGCGGAGGGTCAACAGCTCGCCTACGGAAACTACTGCATCAAGGGGCCGGCGCTGATTTACTTCTACCGCGGCGGGCAGTTCCAGGGCGCCGGCGCGCAGGGACTGGCCTCGGCCATCGCGCCTGCGCAGGGCACAACCGCCACCTACGACAGCTTCTTCGGCCCCAGCGGACAGCAGGTGCCGGTGCCCGACTGGATCATCTTCCACAACCCCGGCATCGGCGACGGCGCCCGACTCAAGGTGAGCTTCAACGCGCAAGATCCTTGCGCTTCGTCCGGATCGGTCGGTACCCTCGGAACCCCGAACTGCCAGCAGGATGCCTTCTATTACGTGGACGAGACCGACGTGCGGTCGGGATCGACGGTACTGGGGGCGGGCTCTTTTCGCCGGGTCCCGGATGAGATCCAGGGCACGGGGTGCACGTGCGGCTTCGGGAACAGCGTCGCCTACCAGCAACTCGCCCCTTCTGGCGCAACCGCAGCCAGCGCGCTGTGCAACGAGTTCTTGCGCGCCGGCCGGATCGACTACGTCTTCCTCCGCGACGACACCGACCCGCCGTTTCCCCAGTTGGTCTGGCGCGTCACCGATGCCGGCGGGGGGCCAGCTCAGTCCTTTGATCCGCGCGCCGGCATTCGGTAATAGCGGCCCGGCGGCGCGCTGCTGCGATCCTCGGGGCGTCGGAGCACCCGGTTAGGGCACCGGGCGCGAGCTGGGCTCTGAGGCCGGTCGCGAGGCGGGCGATTCGCCCACTGCCTCTAGATATTGACGGGCCCCTTCGTGGTCCGGCTTCAGCTCGAGAATCCGCCGGCACGTCTGAACCGCCATATCACGATCGTTGGTGCGCTGGTAGAGGCTCGCCAGGTTCTCCAGGTACCGGAGGTTCTTCGGCTCGTATTCGACCGCCTTCGCCGCCAGCATGACCGCGTCGTACTCCTTGAGCGTAAGCTGCAGCGCGGCCTGCTCGCTGACCACCTCGGCCGTGCGATTGAGCGCCGCAGCGGCCTCCGCCTGCTTGCCGGACACCAACGCGTTCGTCACCTGCCGGCGGAGGTCGCGTTCGTAGAACGAGTTGTGCAGCGTGCGCAGGGCCGACAGCAGCAGCTCGTAGGCGCTGTCCAACCGCTGGAGCCGCTCCTTGTCCCACGGTTTCTGCTGGACCGCGTCCTTATTCTTCTGCACGTAGGCTTCCGCATCCGTCAACGCGGGCTCCAACTGCGCGGGAGTCCGGTCGGCGGCGGCGAGGCGAATCTCCACCAGCGTCTGACGAGCATCGAGGCTTTGGGGGTCCAGCTTGACCGCCTCCTCCGCCTTCGTCACCGCGTCATTGACCCGCCCCATCCCTGCATACGCGTAGGCGAGGGCCCGCCGCACGTCGACCATGCGCTGTGGATCGGACGCCACCCGCTCGGCCGTCTCCAATTTGTTCGCCGCCTGCCGATACTGGCGGTTGGCGTTCAGGATTTTCCCGTAACCCAGGTTCGCGCGGAAGTTGACCGGATCGACGTCGAGGACCAGCTTGAAGTGGTCGCGGGCGGCATCGTAGTCGCGGGCCTCGAACGAAATCTCGCCCGCCAGCAGGTGCGCCTCCGTGTTGGCCGGATCGCTTTCGAGCGCCGCCCGGACCAGTTGGCTGGCTTCGCCCAGCGCCCCGGCATCCTTCTTCTGCTGTGCCATCGCCACCAATTGCGCGGCGGACACCTCGGGGCGCGACGGTTGACTGGCCGGCGCGCCCGGCTGCGTCGTCTGCGCGGCAGCAACGAAGCACCTTGCGGACAGAGTGAACGCGAGCACGAATCTCGGGGCCATCTCGGAGGCTCCTGTGGCTGGACGTCTGAGTCGTCGGCGCCGCCGCCGCCGGCCGCACGCGCGGACAGACCAAGTCAATGCCGCGCGACGGCCGACACCGTCCATTATCGGTCATTGCCGGCCGTGGCGTAAGGGGCCGAAAACTGGTTCAGGGCGGCTGCACGGGCTGCGTTTCACGGAGAAGCGCTAGTCGAAGCAGGTTCAACGCGGTGTGGGCGGCGCGCATGCGGATCACCTGCCGCGGCGGATCGCTGCCAAATCGACACTCGCGCGCGATGCTGCCGGCCGGCGAACAAAGACTGATAAGAACAAGCCCCACGGGCTTCTCAGGTGTTCCCCCGGCCGGCCCGGCGATGCCGGTGACTGCGAGCGCATACGGCGTATCAAACAGGCGCCCCGCCCCATCCGCCATCGCGCGGGCAACCGCTTCACTGACCGCGCCATGCTGCTCGACATCCGCCGCGCTGACGCCCAGCAGCCGGATCTTCGCCTCATTGGCGTAACTCACGACGCCGCCGCGGTAGTAATTGCTGCTGCCGGCCACTTCGGTGATTAGCGCACCGAGCAGACCCCCGGTGCAGGATTCGGCCGTGCTGAGCGTCGCGGCGGCCGCCGTCAACAAGCGGCCTACGACCGCGGCCAGCGTGTCGTCGTCGCGGCCGAAGATCGCATCGCCGAGGCGCCGCCGAATCTCGGCCTCGGTGTCGTCCAGGCGGCGCGTGGCCTCGTCCGCCGACATGGCCGTCGCATTGATCCGCACGCCGATCACGCCGAGATCCGCGGTGGTCCCGACCTCGGGGTCGCGGCCGCGCTGCATGAGGTCGGCGATTCTGCCGCCGACGTCGGATTCGCCCAGCCCAAACGTCTGCAAGCGCCGGCTCAGCAGCACGGCGCCGCCCGCCGCCGCCCGCAGCTCGGGGGCCACGTCGCGGTCGAACATGGCGCGCATCTCGAATGGGACGCCCGGCAGCGCGAAGCACGGCGTGCCGCGGACAGCGATGCGCACGCCGGGCGCCGTGCCGCACGCGTTGGGAATGGCCCGCGCCGTGCGTGGCACCAGCGCCTGCACGGTGTTGCGCTCGGGCATGTCGCGCCCGCGGGCAGCAAAGAACGCCCGCAGGTGCTCGATACTCAGCGGGTCCAACTCGAGCGGGACGCCCACGACGTCCGCGAGCACCTGGCGCGTCAGGTCGTCATCCGTGGGGCCCAGCCCGCCGGTCAAGAGGATCGCGTCTGTGGCGCCCGCCGCCTGGAGCAGCGCGTCCCGCAGCGCCGCGGCATCGTCCGGCACGACGACAATCCGCTCCGTGCGGATGCCCAGCGCCGCGAGGCGAGCGGCCAGCCACGCGCTGTTCGTGTCCACGCTCTGCCCGAGCGTCAGCTCCGTCCCGCTGGCAATCACCCACGCACGTCGCATGTCACCACGGCTTGAAGACGGCTACCTGTGCAACCTACGCTCATTGTAGCCCGCGGGCCGCGCGCCGTCGCGGCATACACTGCGCTCGAACGACCGCGCGCCAGCCGCCGTGCCCGATCGGCGTTCGGCAACGCGTCTCGTTCGTTCGCGGCAAGAGCCAGCGCGGCCCCCGGGCGGCCGCGCTACGCTCTCGCGCCGGACCATCGGCGATCGGAGTCTGGAATGTCCCGCGGGCCGAGATTACTTGGCCCGCGTGTAGGTCAACTCCATCTCCTTGAATTCCTTACCGTCCGGCCCCGCGACGTAGCACTCGTAGACGAACTTATCCGGGCTGTCCAGCTTCAACACGCTCCGAAACTTCTTGTGCTGATCGCCGGTCATCGGGTCCGCGTACTCGCCCGTGTACGTGATGACCTTGCCCGCCGGGTCGCAGGTGCCCCAGCCGACCATGATGCCGGTGCCCATGTTGTCGAACCACGTGCAGAAGTACTGCTTCTTCGCGTTGTCGTAGCCGTAGAGGCCGCTGCCGCGGAACGGCGGGCCATTCGGGTCCGCGGCGGGCCCCGTGGCTTCCTGCTGGAGGTAGCGGCCGTCGAAGATCCACTTCAGCTCGCTCGTGCCCGGGAAGACCTGCGGCTCATCAGCCGGTTCCATCCACCAGCGGTTTTCGTAGGCCCACTTGCCGACCAGCGCATCCAGGCGCTTGTGGGCTTCGCCCGGCGTCGCATACTCCACCCACTTCTTCGTCATCTCGGCCATCTTGGCGTCATCCGGCTTGCCCGCCGCTGGCTTGTCGCTCTTCGGCGCTTCCGGCTTCTTGGCCTCCTCGGCTTTCTTCGGCACGGCCGGCTTCTTGGGTTCCTCGCCGGGCTTCTTATCCTGGGCGATGACCGCCGCGACCATGAGCACACTGCACAGGCCAGCGAAGCTCCACACCCACATCCGTCGATTCATCTGTGTTTCTCCTGGGTACGATTACCCGAGCCCGCGCCGCCTCTCTTGAGGCAGACCCGCGCAGGTACGGCAAAGGTTAGGTAGGCGCCCCCCTCTTGTCAAGAGCAGTTCAATCCGGCGGCAGCTTGACGGTGCAGGTGGCTTGGGCGGACACGACGCGCTTGGTGAGGTAGTCGACGAAGAGCACGCGGACGGTGACCTCGGGGTGCTTCGGCGGGCCGTGTGGCCAGGGGCACTTGATCGCGTAATGGTTGGTCCACAGCTTGCCGTGCCAGAGCTTGCCAACCTGATCCACGGGAACCTTGTACTCGCCGATGAAGTTCTGCGCCGGCGGCGCGGCCAGATCGTAGAGCTGGATCGTGATGTCGCCGGGGATTTTGAGCACGTCCCCGTCCTTGTCGACGGGCTTGAGGTAGACGACGACGCCGTCGTCGCCGGGCTTGCCGTCGCTGTCGTAGCCGCCGGTGAGCTTGTCGATCTCCAGCCGCTCGGGATAGAAGAGCTTCTTGAGGTCGTCTTCGGAAATGGAGCGGGCGACGGCGAGCTGCCGGTTCGCCTCTTCGAGCGCCGCCTTCTGGGCCGCCAACTGGTTGTCGCGGTCTTTCACCGTCTGGCGCAGGTCGCCGATCTCCTTGCGCATCTGCAGCTCGGCCGGCGATTCGCAACCGGCGGCCAGGAGGGCCCCCGCGAACGCGAGCAGAAGCCAACCCACCCGGAAACCCGTCGCTGGCGCGCCGGGCTCTGATTCGGGCGGTCGTCGTGCCGGCATGGAACCGGCCAGGGGCATGCGCGACTCCGCTTACTCGACCGGCCGCAGGGCCGGCTGCGTCGTTTCCGGCATTTTCTCGAGGACCTTGTCCGCCAGCCCGTACGCCACCGATTCCTCGGCGTCCATCCAGTTGTTGCGGTCGCAGTCGGCGGTGATCTTGTCGACACTCTTGCCGGTATGCCGGGCGAGGATCTCGTAGAGCTGCTTCTGCGTCCGCGTCATCTCGTCGAGCTCGATCTTGATGTCCGTCGCGGGCCCGCGGGCACCGCCCACCGGCTGATGGATCATCACGCGCGAGTGCGGCAGGACGAAGCGCTTGCCCGGCGCGCCCGCCGCCAGCAGGACGGCCGCCATGCTGGCCGCCGCCCCCAGCACGTAAGTCGAGACCGGGCAGTGGACGAACTGCATCGTGTCATAGATGCCCATGCCGGCGTAGACCGAGCCGCCCGGGGAGTTGATGTACAGGTGGATGTCCTTCTTCCGGTCCTCGTTGGCCAAGAAGAGCATCTGGGCGATGACGACGTTGGACAGATCGGGATCGACCTCGTCGCCGAGGAAGATGATGCGGTCCTTCAGCAGCCGCGAGTAGATGTCGTAGGAGCGTTCGGCGCGTCCCTCGCGCTCGACGACGATGGGGATCAGCGTCTGGGATCTGGTCATGTATGCCGGCCTTTCACTTGCCCTTCTTCTTGTTGTCCAGCTTGCCTTCCTCGAGGATCTCGTCGATCAGGCCGTAGTCCTTGGCCTCGGCGGACGTCATGTAGCGGTCGCGCTCGATGTCCAGGCTGATCTGCTCCGCCGTCCGGGCGGTGTGCCGGGCGAGGATCTCGACGAGCGTCTTTTTGACGCGCAGGATCTCGTCCGCCTGAATGCGCATGTCGGACGCCTGACCGCCCACCAGGCCCCACGGCTGGTGGATCATGATCTTGGCGTGCGGGAGGGCATAGCGTTTGCCCTTCGTGCCCGCCGCGAGGATCAACGCCGCCCCGCTGCTGGCGCCGCCGACGCAGTAGGTGGCGATGTCGCAGTTCAGGAAGCGCATCGTATCGTAAATCGCGAGGGTGTCGTCGATGTCGCCGCCCGGGCAGTTGATGTACAGGTGGATGTCCTGGTCGCGCTTGACCGACTGCAGGTACAGCATGCTCTTGATGATGTGCGAGCACACGGTGCTGCTGTTAATGGTCAAGCCGGGGTCCAGCGGCAGGTCAAGGAAGATGATGCGGTTGTCCAGCAGCATCTCGTTCAGGCCCATCTGCCGCCAGGCCTGATAATTGCCCCCGCCGCCCTGAGCCCGTGGACCTTCAGCGTTCGGAAAGAAAGGCATGCACGCTCCTTCGCAGCTACGTCGATTCCTTCTCATCGGCCGGGGCGCCGACCAACTTGGCATCCTTCAGCAGCGCTTCGAGGCACTTGCCGTGACGAATCTGCTCGACGAGCTGCTCCAACAGCCCGCGGCTCTGTAAATCGTCCCGCACCCGGTCAAACCGCCGGTTGTACAGCCGCGCCATCCGCGCAATCTCGGTGTTCACCTCTTCGTCCGTGACCTCGACCTTGAGCGTCTCGGCCACCTTGTCCAGGATGAACGCCACCCGGAGCCCGGCGCCGACCTCCTCTTGCGCCGAGGTCCGCAGCTCGTCGATCCGCGCCTCGATGTCGCTGGCCGCCATGCCCTTCTGCTGCAGCTCGACGATCCGGCGGGACACGGCGCGGTCGGTCTGGCGGGTCGAGAAGCTCTCCGGCAGGTCGAGCTTGGTGTTCTTCAGCAAGTACTCCTCGACCTGGGCCTTCTTCGCCCGTTCCAGCAACTGGTCCCGCTCCGACTCCAGGTCGGCACGGACGTCTTTCTGCAGTTCGTTCTCGCTCTCCACACCCCAGGCCTTGAGCGACTCCTCCAGCACCTCAGGGACCAGCCGCTTGATTTCGTGCACCTTGAACTCGAACCGGCCGGCCTTGCCGCGCAGATCGGCCTGCTCGAAGTCGTCCGGGATGACGCAGTCGGCTTGCCGGGCCTCCCCGGGCTTGACGCCAGTCAGCGTCTCGTCCAGCGTCAGCAACGGAATGCCTTCCACCCGCGCCGGCCGCACGCCAAACGTCGCGTTGTCCTCGCGCTTGACCTCGACACCGTCCACGCTCAGCGCGACGTCCGCCACCAGCATGTCATCCTTCTGCGCCGGCTCGTCGATCAGCTCATAACGCCCGCGGAGCTTGCGGCGGCGCAGGATTTGCTCGTCGACCATGGCCTTGGTGATCTTGATCTCGGGGAACTTGACTTCGATGCCCTTCAGCTCGGGGAGCTCGAAGGCCGGCTTGAGTTCCACCTCGCACACGTAGCCGAAGTCGCCCTGCTCGGGGAGCTTCAGATGCTGCATCGCCTCGCTGAACTCCATGAGCTTCGCGCCGGCGTCGGTATCGATGCGGAACAGCGGATCGCCGAGCGTCTCCAGCTTCGCATTCTCGGCGGCGGCGTAGAAGGACTGGCCGACGACGGCCGTGGTCAGCGACTCGCGCACCTCGCCGCCGAAGCGTTTTTCGATCAGCCGGCGCGGCGCCCGCCCCTTGCGGAAGCCCGGCACGAAGGCATCGTGCATGAGCTCTTTGTAGTTCTGTTCCAAGTGGTCGGCGATGACCTTGGCAGGGACGGTGATGTGTAGCTCTTTGCGCAACACGCCGATGTCCCGCGCATCGAGCTTCACGGCGTCTTTGAGCTCCTTCAGGAGTCGCTCGGTCTCCTCCTGAGCCCGCTCCAGCATCTCGGGGGTTTCGGTCGCACCGGCCACTCCGGGGATGTTCATAACCTTCTCCGTCGTTGCGAATTGCCGGGGATCACGAGGCCGGTGGCAGAACCGCTCTCGCCGGCCCGCGCCGCGAGGACCGGCCGGCGGGCCGGCACCATCCGGGCGTTACTGGCCGAGATTGAGCAGATTCGTCAGCGTGCCCGTCTGGCCGGTGAGGAGTGAGTTGTTCTGCCCACCGAGCAGCAACGCCACGAGCGTCGACAGCCATTGCCCCAGGAATTGCGCTAAAAAGTAGCTCCAATTGATCATGCCTAGCCCCTGGAGGATCCCGAACGTGACGCCGCCGCACGACAAGACGCGGCACCACTTCAGCCAGCGGTTCCAATTCGGACGCACGGTTTCATCTCCTTCGCCGCCAGGGTCACACACGCCGCAGCGGGCCGAATACGCGGCGCCCTGCGCCCGCCCGCGCTCCCGTCGCGTGCGTGAGCGCTTGCGACGCTCTCGCCCGCCCGCATCCCGCCGCAGGTCCACAGTTCAGCTTGCGGCGGCACCGCGGCGGCGCGGAATAGCCCGTATCCAATCAGGTTGGTTACGTTAAGCCCTGCGAGCGCCCTGTCAAGCCGCGGGCCGCGCGAGTCTGGCCTGTGGGTTGCAGTATTCGCCCGCCGGCTGCATATAGTCCTTTCGAGATGCCTCCGATAAGCGCAACCCAGGCCCCAACGTACGATCTCGGCGGCTGCACCGTCACGCTCGTCAGCGGCGGCCGTCTGAAGCTCGACGGTGGCGCCATGTTCGGCCTGATTCCGAAAGCCCTCTGGTCGCGGAGCTACGCCGCCGACGAGCAGAACCGCATCCTGCTCGCGTGCAACTGCCTGCTGGTCGAATGGTCCGGCGCCAGCGACCGCCGCGTCATCATCGAGACCGGCCACGGGCCCAAGTACGACGCAAAAGAGCAGCGGATCTTCGCGATCGACCCGGCACGCTGGCTGCTCCCGTCGCTGCAAGCCCTCGGCGTCGATCCGGCCACGATCACCGACGTCGTGGTGACCCATCTCCACTTCGATCATGCCGGCGGACTCACGTACGAGCAGGACGGCCGCGCGGTAGCGACGTTTCCGCGGGCCCGCGTGCACGTGCAACGCCGCGAGCTCGACGACGCCCGCGCGGGGTTCGGCATCATGACCGCGACGTATCGCCAGGAGAATTACGCGGCGATCGACGCCGCCGGTGCGTGGCGCCCACTGGAGGGCGCGGTCGAGATCGTGCCCGGGGTGCGCGCGCTGCCGACGCCCGGACACACGCGCGGCCATCACTCGATCGCCGTGGAGGGGCGCGAACGGGCGCTGGTGTACGGGGGCGACTTGATGCCAACGCGCCACCACTTGGGCGCGCCCTACAACATGGCCTACGACCTGTTCCCGCTCGACAATCGGGCGTCGAAACGGCAAGTCCTCGAATGGCTCGCCGGCCGGGACGGGCTGATCGCGATCGACCACGAGGTCGACACGCCGGTCATGTCCGTGCGGCGGAAGGACGACTGGTTCGAGCTGCTTCCCGCGGCGCCCGGCTAGGCAGGCGTGACTAGATTGCGTGGCAGGGGCAAATATCGAGGGACATACGGCCTGCACGTGCCGCCGGCAACCGTTCGTGTCCGAGCCGCGCACGGCAGTAAGCGGCCCAGGTCCGGCCAAACGGCCACGGCGGGTCGTTCTGTTGGCAACCTTCGGCTGGCGAGGCTGGGGAGCGGTTTCGGGCCGCGCGGGCAGGCGCGCGCCGCTCCCACGACATTTCGGCCCCCCTCCGGTATCCTGGCATCACGCATCCGGTTTCCGGAAGGTCACGCGTTATGCCCACACAAAGAGCGCAACCGCAGCAAACGGCCCTGCTGCCGTTCGGCTCGCTGCGCAACAGCGACCTGTTCTCGAATCACTGGCTGGAACACCGCCTGCTGCTCGAACCCGAATGGAACGACCTACGTGCCGAGTCTGACGCCGCCCTGGACCGAGTGACGGACCTATGGCGGCAGCAGCGCAGCCGCGTTGAGCAATACGGGCGCGAGGCGCCGCTCGAACAAGCGTTCATCCAGCCGCTGTTCGAGGCCCTTGGTTGGCTGCTGTACTATCAGGCGCCGTTGCAAGGCCGCACCCCCGACTACGCTCTGTTCCTCGACAATACCGCGCTCGACAACGCCCTCCGGTGCGGACCACAGACGCCCGAGTTTTGGCACCACGCGGCTATTCTCGCCGACGCCAAGGCATGGCATATCAACCTCGACCGCCCGACCCGCGTCGGCAACCAGCGCGAGTACCCGCCCGAGCAAATCGAGTGGTATCTCGACCGCAGCCGCCTCTCGTACGGCGTCCTCACAAACGGCCGCCTATGGCGCCTGATCCCACGTCAGCTCGCCCCCGGCAAGGCTCGCTTTCAGACCTACCTCGAGACCGATCTAGCCGCACTTCTTGACGCTTGGCTCGGGGATGGAATCGGTCAGCGCACCGCCGACTACGACGACTCCGTCCGCGAGGAGTTCTTCCGCTTCTACCTCTTCTTCAGCCCCCGCGCGTTCCAATCCGTCGCGGGTCGCGCCCCGCTGGTCGAACGCGCGCTGCGCGACAGCTCCGAATACGCCCTGTCCGTCGGCGAGGACTTGAAAGCCCGGGTCTTCGAGGCCCTGCGTCTGTGCATCGAGGGCTTTCTCACGCACAAGCCAAACAACCTTGACCCCGCGCGCGATCTGAACGCCTGCCGCGAACAGAGTTTCGTGCTCCTGTACCGCTTGCTGTTCATCATGTACGCGGAGGACCGCGGCCTACTGCCCCTCCACCGCAACCGACTCTACACGGACAACCGAAGTCTCGCGCGTCATCGGGACGATATCGCCAACACGTTGAACCGCATCGACGATGGGCGCGAGCCTGAGTACCCGCCCGCCCAGACGGCGATCTGGGCCGATCTGACCGTCCTCTTTGACCTCATCGACGCCGGCCACGCGCGCTACGGCGTCCCCGCCTACAACGGCGGCCTCTTTGACCCCGATAGACACGACTTCCTGACCCAGAAAGCTCTGCCCGACCGCTATCTCGCCCGCGTCATCGACCACCTCGGTCGCGCCAAAGACCCGCTGCATCCGCAGGGCGGCCTGTTCCGCGTCGATTACCGCGACCTCGCTATCCAGCATTTGGGCAGCATCTATGAGGGGCTGTTGGAATTACGCCCGCGCTTCGCGACCGAGCCCATGGTCGTTATCCGCGAGCGGGGGACCGGTCGCACACCCGAGCGTACGATCCCGCAGCGCGACCGTGCCCCCGCCGGCTGGGAAGGCACCAACGTCACCTACCAGCGCGGGCAAGTCTTCCTCGAAACCGACAAGGGCGAACGCCGAGCCAGCGGCTCTTACTACACGCCAGACCACATCGTCAGCTACATCGTTAATCACACGCTCGGTCCCCTCTGCCACGACATAGCGCAGAGGCTCGGCGACGAGATCGTCGCCGCCGAGGAGCAGTACAAGCGTGCTCGCGGCCCGAATCGCGAAGCCCTCGGCGCCAAGCTGGAGCAACTCCGCGCCGACTATGACGACCGCGTGCTGAGACTGCGCGTGCTTGACCCCGCGATGGGCTCGGGGCACTTTCTCGTCCGCGCCTGCCAGTACTTGGCCGAGGAAATCGCCACCAACCCCCATACGTCCGACCCGGCCGCCCAGGAGGCCACCGGCGACGAACCCACGCTCACTTACTGGAAGCGCCGCGTGGTCGAGTCCTGCATCTTCGGCGTCGATCTGAATCCCATGGCCGTCGAACTCGCCAAGCTGGCCCTGTGGCTAGAGACGGTGTCTAAGGACGCCCCGTTGAGTTTCCTTGACCACCACCTGCGCCCCGGCAACAGCCTCGTCGGTGCGCGCGTGGCGGTGATGGACGCGCTTCCGGCAGCGGTTCCCCTATCACAAAACCTATTCAAGCAAAGCGTGGAGCAGCGACTCCCGATCCTGCTCGAGCCGCTCAACAGGATTCGGGCGCTGGGGTCGGAGTCGATGGACCAGATCAAGGAAAAGGACCGCCTCTACCGCAAGTCGTTCCAGCCGGTCTGCGACATGTTCCGCGCCGTCGCGGATCTGTGGTGCTCGGTGTTTTTTGCTCCGCAGGGCACGGCGGTATCGCCGGACCAGTACACAGAGGCCCTCAAGGCCCTCCAAACCGATGCCGCCTTTCGCAAGCTGGCGAAGCAGCCGTGGTTTGACGCCGCGGCTGCGTCCGCTTGCGCCGCGAGCGTCATGGCGTTCCACTGGGAGCTTCAGTTCCCCGAAGTCTTCTTCGATCTCACCGGCCGCCGCGCGGAGGCCGGTTTCGATGCAATCATCGGCAACCCGCCGTACGACGTGCTCTCCGAGCGCGAAACCGGGCGTGACCTGTCGGCGTTCAAGGCGTTTATCGAACACGAACCGCTCTACACGCCCTCTCGCCGCGGCAAGAACAACCTCTATAAGCTGTTCATTTGCCGGGCAGTCGATTTGCTCGCCGAAGGCGGGCGCTTCGGCTTCATCGTACCCATGGCGCTGCTCGGCGACGATCAATCCGCTGACCTGCGCCGCGCCATGCTTGACGCCGGAGCTTTCACGTCCGTGGAGGCGTTCCCTCAAAAAGACGACCCGGGTCGCCGCGTATTCACGGATGCCAAGCTCTCGACGACCATCTTCACGATGGTCAAGACCGCGTCGCCGGCGTTGCGCGGTCAGCCGTTCAGGTCCCGGCAGCATCCGGCGGACAAGATCGAGCCGGATTCGCCCAGTCTGCAACTGCGGACCGACGACATCCCGCTCTACGACCCGTCGAACCGGGGCATCGTGAGTTGTTCACAGGCTGACTGGGACTTGGCCGTGCGCATTATGGCCAGCGGCCGGCTGGGGCGTCTGGGTGAATACGTTCAGTTCTCGCAGGGCGAAGTCAATGAAACCGTACAGCGCGGGCTCGGCAATCTGGTGACCAACGGGAGCCGCGCGAAGGTCGTTACCCGTGGAGCTAACATCTGCCTTTACGTCCTCCGCTCGGCCTCGCAGGGCGACGACATCCTCTTGGATGTCGCACGGTTCTTGCGCGAAAAAGATGAGTCCACGAAGGCGTTTCACCATCGGCACCTGCGGGTTGGGGTGCAGGAGAGCTGCCCCCAAAACAACTTCCGCCGCATCATCGCTTCGCTAATCCCGGCCGGCGAGTTCTGCAACCACAAGATCAACTACGTCCCGGAGCCGGCGTCCAAGCTGCCCTTGGAGGTCGTCCTCGCACTGCTAAACACCAAGCTTGCCGACTGGTATTTCCGGCTCGGCAGCACGAACGCGGCCGTCAGCCACTACCAACTCCACAACCTGCCGTGCCCTGTCTTCGCCGACGCCCGCGCGCCCACAGACGACCGACTCCGCGACGCGGCCACTGCAGCCGTTGACGCCGGCAAGCTCGACGACGCATTCGCCATCGTGATACCCGCACTCATCAACCCGCCGTTCCCGCTGGCGGTCCAAGACGTGCTCGTCGAGTTGGTTCGCCGCATCATCGCCATCGAGCAGGCCCGCGGCGAAATCGCCCGCACCGACCGTTCCGCCCTCGCCCCTGCCGCCCAGCCTCTCCAAGACCTCATCGACCGCCTCCTCTACGCCATGGCCGGCCTAACGCCCGAGGAAAGCGCGCGGCTCGAAGCACGCCTCGCCAAGATGCTGTAGCCCCCGCCCGCCCCTTGGCCCCTCGGTCCCTTACTCCTTTCCCCGCCAGAATCCGCCAATCTCCGCCACCCGCCGCAAAACTCCGCCAACCCTTCCTTCCCGCTTTGCTTTCCGCTCCTTTGTGGGGAATACTTGAGATGCTCACGCAGTGCCAGAGCCTGCCTTGACGGCCCGCTCGGCGGTGTGGCACCGGCCCCCAGCCGGTGAACCGTGCACCCCACACCTGCTGACCCGGTTCGAGACACGTGCCCGGGCGCGTCTGCCCCGCGTAGGTTGGGCCGACTCTTCAAAGCCCAGCTTCCGCGCTTGCGGACGGAGGACGCCCGACGCACCGGCGATCGCCTGGCCGCGGCTGCCTGTGAAGTCCCGGACCCTCCCGCGACTCAGCGCAGCACCGGAGCGGAAGGGACGCCTCGCGAGCGTCCCGTCTT